>JAEIGA010004799.1_pt1 | contig 20834 bp, 21 predicted proteins | sample 9270691 | NCBI WGS metagenome assembly JAEIGA01 (sample SAMN17057246, study PRJNA624740) | gut metagenome | biome: biome; isolation source: fecal sample | host: Bos grunniens | place: China: Xizang | collected 2019 | reverse complement strand
CTGCAGCAACATCTGCTGGAGTGAACTGCTTCTGACCACCGGGATAACCTGAGAATCTCAAGTAGATGCGGTCTGTCCATTTGTTACCGGTCATTCTCACCTTGTCTGCGTTGATGATGATTACATTGTCACCACAGTCAACGTTAGGTGTGAAACTTGGTTTGTATTTACCTCTCAACAACTTGGCAACCTTTGTGCCAAGACGACCAAGTACCTGGTCTGTAGCATCGATAACAACCCACTCTTTCTGAGCAGTTGCTTTGTTTGCTGAAATTGTTTTGTAGCTTAAAGTATCCACTTTAATTCGTTTAAAAAGTTAATAATTCCATCATTTCCAACACTTCTCCCGCGTTCCTAACGGAAATCGAAACTAAGGAAACCCTCTTCGCGTCATGCCCGACGAATTGGCTAGATTACGTCATTTGAGCAGACTCAGAGACCTAAAGCATTGTGCGCCCGTATCATGGGCTGATAATAATCGGCCTGCAAAATTACGACTTTCCAATGGAATAGACAAGCATTTAAAACTTTTTTTCAAAAAAAATGCATTTTCCTTTGCACGAACAAAAAAATGCATTACCTTTGCACTCGCAATTGAGAAACAACAATTGCCCAGATGGCGGAATCGGTAGACGCGCTGGTCTCAAACACCAGTGGGGCAACCCATCCCGGTTCGATCCCGGGTCTGGGTACTGAAACGGAGAAAGTTGAAAAACTCTCTCCGTTTTCTATTTGTATCGTTTACAAAAACTTTTGCGTGCGCGCACGCGTACATATATTAATAATGCAGCCGAGTTAAAAACTCGGCTGCATTATTAACCAAACGGCCTACAACACAGTTATTTCAGCGTCTCTGCAATCTCTGATGCGCGTTGCAGGGCAAGGTGAATATTAGAACATACATTCTCCTTACCCACAAGTTTCACGATACCTGCCTTACGCAAAGATTTCTCCACATTGTCGTGCACACCCGAGAGGATTATTGTTCTACCCTCTTTTTGCGACGCATGGATAAATATCTCAAGGTTATGCAGGGCGGTAGCATCTACAAAGGTAACCTTTCTCATTCGCACTACGCGGATAGGCATCGCATCGGTGTCGCGTGTAAGCTCATCGAACTTATTTGCTATACCAAAGAAGAACGGACCTTCAATCTCAAACACCTCGGTGTTCGCCGGAATAGCAAGAACCTCGTCCTTTTCACCATCGTGGTGTACCTCCATTTCGTTACGCACAACAGAAATATGTGCGCTCTCCATAGCACGTTTCATGAACAGCACGACAGCCATCACAAGTCCCACCTCAATAGCCAATGTAAGGTCAAAGAATACTGTAAGCAACAATGTCACAAACAACACGCTTGTACCCGACATACTGCTCTTACACATTGAAACGATAGTTCTCCAACCGCTCATGTTATAAGAGACCATAACAAGCACACCGGCAAGGCAAGGCATAGGGATATACTCCACAAGACCGCCGAGGAACAACAGCACAAGCAACAACACAAGTGTATGCACGATTCCGGCAACAGGAGTACGTCCGCCGTTGTTGATATTCGCCATGGTACGCGCAATAGCACCTGTCGCAGGAATACCACCAAAGAAAGGAACAACGATATTCGCAATACCCTGACCTACAAGTTCGGTATTGGAGTTATGACGGTCGCCGATGACACCGTCGGCAACCATTGCAGAAAGAAGCGACTCAATAGCACCCAACATGGCAATGGTAAACGCCACAGGAGCAAGGTTCTGCAATGTTGCGAAGAATGTCTCGCCCTCGGGCAACGCCGGAACAACCGGTTTGGGGAAGCCTGAAGGCAGTGTGTAAAGGTCGCCGATAGTCTTTATTGATGTAACACCGGCATATTCGCGCAAAAGCAAGGCTACAACTGTCATCACAACGATTGCAAGCAACGACCCCGGGATTTTCTTTGAGAATTTTGGGGTAACTGCAATAAGTGCTACGCTAAGAATTCCCATACCGGCACTCCACCAGTCGATATTTTCGAGATTGCTGAAATAGCACACCCACTTGTCGATGAAGTTAGCAGGAACATCACTGATACCCATTCCAAAGAGGTCGTTAATCTGGGTTGAGAAAATTGTTATGGCAATACCGCCCGTAAAACCTATTATAATAGGATAAGGCATGAATTTGATTATTGTTCCCAAACGACACAATCCCATGACAAGAAGCATTACACCTGCCATAATTGTCGCAATAGCCAAACCACCTATGCCATACTGCTGTATAACGCCATAGATAATGATGATGAACGCACCTGTGGGACCTCCAATCTGCACCTTTGAACCACCAAAAACAGAAATCAACAGACCTGCGATGATTGCTGTCATAAGACCTTCGGCCGGACCTACACCACTTGCGATACCAAACGCTATTGCCAAAGGAATAGCCACGATACCCACAATAATTCCAGCCATCACGTCCGAAGCAAACTTCTCGCGTGAATAACTTTTCATCGTCTCAAAAAACTTGGGATGAAAATCAATAAGATTCTTTGCTTTCATAAATATTTTGTGTTTGTATATGCATCACACTCCGCCTTGAAGCATGTTTCAAAACGGAGTGCAAAGGTACAAAAAAAATGTTAAACACCACAGAATAGGCTTTATTTATCACATTGGATTGGCAGCGCCTATCCCACTTCTCTAAAAAAACAATGAAGCTGGGTGGAATTGACAGAAGCCATTCCACCGTTCCGCATAAACCAACTCGTAAACCCGATGGAATTGGCGAAGCCCATCCCACTTCTCTATAAAAACGCGAACCGGTGGAATTGGCGAAGCCCATCCCACCGTTCCGCATAAACCAACTCGTAAACCCGATGGAATTGGCAAAGCCCATCCCACCGTTCCCTCGGATATGCAAGAAAGCAAGAGTTCGTTACTCTTGCTTTCTTGCTATATCGCTCGTGAACCCGGTGGGATTCAAACCCACGACCTTCAGAACCGGAATCTAATGCTCTATTCAGCTAAGCTACGGGTCCGTTTGCCACGCGAAGATAGATAAATTTTGGCAAGTAACCATTGAAGTTTTACCAAAAATGAAATAAAATTCATGAAGGACATCATTTTTGAACCATTAGTAATGGAATATTTTGACATAAAATTGCTATCTTCGCAAATTATTATCACATATAATAGATTTTTGTCCAAAACAAGATGAAACTATATAATCTACCAACAGAATACAAACCTCTGCTTGACCTTAAACAGACAGAACTTGCTATCAAACAGATAAAGGAGACATTTCAGTTGAACCTGTCGGCATCACTTCGCTTGCGACGTGTCACTGCCCCACTATTCGTACTGCAAGGTACAGGTCTAAACGACGACCTTAACGGCTACGAGAATGCTGTAAGTTTCCCCATCCAGGATATGAATGGAGCTGTTGCAGAGGTTGTACACTCACTTGCAAAATGGAAACGTGTCACTCTTGCTGAATACAATATAGCACAAGGCTATGGCATATATACTGATATGAATGCCATACGTGCACACGAAGAATTGGACAATCTTCACTCCCTATATGTCGACCAATGGGACTGGGAGCGTGTCATCAACGAAGAGGAACGTACCGCCGAATTCCTGCGTAACATTGTAAAGGATATATATTCTGCAATATTGCACACAGAATTCACCTTAAGCGAATGCTACCCGCAACTAAAACCCTCACTCCCCGAAAAGATTGAATTCATTCACAGCGAAGAGCTACGCCGTCTCTACCCCGACAAGACTCCAAAGGAGCGCGAAGAGGCCATAACAAAAAAATATGGTGCCGTATTCATCATCGGTATTGGCAAAGAACTTGGAGATGGCAAGCCACATGACAACCGTGCGCCGGACTACGATGATTACACCACTCCCAACGAAGATGGTTTTTATGGTTTGAACGGCGACCTTATGATATGGAGCGATGTTCTTGGCAAGGCAATGGAGCTTTCATCGATGGGAATACGTGTTGACCGCAAGGCTTTGCTGCACCAACTTGAACTGACAGGCAAGGAATCAAGAAAAGAACTGTATTTTCACAAAAGACTGCTTGACGGCAGCTTGCCATTAAGCATCGGTGGCGGTATTGGACAGTCGCGCCTTTGTATGTTGCTTCTAAAAAAAGCACATATAGGAGAGATACAATCAAGCATCTGGCCCGAAGAGATGAGAAAACAATGCAAGGCTATGAACATTCCTTTGATTTAAGAAAGGTACAACAGATAAAAAAGCGAATAATATAAAAAACTATAGATATGGCAGAACTAAAAGAGTTAACCAAGCGTAGCGAGAGCTACTCACAGTGGTACAACGACCTTGTACTAAAAGCAGATTTGGCAGAACAGTCACCCGTTAGAGGATGTATGGTAATCAAACCATATGGATATGCTATCTGGGAAAAGATGCAACGTATATTGGACGACAAGTTCAAAGAGACAGGACACGTAAACGCCTATTTCCCTTTGCTCATTCCAAAATCATTCCTTAGCCGCGAAGCTGAGCATGTCGAAGGTTTTGCTAAAGAGTGCGCCGTTGTTACCCACTATCGTTTGAAAAATGCAGCAGACGGCAGCGGAGTTGTCGTTGACCCTGCAGCAAAACTCGAAGAAGAGATGATTATCCGTCCTACATCGGAGACAATCATCTGGAGTACATACAAGAATTGGATACAGTCGTACCGCGACCTTCCAATCATGGTCAACCAGTGGGCTAACGTAATGCGTTGGGAAATGCGTACACGTCTGTTCTTGCGTACAGCCGAGTTCTTGTGGCAAGAGGGACACACTGCACATGCCACACGCGAAGAGGCTGAAAAAGAGGCACAGACAATGTTGCACGTTTACAATGACTTTGCAAACAATTATATGGCTCTTCCTGTTGTCATGGGTGTAAAGTCGGCTAACGAGAGATTTGCCGGTGCACTCGACACATACACAATAGAGGGTATGATGCAGGACGGAAAAGCATTGCAGTGCGGTACATCACACTTCCTTGGCCAGAACTTCGCAAAGGCATTCAACGTACAGTTCGTTGACAAGAACAATAATCTCGAATATGTATGGGCTACATCGTGGGGAGTTTCCACACGTCTTATGGGTGCGCTCATCATGACCCACTCCGACGACAACGGTCTTGTTTTGCCACCGGCACTTGCACCAATACAGGTTGTAATTGTACCTATCTACAAGAACGAGGAACAACTCAACACAATCAAAGCAAAGATTGACCCAATAATTGCCGAACTGAAGAAGTCGGGTATCAGCGTCAAATTCGATGACGCAGACAACCGTCGCCCCGGATTCAAATTCGCTGAATATGAATTGAAGGGTGTTCCCGTGCGTCTTGTTCTTGGAGCACGCGACATCGAGAACGGTACAATTGAGGTTATGCGTCGTGACACCTTGGAAAAGGAAACACGCCAGATCGACGGCATTGCAGAGTATGTAAAAGAGTTGCTCGACAATATTCAGAAGAACCTGCACGCCAAGGCTCTTGCTATGCGCGAGGCATGCACACGCAGCGTTGACAGCTACGAGGAGTTCAAGACCGAGATTGAAAAGGGCGGCTTTATCCTTGCTCACTGGGACGGCACACCCGAAACAGAGGAACTCATCAAGAACGAGACAAAGGCAACTATACGTTGTATTCCTATCGGTTGGGACGAGACACCGGGTACCTGCATGGTTACAGGTAAGCCATCGGCACGCCGAGTATTGTTCGCAAGAGCATATTAACAAACAGATGTGGGCAGCCCGACCTTAACTTTGGGTTGCCCACATTTATTATAGGTTGAATGGGAAGAGTTGTTTTAAGCTCTTTTTAATCAGTAGCATCCTTAATAAGCCACTATTATGATAAAGATTGAGCAAAGCTGGAAAGAGATATTGAAAAATGAGTTTGAAAAGGATTATTTCAAACGTTTGACAACCTTTGTACGAGAAGAGTATCAAGGCGACACACCCATATACCCTCCGGCAAGGCTCATCTTCAATGCTTTCGACCATTGTCCTTTCGACAAGGTGAAAGTGGTTATACTCGGACAAGACCCTTATCATGGCGCAGGACAGGCAAACGGCCTATGCTTTTCTGTAAACAAAGGCATTCCTTTTCCGCCCTCGTTGCTGAACATATTCAAAGAGATTGAGAGCGACACCGGCACCCCTATACCACAAGACGGAGACCTGACACGTTGGAGCGACCAGGGTGTATTGCTGCTCAACGCCACTCTTACAGTGCGTGCCTCGCAGGCCGGCTCGCATCAGAAACGCGGATGGGAAGAGTTTACCGATGCTGCAATACGCGAATTGGCTTCACGCAGAGAAAACATCGTCTTTATACTATGGGGAAGCTACGCACAAAAGAAAGGGGCATTCATTGATACCGACAAACATCTGGTATTGAAATCACCACACCCGTCGCCACTGTCAGCATATCAAGGTTTCTTTGGCAATCACCACTTCACATTGGCTAACGAGTATCTTGCCAAGCATGGCAAAGAAAAAATTTCCTGGTAAAAATCAATCGTTATACCACTGTACATTTGAACTTCTGTCGCTTCGCTTCTCATACTTCAGGAAGTCGGCAAGCATTGCTGATGTTGCTCGGAATGTAAAGTTGAACGAGGTATAGGGAGCGAGTACTATTCCGCATGACATCTCAAAACAGTGCAGGTCACGCGAGATATTCATGGTGGTGGTGGTAGCTTTCTTATATTCGAAATTATATCCGGAAGTAAAGTTTATACGCCAATTGTCCGATATGCCGATATTTCCCGAGATATTTAAATTCTGAGTAAATTTATATGGATATCTCATCGTCTTTACGTTTATCTGAGCCGACCTGTCTTCGGCCATGTTGATACCATAGGAGAGCGTAAGGCTCCATGGCAATTTAAACGGCATATATCCGTCTTCATCAAGTTCTGCACTTTTTGCCTTTTTGGTTCGTGTACTCTTCAATGATTTGGATTGCACATCTGCAACGTTTTCTTCGGATTTTCCTTCAACGTCATTTTCATCAGAATCCTCATCCTTATTGGTTATTTTTGCGAACAGCTCCTTAATCTTACCAAACGTCTTATTGTTAAATGTATATGAAAGATTCTGGCTCATACCCTGAAAACGGCCAAAGCGGCCATAAGACCATTCGGTGCGTTCACCTACCACAACCTGGCCTCGGTCGTTGAAGGCGTATGCATAGGTTGCCCATGTTGCATTAAAACTGAATGTATAGCTTTTTGTAAGTTTCAATCTTAAACGTGTGGACAAATTACTCCAAGGGCGTACCTTTGCCGCCAGATTGTATGACAGCGACGCTCCCAACTCATCGATTATACTTACCTTTTTAAGCGAGTCGTTCTTCATGCGCCATTTCATCTCCACGTTATTGCTCACACTGAACGAGACGCTTCCCGTTTCGCCTTTGGATGGAATGCCATAAATGCTTCCTTGATATGGAGAATACTCCACTGTACGCGCCTCGCCATACTCGTCGGTATAAACGTATGTATCATAGTAGCCATATCGCTCATGTCCAAAATCAGGAGCATAAGACAACGATACCGAAGGCTTGAAGACATGGCGTACGGTATGAATACGGCTGTTCTTTATAAAAGAGGCAGGCTTATAGAATCCATAAAGTGTTGTGTTTGCCGACAAGGAGACGTTATAGTTATATACACGATGGAAGCCGTGAATTGTATCATTCACTACCTTGCCTGTAACCTCGTTCCAATCCCTGTTTATCTTTTTAAAGTACCAACGTTCGGTATAATTAAAACTCGGGGTGATGTTTATATGATTGAACAGGTGGAATGTCGCGTTGATGGGAATAGTATGTTTCACACCGTTGCGCCAATCATCGACAAAACTCGATTTGAACAGTTTGTCCTCTTTAGTACTGATACTGTTGCTCATCTGTGCGTTGTAAGAAAGCGAGATTTTCTCATACCATCGCTCGTCACCGGCACGTTTTTTACGTTTGAACGGATATTTTTTAGACAATGAGACATTCAGTGTAGGCAACGTCAACGACAAAGCCGAATCCTGCACATTCTGTGAAATGTTCATTGTTGCCGACAAAGAGAGACCTATACTCGGGAATGTATGGGAGAAGTTTATACTTGAGGTTCTCACACTTTGCGAATTCAGCGCCGGATTATAAAGACTGTTCAAATTTGCACGTTCATAATCGGATGTAGCGAAGTTTACACTTGCCGAGAAATTGGTGTTAGGCATCGCTTTGGGATCTTGCCTATGACTCCACTGTACACGGAAGTTCTTTCCGACAGCATAGTCAGGCAATCCCTTTTCACCGGACTTGGTGAGAAGGTAGCTCAGACTCACATTACCGGAGAACTTATATCGCTTGGCATAAGAGGATGCAGCATTAACTCCCCATGAGCCTTTGGTAAAGATTTCTCCCGTAAGACGCAAGTCGAACTTATCGCTTATGGCAAAATAATATCCACCATCACGCAAATAGAAACCGCGCTCCGTTTCATCACCATAAGAGGGCATTATGAAACCCGATGAATAGCTTTCTGTAAAAGGAAAATATCCGAACGGCAACGCCAAAGGCAAAGGTACATCTTCAACAACAAGATACAAAGGACCGGAAACGACATCTTTTTTAGGACGCACCTTGGCACGGGTCAGTTTGATATAGAAGTGAGGATGCTCTGCGTCACATGTGGTGTACATACCATCCTGCGAATAAAAGACATTGGAAGAGTCCTTCTTTGCCTTTCCGCCCATAAGGAATCCATCGCCCTGTTGAGTATAGACATTATTGATAAAACCTTTCTTGGTTTTAAAATTATAGCTCATACGGTCCGATTCGTATGGTGTTCCGCCATCCATGAATATCGGAAGTCCAGTAACGACACCGGTTGTATCGACACGTCCCGTAGCATGAACCACACTACTGTCCATATTCATTGATATGATGCTGGCTGTAAGCTCAATCTTGTCATAGTTTACCTTTCCACTACCATAAAGATATGCATTACCATTACTCGACCAAACCATTGAATCGGTACATTCATAATACACAGGTGCATCTATTGCATCCTTTTTCTTTGGTTTTACGCTATCTGCAGGAATAGAATCGGCCTGCAATGAATCTGAGAGGAAAACAGGACTACCCACAAACGAGAAAGGCAACGACACCGCAGTGGCAGGAATCGCCATTGCAACCACCACCAATAATATTGTCGCTAAAATTACCTTAATCGATGTGTTATTCATTTACAATAATCCATAATAGGGTACAAAAATACGAAAATAAAAGGAGTATTTTTGATTTTTAGGACAAAAAAGTACTTATAAAACACACATTGGTATTCAAAACAGTTTTCACATGAACATCGAAGCCCATTTTTTAACTTTTTCGACCGATTCTTCGGATATTTTTGCCATGCTCTCTATCACCTGTTCAAGCGTACGCGGGGTATGAAGATATTTTGTTTTTGAGAAGAACTTGTCTGCAAAGCAAACCAGCTGTTCTTCAAGAGTTTCGGGTAACATATCCTTAGCCGGCAAATCCCAACCATTGGCAAGAATCTGTTCTTTCAACAGCCCTGTTCCTGTATGTCGTTCACACACCCTTGCATGACGTTCATACCCTAAAGAACGCAGAATTTCAGCACCAAGATAGCCATGACACAGATAGTGCGCCTTGCCATAGCAATGTATGCGCGGTGCATCGGTCAAGAAGATTCCCAAATCGTGCAACATTGCAGCCTCTTTCACAAATTGCAAATCAAGATTCAACTCCGGATGGTTACGCGCCATATCGAGAGCCAAATCAGCCACCTTGCGGGCATGCACCATATATATACTCTTCAATTCATTATCCAAAGGATAATATTTGTCAATAATACCATTTACGTCCATTGTCTATATTTACTCAAAAATAACATACACCATACTGCGAAGATAATAAAAAGAATGTTCAATTACAAAAAGAGAAATAGAAAGCAAAAAAACATAAATTGCAAGCCAATAAAGTAACAGAGAATCACAAATAACATACATAATCATTGCTTTTTAAAATATTTACCTATATTTGTAAATTATATATAAAAACTCCATGAATAGCAGCATCACAGAAAAGGCACAACTCTTACCACCTATTACTCTGCAAGAGATGTCCTGTATAAAACTGATGAACCGCACTGATACAAAATTTGTAGCAACTGCGGAGCAACTGCATGCATTCCTGCTTGCTGTGCAAGGAGAATATTTCATACAAGAGATTAACGACAAACGTATCGCAAGTTACCATACGACTTATTTTGACACGGATGACTATCAGATGTATAATATGCATCATTGCGGCAGAACAACAAGAGAAAAAATAAGAGTGAGAACCTATCTCGACAATGGCGATACTTTTTTTGAAATAAAGAACAAGAACAACCACGGACGCACGAAAAAGAAACGTATTTCAATACAAGGGCACAACTCTGTTGACAAAGAATTGGAAACAGTTGTTCCTTTCATGGCAAAACACGCATGGTATAGCATAGAAGAGGTTACTCCCGTTATAGAAAACTGGTTTAACCGCATTACGCTTGTCAATTATGGCAAAACGGAAAGACTGACAATAGACTTTAATTTAAAGTTCCACCATTTGAAGAGCGACGGACGCGACAAACTCGACAAAGTTGCCATCATTGAATTGAAGCGCGACGGCAATGTACCCTCCCCTGCCATAAATATTCTTAGGGATTTGCGTATCAAACGTTCCGGATTCAGCAAATACTGCATAGGAAGCGCACTGACAAACACATCGCTCAAACGTAACAACTTCAAAGAGCGCTTGACAATGATATCAAAAATGGAGAATAAATTATAAAAAGCTACATATATGAAAAACCTTATCACATCAATTCTTTTTTGCATGAGCCTCGGCTTCTGTTTTCAGGCCAAAGCCCAAGCTTATCCGATAACTGCGGGAGCCGAAGATTTCATAATCTCGGAAGTCATGGACAACAGTTACGATTTTGATGACAACGACAAAGATGACAAAATGTCGATAAGCCTAAAAGACAAGAGAGTGAACGAAAAAGGCTTTATCGACACAAAACATGTAAAGAACCTGCTTGTCGCGTTCTTGATAAACATCATATCTATAATGATTGTTGTTCGTGGACTATATTATCCCAAATGCAAACGCGGTGAGTTCTTCTTCACCTACATTCTAATTGCCATAAGCACCTTTATGCTTATCTATGTTTTAGGCGACGTGAAGCTCAAAGCCGGTATTGCTTTAGGACTTTTTGCAATATTCAGCATCATACGTTACCGTACCGAGCAGGTTGCGATACGCGAAATGACATATCTGTTCATAATAATAGCCCTAAGCGCAATAAACGGACTCACCGTAAGCGAATTAAGCTATGGCGAAGTGTTGATTATAAATGCTTTGTTCATCGTATCCATCTGGCTTTGCGAAAGCAAATTGCTTATAAGCCACTACTCGTACAAAGTGATAAAATACGATAACATAAACCTTATAACAGAAGACAAGAGAGAAGAACTTATAGCCGACCTTGAGAAACGTACAGGATTGAAGATTGAAAAGGTTGAGGTTGGCAGCATAGACTTTCTTAAGGATGCTGCAATAGTAAAAATGTACTACCGCAGCAAGAATGCAAACAATTCAGTTGATACCACATTAAAAGCCCCAGTCGATGAATACAAACTTAAAGATTAAGAAGAGTGTTGAAAAAGCACTTTTTGCCATTGCAATTACCCTTATACCGCTACACAACATCCATGCACAGAAAAGCAGTGATGATTTTGGTATATGGGGAACATTTGAATTTTCCCAAAAAGTCAATAAAAAGACTAAGTTTGTGATTGATGCCGAAGTGCGTTCCATTGAAGCGGTAAGCGACATAGAACGTATTGCCGTAGGAGCAAAACTCGATTACAAGATAAAGGAGTGGAAAGACTTAGGAAAAGCCAAATCGGATATCGAATTGAAGACCAACCTTGGCTACTGCTTCATTTACGGACATTATCTTGCCGAAAAAAGCCTGAAAGACTTTGTTCCAAGCGCCGACGAATACGACTACAACATAGATGCGGCATATTGGGCTGCACGAAACAGAGTATATCTGACCCTTACGGGCGAGTTCAAGGTCGGTCGATTCGAAATATCGCTGCGCGAGCGTCTGCAATACACCCATACAGGCTCTGCAACAACCGAAGAAACCAAATATCGTTGGGAGCATTCCGATGAAGAGAGCAAATTCGTATGCAACGAAAAGACTGAATCCGAGTTCAAAGAGGCCAAGAACAACCTTTCGCTACGTTCGCGCCTAAGTGTAAAATACGACATACCGAACTGCAAAGTCAATCCTTTCGTGTCGGCAGAACTATACACACGCCTCGACAAGTGGCAAGCATTTGACAAGGCGCGTTACCGTGTAGGTGCATCATACAAGATAAACAAGAAAAACGATATATCACTGTTCTACTTGTATGAGGACGTTAGCGGAAACGACCCGGACTGCCATGCTGTTGGATTTGAATACTCTATTGATTTATAAGCAACAAGAAAGCAAAATATGAAAAAAGCATATACATTATTACTGTTTCTTATTATTGCCTTGCCAAGTATGGCACAACAGATATTTATTGAAAAAAGCGGCAATACAGAAACAATCGAATTCAGCAAGCTCGACAAGATTACATTCAATAATACAACCGTAAACATATCGCAGACCGACGGCACGACAACTTCTGCCGATATGGAAGATATTGAACGGATATCCTTCAGCAACTATAACAGCATCGAAAATCTCAAAGCGCAAAACGGCGAGTTAGTCAATTATGTTTCCAAAGACTATATCGCCATCAATTGTAACGCCGGAGAAATCGTAACCATATATAATATTATTGGTTCTGAACTGATGTGCACGCGACAGAAGTACGACAACGGCATAATAAGCATTGCCCATTTGCCAAGAGGGATATATATCATAAAAGTAAATGACCAAACAGCCAAATTTGTAAAAAGATGAAAAAAATCACTTTCGCAATAGCACTGTTGGCCACATTCAGCCTGCAGGCACAGATATTGAATGTAAATAATAATGACGGAACTTTTCTCCCCGTAGAGACAAGCGAGACAAGAGACATCACATTCGATAAAGCACAAAAGGTTGTCACACTTAGTTTGAACGAGGGCATCAACCACTCTTTTAATACAAAAAATGTAACAAGTATTTCGCCCCAAACAGACAAGAAGAATCAACTTGTATACGACCTGGAGCCGACAGTCTCTTTTGACAAAGAGGACGAGAACAATTTCGATGAAATTGTAGAGACCATACCGTCGGAAGAGACAGAGGACAACGACTATGGTGATTTTGTCGAGAAATATGCTGTAAACAATATCATTGAAATAACCTTCGGCGAAGGTGATGTTACCGTTTCAGGCAACATCCCCTATACCAAGAACGGAGCACATCTGACTATAAATTCCACATCGAGCAAGGTGAGATATGTTGTAAGCGGAAAATGCAGCAACGGCTCATTGAAGATTTACAGCGAAAAGAAGTTCCAGATATTGCTTTCAGGACTTGACTTGACAAACCCCAATGGCCCTGCCATAAATATACAGACAGGAAAGACAGTATATTTCACCATAGACGACAACACCACAAACAGCCTATGTGACGGAGCAACATACAATGCTCCGACAATTGCTGATGAAGACCAAAAAGGTACACTTTTCAGTGAAGGACAGTTAATTTTCAACGGCTACAAGGACGGTAGCGGAATACTCAATGTTACAAGTCTGGGCGGTCATGGTATTTGCAGCGATGATTATATAAGGATAAGAAGCAGTAATATCAATATAATCAAGGCTGCAAAAGATGGTTTCCACACTAATGAAAAGTTCATTGTAGGACGTACTGCAACTGCGTCACCATCTGTTACGGTAAATGCTACCAACGACGGTATTGACTGCGGTAAAGGAGATGTAGTCATTGATGCTGGCACGTTGGATTTGAAAACAGGAGGAGAGGCTATAAAAGTTTCGAACGAGGATGCCGACCCACTTGTCAGCGCAAGTGCAACAATCAACGGCGGATATATCAAATTCGTCACAACCGGTAAAAAAAGCTCAGGCATAAAGAGTGAAGGAGTATACAAACAGACCGGAGGCTTAATACACGGAACTGTAAATGGAGATGGTTCAAAGTTGCTTAATTGTGATAGTGACATCACATTTACAAATGGTAAACTCGTCGGTTTTGCAAAAGGTACAATCCATAACGACACCACATCGACAGGCGGTATAAAATGCGAAGGCGATTTCAGTATTCAAAATGGTACGATAGCCATTGAATGCAGCGGTAAAGGAGCAAAAGGAATCAACTGTAGCATAGCAACAATAAAAGGCGGAGAAATAACCGTTCTTTCTATAGGTGAAGATTATACAGGAACAAGCGAAACCCGTAAAAGCAAAGCCCTGGATGCCACCAACGTAATAATGACCAATGGAAAATGTTTGTTGAAGGCATACGACAGTGCAATATCAGCGACAAAGGTTTCAATATACAAAGGAACCTTACATGCCATAAGCGAGACCGACGATGCAATTGACGCTGAAGTAGCGCAATCCGGAGGTTGGATAATGACTAAAGAGAATCAATATTAAAACAAAATCCCGCAATTGCGGGATTTTGTTTTAATATTGGTTATACGACCTTAAGGATGAACGAATGTACCAATCTCTTCGCCGTCAATCACCTTCTTGAGATTGCCTACAACATCCATATTGAACACATAGATAGGCAAATTATTCTCACGGCACATAGCTGTTGCTGTGATGTCCATAACCTTAAGACCACGACTGATAACCTCGTCGTATGAAATATCGTGGAATTTTGTTGCCGTTGGGTCCTTTTCCGGGTCGGCTGTATAAATACCATCGACACGAGTTCCTTTGAGCATTACATCCGCTTCAATCTCAATACCGCGGAGCGATGAACCGGTGTCTGTTGTAAAGTAAGGGCTTCCTGTTCCGGCTGCCATAATGACTACGTGGCCGTTCTCCATAGCCTCAATAGCTTTCCACTTGGTATAATACTCGCCTACAGGTTCCATGCGGATAGCCGTAAGTACCTTGTTTGCAACACCGGCTGCACCAAGAGCTGAACTCAATGCAAGGCTGTTGATTACAGTGGCCATCATACCCATCTGGTCACCTTTTACACGGTCAAAGCCTTTGCCTGCACCGGTAAGACCACGGAATATATTACCGCCACCGATGACGATACCTATCTGCACTCCCATTTCTGCAACCTCCTTGATTTGTGCAGCATACTCATTCAGACGCTTAACGTCAATACCATAACCCTGCTCACCCATAAGGCTCTCACCACTCAACTTGAGCAGAATACGTTTAAATTTTGCCATATCAATAATATTTTAAATAATCGTTATTATTCTGTAAAAATAGGATAAAATCTTAAATTATACTATAATTTGACGTAAAAGGTTAAGCAAATTCATTACTCCACAAAAAATGCTTACCTTTGTATTCAATTATAAACACCAACAGACTGCATATATTATGAGATTTATCAAGAACCCGAATATTACAATAGCCGTACTCGCCATATATACAGCGATAATGTATATATACCTGTTCCCTAAGAATACAGAAATGTCAAATACCGAAAAATGGATAACTGTAGGCATCTCTGTTGGCATACTTATTCTTTTATGGTTTTTACTGCGTCGTCGCAACAGACTCAGAAAAGAGCGTGAGGAAAAACTGCAGAACAACAGGAACTTATAAAAGCTGTTCAACCTCTTTGAAGGCATAACGTGACAAAGTTCCATCACAGCGTCGCAACAGCAGATGACCGTCACCCTCAATACCCTCTATAACAGCATCAAAGCAACCTTCTGAATCAACGAAGGAGCGTAATTCCTTATATCCGAGAAGAAGCCTTGAATACTCTGCAGCCAAAGCCTCCCGATTACCGTAAAGCATTTGGCTATAATAGTGTTCAAAGAATTCGAGAGCGGTAGCAAGCACATCATTGATACCCAAATTACGACCAAGCAACATCTTCATTGATACAGGAATCCTATCCATTTGTGGAAAGAGTTCCTGATTCACATTTATACCAATGCCAATTATAGCCTGCTCGACAAATGCCCCGGAGTAATCAAGTTCCACAAGAATGCCTGCCAATTTCCTGTTTTCCACATATATATCGTTAGGCCATTTCAACTTCGTATCAATACCATAGCACTTCATTGTATCGTGCAAAGAAAGAGCCACAACCTGTGACAACAAGAACTGTTTGCATACCTCCAACTGTTCACCGGGACGCACAAGAATAGAAAAGAGAAGGTTCTCGCCTGCATTGGAACACCATACGTTACCTCTTTGTCCTCGTCCGGCACTCTGATGCCCGGCAACGACAACAACAAACCCCTTTCCTAAAGCGCATTTGTTCCACAGGATGTCAGCCTCATCACGAAGGTAACGATTCGTGGAATCTACCGTATCGAGACGGATTATATGTTTTTTATCACAAACCATATTTTACTCGAATCTTCTTGGGTAATTTCTTTATCACTTCACTATAAGAGTGATCGACAAGCGAATAAAATAGTTCGTCACTCAACAATGCTATATCAAGCTGATTCCAATATTTCTTGTTCATATGCCATGCAGGAACAATCTGAGGATACTTATCACGAAGCTCAATGGCATAATCCGCATCACATTTCACGCAGAACCAACTGACATCTTCAAGATCTACAATAGCAAAGATTTTGTTCTCGACTCTAAAAGCAAGCGTGGTTTCATCAAATGGGAAATCCTCTGTTGCATTCATCTTTGAAAGACAATATAGGCGTGCATCTTCTATATTCATAACCGGGTTATTTTAGCACCTACCATGTAGCATGAAAAGCATCTCTGATATGTTCAATTTTATAAGGCTCATCAGTACCCACTACGGTAACTATGTCAAAACGATAAGGAGAGTCTATTTTATATTTCATCACATAGGATTCTGCAGCCGAAATCAAAAGACGAATCTTTTGTGGTGTAACCGCATCGAACGCATTACCAAAAGTTTCGTCACGACGGCTCTTTACTTCGACAAAGACAAGGACATCCCTTTCGCGAGCAATAAGGTCGATTTCCTTATGACCGCAACGCCAATTATAATGCAGTACCGCGAAGCCTTTCTCCAAGAGATAACGCGAAGCCAGCATCTCACCCTTATTACCCAACAGATTATGTTCCGCCATATAAAATATTTTCAACAAAGCGAAGATAATGCTTGTAGCAAGGAAAACCAAATAAAAACTTGCAATTCCTTTTTAGAAGAATTATTTTTGCAGATGTTAATCGAATCCCATGAGCATAAAAAAGACAAGAAAGCCAAAGGCCACTACAACTCGTACTCAGCCCGTACGCCATTCACGTGTAGTCTGCCTTGTCAGCGATGAAGAGATGAGAATCATTGACGACTATTTGAAGAAGTACCGCATTACCAACAAAAGCAACTGGATGCGCGAGACACTATTGTCATTCATATACAAGAACCTTGACGAAGATTACCCGACACTCTTCGACGAACATGACATGCGCCGTTAACCATGACCGATACTGATTATATGAAAATAGCCCTCAACGAGGCAAAAAAGGCTTACGAGGAGGATGAAGTACCCATTGGCGCAATAGTTGTATGCAAAAACCGTATTATTGCACGCGCACACAACCTAACCGAGGCGCTTAACGATGTCACCGCCCACGCAGAGATGCAGGCCATCACAGCAGCCGCAACAGCTATCGGCGGAAAATATCTCAACGATTGCACATTGTATGTTACGGTAGAACCATGCCCTATGTGTGCAGGAGCAATAGCATGGTCGCAATTAGGACGGTTGGTATATGGCGCACCCGATGAAAAACGTGGATATAACAGATACGCCCCCGATGTTCTTCATCCAAAGACAGAAGTAATACAAGGAATTTGCGCCGATGAAAGTATAGAACTGATGAAAAAGTTTTTCAATAGCAAAAGATAAGCAGAAAAAGAAATCTTTTTCTGCTTATCTTTTGCTTATCTTAAATCCCCTTATTTCTTTTTTCCCAAAGGAATGTTTATACCGAACATAGCACTTGTATTGAATTTATCAAGCGGAATACTCAAACCGGACAAGCCCATTTCCGCAGCATCAACCTTGCCGACTCTTCCAACATACATGTTAGCTCCGGCAAAAATTCCGAAACCGGGGAAATTTATATTCAGCATTGCACCGTAATCAAAGCCATACGTTGATACAGAGGCGCTCGCAGCAACATTGAAGAAAGAGATTGGAGACAGATTCAACATCAATGAACCTATTGTATATGAATAGGCTGTTTCAAAGCGTTGGGTAAACAACGCACCGACACTCAATTTATCATAAAATGGCATTTTGTACTCCAAGCCGATATTCAAAGTTGCTCCCCAAAAATCGGTATAATCAGTTGTTTTCATTTCATCTATCGCAAAAAACTCACTCAGATCATTGCCAATAGACTCAAGTTCCTCTTCAAAAGCATTATCGTCACCCTCAAATGCCACATTGTTAAAGCCTTTAAACGAATATGGTTCATCAGGAGAGACTGCCGTTGCAGAGACATTATTCCATTTTATAAAATTTATATCATTAACCGATGCCGACAAAACAAGACCTTTTGTCAAGACATTACTAAAATCATAGGTTACACCCAAATCCACGCCAAATCCAAGATTTGAAAGCTTTGGAGAAAAATTCAAATTCTCAAAAAAGTCATCTTCACCATAGGTAAATTCACAACCATAGATACCTACAGCAGCACGACCATTTGCATTAATCGTCCACATCTTATCGTTCATTGTAAGCCCCATCTTATCCATAGAAACCTCGGCATAAGCAAGACCTAACAGCAATTTCAAGCGTGCACCGATTGTCAAATTTTCATTAATCTTATGAGAATGTCCTAATGCAACTTCGGCATAGTTTCTTGTACTGACATTGATGTTATCAAGCGTATAACTACCTGCACCCATATCCTTCATAAAATAAAACATATCTTTTGGAATATTCATTCTCGCATTAAAATGCATGCCTATGTCAATGGTATTAAAACCGCCAAAAGCATAAAATCCCAAAGAGAAAGGTGTAATATCCAAACCAAAATTTAGATTGTTATTTTTATTAAGGTTAGCAGAGAATTCACCTGCATCAACATCCGGATGCATAAACGTTACAAGCGAACCGCCTTTTGGATAAATAAAATCTGTAATTTCAAAATTTGTAGAAGCATTTACAGATGTATTTCCAAATATTGGAAAAGAGAGATAACTCCTGTCCGGTTGAAACGAAGGGTTTATTCTATGAGCATAAGAATTCGCTTTCAAAAAGTAACCTGTGCGATAAGCCTGCGCCTGCACATTCATTGCTATACCGATAAGTATAACAAATATGCATAAATTTTTCACAATGTGTCTATTATTCATAATAACAACCTTTTTTACTGAACATTCTCATTCAAATCCAAAACTATATAGTCATCAATATTCAATGCAATATCGGTAAACTGTATAGATTCATATTTATTCAGCACTCCCCTTCCTGTACCTACAAGTTTGACATCTATCTTATACACATCATCAAGATTTTCATTGTATGAAGCAATCTTGAACTTGAGTAAAGAATTTGCAGGCTCAGCTCCTACGAGATTACCGGCACCAGCTTTTATCTCTCCCTCTATTCCGATATTCTCCAAATCCATCAACTCGCCATTCCTGTTATACATAATGATGGAAGGTGCGAAACCTATAGGGATTGAATTCTTCACATTCATCGAGAGAGAGACTCCTCTAATCTCCTTGATAATCGTATTCTCATCAGCAGAAACATCTTCGTAGCCATTCTCGGTATCATTCTTTCCGAATGGATCCTCTATGGTGTAAGTATATTCCAGTCTCATATCATCAAAAGCCAGAGGAAGATTCACCTCATATTCTCCATTGAAAGCCATATCCTCACCGAAGTTCAATACTGAATATACGTCAGAAGCAACACCGGCTTTGATATTGACGTTGATTCTATCGGGAATAGTTTTCAACAGTTCATTCAAATTAGGCAATACTTTATTCTCCCAACCATCCACAAGAGAATCGCGTCTTGTAATCAATATTTTCGTTTTAGCATTAGCTTCTGCCGACAAATTAAATTCCATACGCGTATTATCCATTTCCCCACTTTCGTTGTCATATCCCACAATACTTGCATCGGCATAGACATTAGCTCCCGTAGAATTGTCGATAGTCAATTTTATGTAAGGTTTAGTAAAATCGATATATGCATTTTTCAAGAAATCCATATCTTCACCAAAGTCTAAATCAATACTCTCTGATATCTCATCAATTTCGGGTTCAAAAAGACCTTCGACAGAAGCAAGCTTTATCTCACTAAGATTAAAATTACTTTCAATAACGACGTTATTGATATGTGTCATATTATCAAGTGAGAAATATACGATATCGGCAGACCTTACATTACCATTGATTTCAACTCGTTCCGAAAGATCAATAGCACCGCCGACAACTTCATAATAACCCTTGTCTGTTTTTGAAAAATCAAGAGACTCGACATTAACGGTCTTTGTATATTGCAGAGTCTTTGTATCTTCATTATAGACAGCACTTCCCAAAAGCACCAGTTCACCATTGTCAACAGGCTGGTCATCTCCAAGGTCAATGTATTCAGGGAACTTCACCCTAAT
>JAEIGA010004798.1_pt1 | contig 20835 bp, 22 predicted proteins | sample 9270691 | NCBI WGS metagenome assembly JAEIGA01 (sample SAMN17057246, study PRJNA624740) | gut metagenome | biome: biome; isolation source: fecal sample | host: Bos grunniens | place: China: Xizang | collected 2019 | reverse complement strand
GATAGGGGCATATTAGAGTTGACGGGAGGAGGTAGTGCGGATTTAGATAAGTTGCTTGACGATATGCTTAAAGATACCTATGATATTCTTTACACGGGAGATAGTAGGATTGATTTTGCACCAAAATATACGGAGCACCTTTCAGCCTCAATGGAGGAAGTGTTTCGCACTCGTAATCTTTCATATTTCATTACATCGGTATTGCCGGACTTTCAACTCAGTTGGCACCATTTGGAATGGGGCGACTTGGTTCACCGCTATAATAAGTTGTGCATTGAGGCAGCACGTGACCATGGTAAGAGTTTCTATTTCTCGAATGCTTACGCAATATGGAATTTGTACAAATATTCCAAGCCAAAGAAGAATATGTACTCGAAGCGTCCCGTCGCTTCAGCAAGCAATCGTGGTTACTTATTCTCGTTCTCTTTGCAGCAAGCGGTTGACCTGATGGAGATTTTGAAGGGCACTATTGAGAGTAATGATATTTTGAAAGAGCGTTTATTGCCCGATAGCAAAACCGACGGAGCATGGGCCAGTACTAATATCATGTGTAAGAACGGAGCACGTTTAACATGTAAGGGATTTGGTAGTTCGGTTCGTGGCGCTCACCCCAGATGGATAGTTGTTGACGACGGATTAAAAGATAACGTAATTTATAGTCAACTTCAACGACAAAAGAGTATTGACTATTTTCATTCGGTCATCATGAACATGTTGGTTCCTGGCGGGCAAATCGTTGTTGTGGGAACACCGTTTCATGCTCAGGATTTATACGGCGATTTGAAAAGTAAATCAATACAAGCGACAGGAAACAAAGGAGGTTGGTTTGTTATAGAATATCCTGCTATATTTCCGGATGGTCGTATTCTTTGGCCTCAGCGTTGGTCATTTTTTGACCTTATGGATAAGCGCACCACGCAGGGTAATATTATTTTCAGTCGCGAGAACCTTTGTCGTCCTATTACCAACGAGTCTTCTATATTCCCGCTCAAGGTATTGGAACGCTCTTTGGTTCGTATGGATAATTATACTCTTGTTCGCAATAGGGATGATTTTCCTATCAAGTTTCGCAAGGTTGTTGTTGGTTGCGACTTTGCTATATCTTCTAATGTTGGTTCCGACTATTATGTTTTCACCGTTTGGGGTGTTGATGATGAAACGGGAGAGCGTTGGTTGCTTTGGATGGAACGCGGTAAGGGTAAAACCTTTCACGAGCAGATGCAGATTTTGAGAGGTATTAATGTTCGTTTCCGTCCTGATAGTATGGTGTTAGAACAAAACGTATTCCAACAAATATTTGTTCAAGAAGCGGATAAGCAAGGTCTCCCAGTCATAGGTCATACCACTGGTATAGATAAATATGATTTGAAATCGGGTTGGCCAGGGTTAGCCATTGATTTTGAGCGAGGTAAGATACATATTCCTGTTGGAGATAAGTATTCGCAGGAAATGAAGGATTTGATATTTGATGACCTTGGTTCTGTTGCCTTTACAGATAAGGGTTTGGAAAGCGTTGGTTCGCATGATGATATTAGTAGTTCATTCTGGTTGGCTAAATTAGGTGCTAACTTATTAACAACTGGCTTCAAATACACATTCCTATAATTCACCGTTAAGTACATTTATAAAGTTAAAAGTCAATTAAATTAACAAATCTATGATAACACGTAAAGTAAAAATCATTGTTTCCGGATATGGTAAGGTTCCGGAGTATAAGACGGAATTGTCGGCAGGCGCAGACCTTTATGCCGCAAATGTACATAATATAAAAGTCGAGCCATTACAAAGGGTCGTTGTCCCTTCAGGTATTCGTATAGAATTGCCGGAAGATGCGGAGATGCAAGTTCGCCCCAGAAGTGGTTTGTTTTCTAAGCAGGGTATTCTTGCTGTTGGTACTATTGATGCCGATTATCAAGGTGAGGTTGGTATCATGATTGTAAATCTCGGTTCTGAGCCTTTTATTGTTAAACGCGGTGAACGTTTAGCCCAGGCTGTTTTTAATGGTGCTGGCGGATTATTTCAAGCCAATTTTGTAAAAGTTGATGGTTTCACTCGTGAAAGCGAACGCGGAGAGGGTGGTTTTGGTCATACTGGTAAAAACTAATCAATCATGAACAAGGGTTTAGAACTTTTAGCAGAATACGTTTTTCTTTCAAAATATAGTCAAAAGAAAGCCGACGGATATCTTGAGACTTGGGATGAAACGGTAGACCGTATTTATTCAATGCACCAGATTAAGTTAGCACCGCGAATGCAATTTAATCAGGATATCAAGCCAATGCTTGAACGTGCTATGAAATATGAGAAGGAACGTAAAATTCTGTCTTCGCAACGTGGACGTCAGTTTGCCAGTCCCGTACCCACGAGCGGTATTTTGAAGCATGAGACAAAGATATACAATTGTTGCTCGACCTATGTAGACCGCGTGAAAGTGTTTAGCGAGGTTATGTATCTATTATTATGCGGTTGCGGAGTAGGTTATTCACTCCACAAGGCATATGTAGATAAATTGCCTGAGGTAAAGCAGCCAACTCTCTCAACTCGTCCTACTTTTGTTATCCCTGATAGTATCGAGGGATGGGCAGATAGTATCAATGAACTCATGACTGCTTTGTTCGAGGGCGAGCAATGTTCGTTTGATTACAGTCTTATCCGTCCTCAGGGAGCATTGATTGACGGTAAATTTGCCGCTCCTGGTCCCGAGCCTTTGAAAGAATGTCATGAAAATATCCGTCGCGTCATGTATTTCGCCATTGGTAGAAAACTGACTACGCTTGAAGTACATGATTTGCTTTGCTATATCGCTCAGAGCGTTGTTTCTGGCGGTGTTCGTCGTTCGGCTATGATAGCATTGTTCGATAAGGAAGATGAACTTATGTTGAAGGCTAAAACTGGTTCCTGGTGGACGGATAATCCTCAACGTGCCATGGCTAACAATTCTATCCTGACTTCTTTTGATGAGACGTTAGGGTATAAGGAATTGAAGGAGAAATTGAGCGTTATACGTCAGTTCGGCGAACCAGGATTTGTTAATGTTCCTGATTATTCTTATACGGTAAATCCGTGCGGTGAGATAGTTATGCAGCCTAGTATAGAAGGACGTTCGGGGTTTGCTTTTTGTAATCTTGTTGAAATTAATGCTGAGCGTATCGGTAGTGTGAAAGAATTTTATGATGCTTGTGAAATTGCTTCTTTCGTCGCAACGGTTCAGTCGCTTTATACCGATTTTAAGTATTTAGGTAAAGAGTCGCATGAGATTGCCGAGCGTGACCACGCTATTGGTGTTTCTATTACGGGAATATACGCTAATCCGCTGTTGCGTAAGGAAGTGTTGCGTCGTGGTGCGAGCGTTGTTGCCGCTACTAATAAACAATGGGCAGAGGTATTTCATATTCCTTGTAGCCGCAGTTGTACTACTATCAAGCCGTCTGGCAATGCTTCTTCTATTTTAGGACTTTATTGCTCCGGCATTCATCCTGCTCACGCCCATAAGTATCTTCGCAGAGTAAGAATAAAGAGCAGCAGCCCAGAATACAAAGCATTAGAGGGTACACCTATGGTGAAACTTTTACGCGGTGATGAGGCGGTAATTAGTTTCCCGATTGAGGCAGAAGATAATAATATTGTTACCAAAGACCAAGTGTCGGCTGTTGAACATTTGAAGTTCATAAGCATGGTTAAACATTATTGGATTAACAAGGGTTCTGTTAATCCGAAGGCAATATCTAATAATGTTTCTGCTACGGTTGAGGTAGATAATGATGAGTGGGATGAGGTAGCAGCCGTTCTTTATGCTAACGATTATTTGTTTACTGGTATAAGTTTGTTGCCTAAATTGGGTGACCAAATTTATGATAACGCTCCTTTTCAGCGTATTTCAACTCCGGAAACGGAAGCGGAATTCAACGCTATTGAGGAATATCTTTCTAACCATGAGGTCAATTTCAATGAAATCATGTCTAATCGCGGTAATATCTACAGTGGTGATTTAACCGCTATGGGATGTGCTGGTGGTGCTTGTGAATTGAAGTAATTGGTTATTGAAACAGTTATTATTTTTGTAAAAATTAAAATGTTTTAATATCATGATTACTCAAGAAAAAGTTGCTGAATTAACAAAACTGCTCCGACAGTCTTTGAATTCAGACATTAACCTTAATGACCAATTGGCGGTTCCGATTTACCGTCTTTTGAAGGATATGTTTCTCGATGAGCAATCGGCTCGTGACCTTATTATCGAGATTTTGAAAGAACTGCTTGGTTCTAACTTCTTGTTATCGGCTGGCGGTGACCGTATTCTTACGGCTGCTCAAGACCGTTTAACTTGGAGACCAGACCAGATAGAGACACAAGTTGAACAACAATAAATCACTTAATTTAATTAAATTATGGCAGATAAAACAATTCTTGAACTTAACGACATCGGTCAATTACAAGAGACCGATAAGTTACCCATGGCTCGTCCGGGCACTACGACCTCGAACAATACGAGCATGGCGGAAATTAAGCGGTTCGTCGCCGAGGAGCCTGTGGCTGCTTTAATGGCGTTAATCGAGGCACTGAACCAGACCAAGGCTGACAAGGACGGTTCCTACAACTCTTTAACAGCTGGTTTCTCGAAAGAGATTTTGCCTCTTAACGAAGACTCAACCAAGGAGTTGAATGCGTCGTTCATTGGTCGTACAACCGCAGGCAACACTACTATTCCCGCAACTGGCGTTACTACGATTGACAAAGTCGTGGGTGCTTGGGATAACACTAAGAAGGAGTGCTTCAATCCCATTGGAGGCTTTCTGTCGCTTGGCGGTAACTGGTTCCGTCCCTCGAAAGTCATGGTGGGTTATCGCTTGTCGAACACTGGTGTTGTTACGGCAGATGCTAACTACACTTTGGTCATCGTTCCTTGCGTTCAGGGTGTTTCCGGAACGGGTAAGAACAATGGTTTCAAGGTAGAGTTTGGCGAGGGTTATGTCGATAACACTATCGGCTATGTTGGCTATAAGGCTACTGCCCCTGCTGCCGCTGGTGATACCACTACCATCCTCACCGTTTCTGGCGGAGCGTACTTCCCCTCTGGCGTTGGCTTCCTTTGCGTTAGCGTTAAGAGCACTGTTAAACTTTACATCCATCCGCGTTGGAGCGGTTATATGGACGGTGTTTATGTTGCTCCTTCGGAGGATGAGATTAACATTCCGCTGTTATCCTACGGTCTGAGTGACTTAGATTGGGCTGAGCGTATTAGCGACACCGTGATGAAACTTCATCAGTATCGTAAGTATCTTGACCTGACTACGCTTGAGTGGACTATGACTACCATTCAGGGTGACGAGACTACAACGTATCAGTTTACTGCTGACCTGCCTGAGGACGGCAAGACTAACGGTACATTCAAGACTAACGACACCTTGGGTATGACGCTCGCTTCGCGTACCTATACTATTACCAGCACGACTATCACTTCCGTTTCTGACTTGTTGACCGCTTTGAACGGTGAGTTCGCTCTCTATGAGTTGACCACTCCCGTGGTTACGGATGTTGAGATGTCGTCTTCGGTCTCCAATAGCGACTTTGGTGGAGAGTTCTGGATTGGTACTAATGTTGCTCCCACCGCTGTGAACTTCTCCTACGGTGTTAGTTACGTTGGTTATCTCCGTGACGACCATAAGTTGATGGAGATTGTCAACCTCGTCGGTGCTCAAGCCATTGTTCAGAACTCGAAGCGTATCGACGCAATTGAGCGTTTACTGAGCAACGGTATGAATAGCCTGACCGTTGAGAACCTGACTGTCACCCGCACGGCTAATCTTCCCAGTTAATCATTAAAAATTACATACAATGGCAAATTTTCATAAATACGACACGCAAGCGGAATATGCCGCTGCAACCGACCGTGCGTCGGGTGAAAGCCACGTTTCTATGGTAGGTAGCACCATTGTCAATGATGGTGTGAATATCATTGTGCCTTTCAAAGAGTGCGCTCTTGATAAGGGTGATATCGTAATTCGTGACCTTTCGCTGAGTAAGCGTTTCGCTATTAAGAAAGGCAGTTATGTGGCTGCTGCTCTTGATACCACACGCTACAAGGTGATTGGCTACTATTACGGAGCCGTCTCTGGCAAGGGTCGCGTCGTCTCGAAGGCAAGCGTAAGTACAAGCATTCGTTGGGCTATCAATCATATCTTCCATTTGACCTGCGATACGTCGGCTGATGGTGGCTTCCACTACTCGGTCAGTATCAACGGAACGACCCGAAGTGGAGATATTAGTTGGAGCAATGGCGCCACGCTCGCCAGCATCGCTTCTTCTATCAACGGTCAAACTGGTATGAGCGGAACCGCTACGGCCAAGACTGGCTACATCGCTCTTTCGTTTGCTTCCTATACCGACTCCAATTTCACTATCAGTAGTGCTAACGGTGCAACGCTTGACGATATGTCGAAGCAGTGTAAGATTAACGGTGTTGCTCAGACTGAGACCCATCGTTCGTTCCAGGCTGCTACCGTTGCCTCGCTGTTCCCTGACCTTGGTTGGGCTGGTGCTACTACTGCTTGCTACATGAAGAATGGCGGCAATGGTTCGTATCGTACTGGTGCTAATCTGGCTCGCTACATGGCTTATTGGCAGACTAACGGTGTTTCTACCTATGCTGCTGAGACTGGTACCGATATCATCAACAAGGCTACGTTTGAGAGTTTCGCTACTGCTACTGGCGACTCCAAGGCTCTGTACGATAAGTATAATGGTTCTTGGGCTGCCTATATGGCGAACCGTATGATGAAACTCCCCGACCTGAATGCTGGTGGCGTGGATTACATGTATTTCGACAACGGTCTTGAGATGACCGCGAAACTTGCTTCTATCACCACCAAGGATGAGAACGGTGATTGGGTGCCTGCTTATCCTGCCGCTGCCGCTGCTTACGGTTATGCCGTTGCAGACGTTCCTGAGGCTGCTGCTGGTAATTGGAACCTCCCCAGTGCTCACGAGATGGGTATGATGTTCGAGGACGAAGCGTATGCCGCTATCAATAATTCGGCTACTGCTACTGGCGGTACGACTCTCAGCAATACTGGCTATTATTGGACGGTGGCTGAGTACAATGCTAACCTTGCATGGTATTACAATGGTGACTACGGTGCTTTGCACTACACCGGCAAGTACGGCACCTACCAGTCTCGTCCTACTCTCGCCCTCGACTTCGATTAAAAATCGAACAAAGGGTTGTAATCCTACTGAAAAGAACGGCAAGTTTTGGGGATGCGGCTTGCCGTTTCTTTTTCAAACTTATATAAGATAAAAACTGATTAAAAACGTATTGTATTATGCCAACGGATATAGATAAACGAAAAATTGGTCAAGATGCTAAACTTTTAGAAGCAATGACTTGGGTCACGCTTCATAAAATTCCGCATATGTACCGTCCTCTTTGGAGTGAGGTCACTAAAAATGCAGGAGAAGTTTGTGATGGCATCTATGAGGCATATGAAATTCCGGATAGTCTGCTGGAATTGAAAATCAATGCATTGTCGTTTTCCGTTTGTGCACTAAGAAAATTAGAGCGTCGCTTGAACATAGCCAATATGTATAAAGTAGATGCGCTTCCTGACGTGCAGAAGGCAAAATACGATATCGAAATTCACAAAATTAGGGTAAAACTCAAGCCTTGGTTAAACTCGCTCAAGATGAAACAAGCGAGGCAGAATTCTGCGGTCATGTCCGCTGAAGAGTTAATCGAAGTCGATGGGGATGCTATACAAGCAACAACATAATACGCATCTTTGGCATATTAGACCTTGTCAATACGGTGGTGCTTCCGCAGTCATCACTAATAATAGCAACATACATTGGACGGTGGCTGAGTACAATGCTAACAATGCATGGTATTACAATGGTAACAACGGTACTTTGAACAACAACAACAAGTACAACACCAACCAGTCTCGTCCTACTCTCGAACGTCGCTTTGACGATGACCAACTTGAGAAATACCCTATTCCTTATTCATTTTTCCTGAAGTGTTACAAAACGTGTAGAAAGCATAAGCGGAATAAAGCGTCTCAATTGCTTTTCGAGAATGACCAGATACATGAATTGATAACACTTTGCCATGAGGTTAATAATATGCAGTACGAGCAGCGGACTTCTATTGCATTTATTATCACAAAACCAAAAGTCAGAGAGGTATTGGCGGCAGATTTTAGAGACCGCATTGCACAAACGGTATTGGTTCAAAAACTTTTGCCGTATTTGGAGAATTATCTTCATCCCGATAGTTACAGTTGTCGTGTTGGTAAGGGTGGTTTGAAAGCAGCGCAGCAGTTTAGTGAGTACGTTCGCGAGGTATCAGAAAACTATACTCGCGATTGTTGGTTGTTTTCTCTCGATTTACAAGGCTTCTTTCCCTCGATAGATACGAAGTTGTGGACACGAGAATTAGTTCGCTTTATTGACCAATATTACGATGGCGAAGATAAAGAGTGGGTAAAATACTTAACAAAGAGCATTTATCTTTATCAACCTCAGAATAATTGTGTAAAAATGTCTCCTGCTTGGATGTGGGGACTATTAGACCCGAAGAAATCTTTGATTGGTAAAACTAATGGTGTTGGATTGGCTATTGGTAATGTCACCGCTCAGGTATTAGCGTTGTTTGTCACTACTATTATTCTAAGAATTCTTGAGCGTTTAGGAATTAAATTTGTTTGTTATACTGATGATATAAAAGGCGTTGTAAGAGAAAAGAAAGAAATCTTGAAGCGTCTGCCTTGGTTAAGAAAATTTATTTGGCGTAAATGTCATCTGAAGTTACATCCAGATAAGTTTGATTTACAACATTTCAGTAAGGGTATTCGTGTTGGTGCATTTAAGTTACGGTTTAATCGCGTGTTGCCAAATGACCGTATTGCTCATAATTTCAAGTATAAGATAGATAGGTTAGTTAAAAAATGCAAAGAGGATGCGAAATTTGTTTTGCGTAAGAAGAATGATATAATGGCGTTTGTTAATTCATATCTTGGTATGTTACGTCATTGCAATGCCTTTAATCTACGCAAAGAACAAATAGAACGCATGAAACAAACGGTAGCGGAAAAAGTATTTACGTTTTCACGTTGGTATGATAAGATAAACATTAAGAAACAATATACAGAGGTATTTTACCGTTGGAAGATAAATCAGTTACAAAAGCGTTATGTAATGTACGCACTTTGGAGTAGAAATTTCACTTAAAAAAAATAATGATATGGCAAAAAGTAATCCTAAGAATGCCGATGAAGGCAAAGTCAAAAAACTGGAAACCGAACTCGAAGCAATGACTGTTGAGTCGAAGAACTACGCTAATGAAGGCAAAGAAATGGCCGATGTAGACCCAGAAGCCTTTGCAGCGTACAAAGACAAGATTGGTCAATTGAGTGCTGCGATGACTGAAAAGTAATCGCGTTAGCGTTCCAGGAAAGAAAAGAGAGAGCCTACAAAGGTTCTCTCTTTTTGTTTTACAAAGTTTATCTATACATGAATAAACAACGTAAAATAATAAAGACAATTCTTTCTCAAATTGAGGAATTGGATGATAGTTTGTTTTGTTACGCTACTATGGTTAGTAACGGTAACAATTCTCGCTATTGGTATCAGATTAGTGTCTCCCAGTTTGAGTTTTATATGCACGATGAACGCTTCAAGGCATTATCCCAGAAATGGCATAAAGTTTGCCAGAATATGAAGATACCTATTATCTTTGTTTGCGGTTGGAAACCTACAGAGGAAAAGTTGTTACAATTAGCCAATGAAGACAATCTTATTTTGAATGTGTGAAAAAAATTTTTGGTAAAAACGAAGATTTTTCTTTTTATTTGGGAAAATTTTAGTATTTTAGTCTCAAATAAAGTTTATAACAAAACTCTCTAACTAATTGTAAAATAAATTGTAAAACAAAATAGGAGGAATAAAAATATGGCAAATTTTGTCCCAAGTAAGTATCAAAAGACCGTTTACACCTACATTCAAAAGGGTACGGGCAATGCGGTAATTGACGCTGTAGCAGGCAGCGGTAAAAGTACAACAATTGTGAACGCTTTGAAACTTATCCCTGCTGATAAAAGCGTTCTGTTTTTAGCATTCAACGCTTCTATTGTTGAGGAGTTGAAAATCAAAATCGGGAATATACCTAATGTCGAAATCCGGACTTTGAATAGTTTGGGGTTCAAAATCGTTCGTAACACATTCAAGAATGTTACGCTCGATGACGCAAAATATCGTCTTTGGCTGAATGACGGCATAGAACACGGTACGTTGAACGCTACCAGACCTCTTTATGAGGAAGAGAAGCCTACGTGGAAGGAAAATATTGGTAAGTTGATACATCTGGGTCGCGTTAATTTAGTAAAGGATGAGCATCGTTTAGAGGAGTTAGCCGTTAAGCATTGTGTTGATATCGTTGATAACGAAATACAGTTAGCAATTGCCGGAATAATCTGGGGTGAAAACAACACTACGGTTATCGACTACTGTGACCAGATTTACTTTCCTAATGTTAAATATATGCGTTGTCCTCAATATGATTGGGTATTTATTGACGAGTGTCAGGATTTGAACGCTGCTCAACGCGAACTGTTTTTGAAGTGTGTTAAGCCAGGAGGACGCTTTATAGCGGTTGGCGACCCGAGGCAAGCGATTTATGGGTTTAGCGGTGCCGATGTTGAGAGTTTCAATCTCTTGAAGGCAATTCCACATACCGCTAAACTGCCTCTGAGCGTTTGCTATCGTTGTGATAAAACTATCATTGAATTAGCAAAGACCATAGTTCCTCAGATTACTTGGCGTGATAACGCTCCGGATGGTGTTATAGACCGTGAGGCGAAGATGGCTGATGTTAAGGATGGTGATATGATACTTTGTCGCGTTACTGCTCCGCTTGTTGACCTTTGCATGAAGTATATTGCTAATGGTACAAAAGCATATGTTAAGGGTAAGGAAATTGGCACTAATCTGATAAATCTTATTAAGCGTACCAATCGCAAGCGTATGAGCGAGGCAATGGAGCGTTTAGAGCGTGAACTTGGTAAGATTATTGGAAAGATAGTCACCAAGCAACACTGCTCGGAAGTCGAAGCAAAGCAGAGTGATATGTATCAAACCTATTTAGACAAGATTAACGCTATTCAGGTACTTTCTGAGGGTTTGACTACTACGGATGAGGTAATCAATAGAATTGAGTCTATATTCAACAATGACTCAAAGAACGGTATTTGTCTCAGCACAATTCATAAGAGTAAGGGTTTAGAGAGCGACCGCGTATTTATCATTTGTGAAGATAAACTTTATTTGAAGCACTGTATGCAAGTAGAATGGATGGCTGAGCAGGAACGTAATCTTGTGTATGTAGCCTATACTCGTGCGAAACATTATTTAGGATTTATACAAGATTTCAAGCCCAGAAATTAACAAAGTTAAATATAACAAAGTAAATTGTAAAACAAAATTGGTTAAAAATGGAAAATCTCGAACAAATTAAAACAAAACTGCGCAAGTTGCAGAAACTCTATGACTCGGCAAAGAAAATCAATTCCGAGGGTGAGGCTCAGGCTGCAGCAGCCGCAATCCAGCGTTTACTTACTCAATACAATCTTTCAATGTCCGAGTTGGGCGTTGAGGAAGAGAATAACGGTATTACTGAGCATCCTTGTAGTGGTTACACTTACAAGAGCATTGGCGGTTATTGGGAGTATCGGTTAGCCTATGTCCTTTGTAAGTATAACTTTTGTAAGTGCTTTATGCGTGGAACATATAAGAACTTACTTATCGTCGGCAGCAAGGAAAACATTGAGATGGTCAACTGGCTCCGGAGTATGCTCGCTGACCGCTTTGTTGAGTTTTCAAAGAAACGCTTCAAAGAGTATCAAGAGACCATAGACTTCGCAATTCGTCCTATTAGCAAGGATAAGTATCAGCGTTCCTATCTTATGGGCGTTGTTGAGGGGTTGGAACAGAAACTCCGTTCCGAGCAGGAGCAAGACCGTAAGAACGCGGAGTATGGCGCAAAGGTCAATGCTTTGATAGTTCGTACCGATACTGCTGTCATGGAGTACATGAATAAAAAGTACACTATGGGTAAGGGTAAGAGCATCCGAGTAAACTACGATGCGGCACGTCGTAGTGGTGTTGTAGACGGTCGTAATACACAATTGTATAAACCTATCGCTGAAGCATCGCGTCGTGCTGCTAATGACGTAAAATTGCTTGGTTAAGTAAAGGAGGAAAAACCAATGTTTAAGATTAAAAATATTTATCATATTGAGTATGTACTCACCGCCATTCCAGGCAATAATCGCTGTTGGATGAAGCGTTCGTTTACTACAGAGGCATATTCCTATGCTGAGGCGAAGCGTCACTTGGAGTATAGTTTGCTTCGCGAGTACGGTTCGTACAGTTACACGGTTAGTAAATATTATGTACACGCAAACATATAAAAATCATGGCAAGAAAAGATAATAATGGTAACGTTACCAAAGGCGACATGCGTCGCATGATGAATGAAATGAAGGCTCCGGAGCATTCCGTGAACGCTAATAAGGAACGCTGCGCAACGTGCGCTAATCTTGTGAAATGCGGCTTGCTTCAGCGTGAAATACTCGACAACCGCAATAAGGGTAAAGCCGAACCGCGTCAGTTACCGTTGTACGCTTGTACGATGAGCAACTTTAAGAAGTTTGTTTACAATGATAACAATCTGTAAATCATGAACTTACTATTTGACGGTAATTATTTGTTCCACAAAACATTCAGCGTCTTCTCTACATATTATCGTGGTGAAGACATGAGTGTTGTATTACAAGATAAGGAAAAGCGTCAGGTGTTGTTACGCAAATGCGTAATTGACATGTGTTACGCTATCAATAAATTCAAAGACGTGAAGCGAGTAGCGTTTACCATTGACTCATCCAGTTGGCGTTATGAGTTGTATGCTAATTATAAGTATTCGCTGACCAAGGTGAAGGATGTTTTTTATCCTCAATTTTTGGAATGTTTGAACGCTTTTGAAGAATTGTTGCGTAAACGCGGCATAATAGTTAGCAGGGTTCAAGGAGCCGAGGGTGACGACTTGATGTACGTTTGGTCGTTGTATTTCGGTTACTGTCTTGATGAGGAATTAGTTATTATCACTGGGGACTCGGATATTCGTCAGATGATGACTCGCAACGTATCGCTGTTTGCTAATAATTCCAAAAACCTCAAAATGTATTGTGTTCCTGAAAGGGAAGTGTTTTGGAACGAATATCTCGATACCGATATAGAGGTTGTTCCTGTGAAGCCTTTTGAGATATTACTCTACAAAGTAATCATGGGTGATACCTCAGACAATATACCTAAATTGAAGAAAGGATTTGGCGAAAAGGCGTTTCACCGTTTCATTGAATACATAACACCGTACAATGAACCAAAGGACGTTGATTTGCTTACAATGGCTCGCTGGATAACAGACCGCTTTGGCGATTTTGTGAAGATGCCGGAGGAAGAGTTATTAGGAAGCGTTTTGTTTAATCTCAAAATGACGTGGCTGAACCTTTCTGTTTACAACGCCACAGATTATCAAACGAAGAACGGTAGGAGTTTGTTAGAAAATATGCTTGATGACGTAAATGAACAAAAAACAAAGTACAGTTATAAAGGTGAATATACTTTGGAGTCCTTTTACGGAATGATTATCAAATAAAATTATACAAACATGAACGAAATTGAAAAAGCCATCAAAGAGGCACGTCAAGCACAGGTAGGACGTATCTACAATGGTATGTCTAATGCCAAGCAAGTTACCGCTCCGGAAACCGAAGAAACCGTTAGTAAGGCTGAAGAGCCTGCTGAGGAGCAGGAAGTTGAAAAGTCCGATATCATGTACGCCATTTCAGGTGGCGAAAATCCTATTCGGGTAAGTAAAACTGGTAAGGAAATCAAGGAGCAGGTTGAGAACGTTGTTCTTCCTGAACTCAATGCAACGCTTGCTACTTGTAAGAGTGAAGCGGATGTTCTGCTTGAGAAATGCGGCAAGGCTCCTACTCATAAGCCTGACAACTATTGGTGCGGCGGTGTAGACTTTGACTGCGGTTACAAGGTTTACTACTGGGACGACACCTATTACGAGGACAATCAGAAGAACATCTATCCTACTCTGTCTGCTGAGGATGCGGAAAGCAAACTGGGTAACAAGCCGAAGACTCAGGAAGAGGCAAACGCTCGTCGCGAGTACAATGAAAAGGTACGCTGCATCTGCAACGTCATGACCGACATTAAGGCTTGCGAGGTGCTGACCAAACTCGACGAGAAGAAGAGTTATGAGTTGACCGCTCGTCAAATCTTCGCTCTGAAATTCTAACAACCGTTTTGTTCATACAATTTACAAGGGAGGGGTCGCTACGGGTTGGCGACCCCATTTTTATGCCCGCAAAGTTATATATAGTATGGAGATTAAAGACAAATATAAGTATTTTAAGTCCGGAGATACAGTGATATTTCCAGATGTTTGGGGAAGGAAAAAGCGTTTTCTGATTCAATGCTTCTTGGGATTGAAGAATGAAATGGCTCACGCTACAGACGCTGACGGGAGAGAATATAATCTTGTAGCAGATAAAATGCTGCTTGTAGATGCCGTTAAACGTCCGTTCGGTAATATTCCTCTGAAGAAACTTTTAAGGCTTGTAAAATTGAATGCGGAAGCAAAACGTGAATTGAAAATTAGAAACAATAGTAAATATGTTTGAGAATTATTCTTGGCATGACAAATTGCCTGATGAACGCTTGGAGGTTTACGAACCTCACGTTCGATTGTTTTTTGAGACGATGTATGAACGTCAGATGATTTGGAAACGTCGTTTCATTGAAAAGCGTGAACGTCCTTGGACGGATAACCGTATTTTGCGGGATTATAAATTCACAAATGTGTATCGTGAGTTAGACCGCAACTCTCAGTGGCAAATTAAAAACATCTTGCTTGATAGTGAACTTTCGCTCAAGAACCTTATTTGGAAGATGATGGTGTTCCGCTTCTTTAATAATCCGGAAACATTCACCTTTGAGCCTCAGGGAAAGTCAATACAGTTAGACCTTTTTGGCAATCCTGTGAAGTCCGGATTGAAGCAGGTTCAAGATACGTCGGAACTTATTCCAGCAACCAAGTGGCGTAACGGTATTCCTGATTATGATGAGTATGATGTAGATGAATTTGAGCGTTTCATTGCCGGAATACGAAGTGTTGGTAAGAACCCATATACAACTGCGTACCTTATTAACAGTATGGCTGCTCCTGGTCAGTCGCGTGATTATTGTTACACTCGGGTAGTTATTCCCGCATTACATGAGCGTTTGCCGGAGTTGATGAAAGTGGTCTTGAAGGCAAAGGAGCCTGAAGAGATAATTCAATATCTTACTTCAATGCCTGCCGTTGCTGATTTTATCGCCCATGAGTTCTATCAAGATTTTACCTATATTCCTCGTTACACTAACAAAGTATTCATGAAGTTTGACCAGAATGACTACACCAATGTTGGTCCTGGTGCTTCGGTAGGAATACGGTTAATCTTTCCCAGTCTCAAGGGTAAGGAACAAAAGCAAGCAATATACAAATTACGCAGTATGGCTTGCGATGAGTTAGGTAAAATTGGTCGTGAAAAGGGAGAGTTGATGCCTTATCTGTATTGGGATAAAGAAACAAAAACCTATAAAACGTATGAGGCTTGCAACATTACGCTTCACCAGATTGAAATGTGGTTATGTGAATTCCAAAAATATTGGAAGATGACCATAGGAGAAGGCAAGCAGCGTTCACAGTTTGAACCTCGTACAACAGAAATCATTGTAAAATAATATTGATATGAAATCAATGAAACTCAATCCACAAACACCTCCGTTCAGCATTCAGATTGAGCCGACGGAGGGTTGCAACCTCGGATGTTCGTTTTGCGGTCTTCAAGGTATGAAGAAGAAAGGTAAGACTCCTTGGAATTTTATGACCTTAGAAACGGCTGAACGCATCGCCAGTGAGGTAGAGCGTGTTGGCTGGCATAGCAAGTTTATCTTTGCAATGCACGGAGAACCTACGCTGAACAAGCATCTGTTTGAAATCATTAATATATTCCACGAGCACCGTCCGGATGCTTTGAAGTACGTTATCAGTAACGGTTGCGGTATCGTTCACAGCGAAGATATTCTTGAGTATGTTAAACTGCTCAAGGAGGTTGGTGTAAATCATTTGTTGCTTGATAACTACTCCGATGACGGTGATTGGAGTAAGGTTGTAAAAGCGGTAGGCAACGAGTTTGAAATTCTTACACTTCAACGAGGTATTCCTATGTTCTCGCCTAAAAAGAAATTCGACATCTTGGTCATGCCTTCTATCCGTGAGGTGAAGATAGGTAGCGTAAGAAGTCTGAAGAATCATTGTGGTGCCGCATTTCCTCCTGCCGAGGGGTTTGCTGAAAAGCGTTGTACGATGCCTTTCCGTGAAATGAGTTTCCGTTGGAATGGTAACGTCGCCATTTGTTGCGATGATTTTAGGGGTGAATATCCTATCGGAAATATCTTTGATATGGGTATAGAAGAACTCTGGAACCACGAACGCTTTCAAGCCGCCAGAGTTATGATATACAATAACGAAAGGGGATTTCATCCATGTAACATTTGCAATAACACGAGTATGCGGGTAGGTTTACTCCCAGACCCTATGGGAAAAGAAACGCTTCCTGGCATTACAAAAGAAGTACGACGCATAGCAGAAAGCGTATCTGAGGAGAACGAACCTTTTGCTACGATAGTAAAACGTCCTTGGGAAAATGGAAAAATTGAATAAAGATATATACATCGCTATGACTACGCGAGGCAGAGTAGACGCTCAAAAGACTTTGCAGCGTTTACATCCTGATGTACGTCGGGCGGTTACTTTATATTGTCACCCAGGAGAATTGGCTGCTCATAAACGAAATTGGGGGGGCAAAGTGCTTTCAATTCAGGAATATGATAAGGGTTGTAAGAATTTAGCCGAGGTGAGAGAGTGGTTAGCGTATAACGCTCCAAAACATAAAGTCATCTACATGGATGATAATGTTAGTTTTTCCGTTCGCTTGCTTGGGAAATACAAAACACCTCGTGTACTTAATATCGATAATTTTACAGAACAAGAGATACGCGACCATCAGGTTAGAATGTTTAATTGGCTTTGGAATACTCTTGACCGTAAAACGGTAGCAATTGCTGGAATATCGTTCCGTCCTTTCAACCGTGAGGAAATGCCTGATGAGGAAATCAATAAGCGTTTCTTTGCTGTTTGGGGATTAGATACGCGGAAATATTACCGTCCGGAGAATACCATATTCATGAGCGATTGGCCGATTAAGGAAGATTTTGCTACGGGAATAGCGATACGCAAAATGGGGTATGACATCTGTGTAACTAACTGTTGGTCGTTTGATAAGATGACTGGTAGTAATAGTTCTGGTGGTTGTAGCAACTATCGTACCGTTGAATTCATGAACAGTGAGACGCTGCGTATGGCGGAAGCGTTTCCCGATATTATTCAGGTCAAGAAGAGAAACAACAAGAACTGGCACGGTGACTTTGAAGGTAAGGAGTCTTTGGATGTTGTCGTGAAATGGAGTAAAATAAAACCTATTAAGAAATGAATGTAAAGAAATTAGACTCACTGAAAGAACCGTTAGAAATCAACCTTCAGTTGGTTGCTACGGAAATGGACACGTCGGCAAAATACCTACGTGTGATGTCAAAGAGTTTCATGGAAGACAGTATAGAAATGGAACGCTTTGAAAAGGTTATCAAGGATATTGAGGATGGCGATGGCGTTGAATTAACTACTTTGGATGATAATACAATTTTGTATGAATTCGAGGAAGAAGCGGTTACGGTACATACAAATCTGGGTGTGAAATATCTCATTTTTGACTCAAAGGTCAGGGGTAAGATTGAAAGTAGGATGAATAAACGCGAGGAATAACAATTACTTTCATGGTGTAAAGCGTGAGGGGTGACATTTGACGATGTCGCCCTTTACAGTTATAATAGAATTGTAAAAAATAAATTGAATGTAGAATATGCAGCCGTCGTATGCTAAACAGTTAGATGCTATAAATCTCGCTCAACAAAAACTTGAGGCGAAGCGTTTCCGTACACTTGAGAAAGCGTTACGGTCTGATAAGCCTGAAGATATGGTTAAGGCGAGTCAGGTTATTGCTGCTATCCAAAATAAAGTCGAACAAGAAAAGAAGTCGTTCTTCATTGACCCTCTCCAGTTCAATGCTAATCTTGGGTATAAGGATAAACCGTTTGCTCTTTCGTACACTACGCTTTTGCGAATGAGTAAAACTCCTGTCATTAACGCTATTATTAAGACACGTAAAAATCAGGTTGCTGATTTTGCCGAACCTCAGGAGGATAAATATTCTACTGGGTTTGTTATTCGTAAGAAGTCGAAGAATGGCGTTGAGGCGAAAATGACCAAAGAGGATAAGAAGATTGCTTTCGCAATTACTGAATTCCTCATGAAAGGTAGTTATGAGAATGTATGGGACACTGACGACTTCGATACCTTTATTCGTAAGATTGTTCAAGATACGCTGACTTATGACCAGATGACTTTTGAGATTATCCGTAATCGCAGGGGTAAGATTGAGAGTTTCATGGCAACCGACGCTTCAACGTATCGTATTTCCGACTCATATTTTGACCGTGATTATAATAACGCTTTCTTTGAGCGGAACGGTGCTAACGTATGGGAAGACCGTGCTGATTGGGGAAAGAAAATTCACGGATATTACCCGAGCATCGTTCAAGTGTATCAAACAGCAAAGGTGAATGAGTTCTATCCTTGGGAACTTTGCTTTGCTGTTCGTAATCCTTCTACCAGCATATATGCTAATGGTTATGGCTGTTCAGAGTTAGAAGAACTCATCAATGTTGTAACTTCAATGCTTTGGGGTGATGAATATAACCGTCGCTTCTTCAGTCAAGGTTCTGCCCCCAAAGGATTACTGCGAGTTAAGGGTGCTACCAATGAAGCAGCATTACAACAATTCCGTCAGCAGTGGCAGTCTATGATTAGCGGTGTAATGCAGAGTTGGAAGACTCCCGTTGTTGAAGCGGATGTTGATTGGATAGACCTCCAGAAGTCTAACCGCGATATGGAATATCAAAGTTGGATGGAGTATCTGATTAAGGTTGCTTGTGCAATTTATTCCATAGACCCGACTGAGATAGGCTGGGACATTAGCCGCAGCGGTGGTAATAGCGGACTATTTGAGGGAAGTCAGGAGCAGCGTCTTCAACATTCTAAGGATAAAGGTCTGTATCCGCTGTTGAAATTCATTCAGCGTAAAATCAATAAATATATTGTCGAGCAAATCAATCCGGAGTTTGAGTTTGTATTTATGGGCTTGAACGGTATGACGATTGAGAAAGAACTTGAACTCGACATCAAGAAAATCGATTCATTCCAAACGGTTAATGAAATCCGTGAGAAATACGACCTCAAACCGCTTGAGTACGGTGATGTTCCCGAGAATTCAATTCTTGTTCAGGCAAAGAACGCTGCTCAGCAACAGCAAAGTATGCAAGGCATGGTTCAAGGTGGTATGGGTAATCCCTTTGAGCAATACGAAGAACCTGCTGGTGATGAGGATAATCCCTACGATGCTTATGAGGAAGAGGACTATGGTTCTACCGAAGAAGTAGAAGAGGGTGGTTTGAAGGGAGAATTTGTAAAAGCATTTGATAATTTTTTCAATGAAGAATTAAATAAGTAATAGTTATGGAAAATAACAAAATACCTGCGGCTCCTGCCGTACAAACTCTTGGCGTGAATATCATTCCCGAGCCTTTCATTGATGAGGCTGATGAGAATACCACTTACTACGGTTATGCTCCTATGGGCACCGATGAAAACGCAGAGGGGTGGATGATTGTCAAGAAAGTGAAGAATGGAACGGTTACAAAGGCATTATATGCTCAGGGCAAGATGGACTACGTTTCCGCATGGAGTAATCGTACCTCCTATAATTATTCTCGTTAACAATCAAAAATAAAGTCTATACATGGCTACACGTAATTTAGGACAAGTAGCAGGATTGTGGATTGGTACAACTCCTCCTACTAATACTGACCTGATTTGGTTAGATACGTCGCTCAATCCCGCTGTCCATAAGGTTTATGCTAATGGCGGTTGGAATAATTTAGCACAAAATATCATTTCAACGATTGGTTATGCTAATCTGAAGAATTTGGCTCAAACCACAGGTTTAACTCTTGGTTCTTGGTATAAGATTACCGATAACAGCGTTGCTTATCGTAACAACGTTCTTGCCTACGCCATCACTTCTCAGCGTATTCATTACGTTGCTAACAATGGTAATATTGTAATCGATGATTTGAGTTCAAGTTCGCTTGCTGAATTCCGTGTTCCTTGTATTAACAATCTTTTGATTGATGGAATTACGGGAGATTGGAGCAATAATCAGTTGAACTTTAATTTTACCGAAGCGACTCCCAGTAATGCAGCGGACTACTTTTTGTTTGGTAAACGATTAGTGAATAGCGTTTATCAGTTCGCAAAATTTAAGATAAGCGGTTTTATTTCTTCTGTTACGGGAAACGATTTGCAGTGGAACAATGGATTGTATATCAATCTCAGCACGCTGTTGAATAACCGCTATGACCAAGTTGGCGGTGTAACGGCATATAATACCTACGCTGCTAAAATTGCTTTGGTTGATGCTTCACTGCAAACTCTGAGCGAGAATTATCAACATCTTATTTCCGGATATACGGATAGCAACAATGTTGTTC
>JAEIGA010004797.1_pt1 | contig 20843 bp, 15 predicted proteins | sample 9270691 | NCBI WGS metagenome assembly JAEIGA01 (sample SAMN17057246, study PRJNA624740) | gut metagenome | biome: biome; isolation source: fecal sample | host: Bos grunniens | place: China: Xizang | collected 2019 | reverse complement strand
TCATTGCCAACATAATCATTAATATGGTCAACCCAAGATGGATTAGATGCATCTTGAGAAGACGATGATGTTGTTTGGAATGCTTTTCCGCATCCACCACAGAACTTAGCATTGTCATCATTGCAATGCCCACAAAAGCCACAGTATTTCATATACAGATAATGTTATAACAAACCGAGCAATGCACTGATAATAATTAGTACACCTATAATTTTTGTTATTGTCGTCAATTTCCGACCTAAACCTAGCCAATACGGGACTTTAGTTACAAGTAACCACCCAATTAATATTTTGATAGCAGTGTGAAATAAAATAGATATCATTTAAACCTGTTATCTTAAAAATTCAATTAAAATTAAGAATGCTTTTATTATAAAGTATATACCCAAAAACTTTATGATAGTAGGAATTACAGTGTTATTCCTAAAAATATAAGAAACTTTAGCTAGTAGAATGTAACCAAGACAGAGAAAAACAAAAAATGAGAGGACACTTGATATCGGGGCGGTATGTGCAGTATATTCATCACTATTATCAACTACATCTACATTATGGTCATTATTCCTATTATCGTTGACATCTGTGTTCCAATCATTATTATTTACTTCATCATTATTATCCACGATGATATTAGAATGTCCTCCATCATTATCATCATTATTATTACGAGGAGATATAGACACGTCAAAAACAGGGCGCTGAGACTTAGTAATACTTCTATTCTTATACATCCTATCTGTTATCTCAAATGTCTTATCCGAAACTATTTGAAAAAGTTCCTGCCAAGTCATATCATCATGCGCATTTTGCAATGTAGAAACAAAATAATACGACAAGAAAGACCCGTCTCTACTATTACACCAACCATATTCTCCGGGAGATGCCGCAGTAATGCAAACCTCACCCTCTGTTTCATAAAACAATCGACTAAGGATATCTTGGGAAAAGCCACCAGATTGGTTTATAAATCCCTCGACATTTTGTTTCATGGGTCTATCGTAATATGAGTTACAACAATCGGCTATAACGATTTGAAGTCTTGCACCTTTGGACTTAATTATATCAACAACATTTGAGACACTAATCCATTCATCTGCATAATGACTACCTAAACACATACGAGGAAATTTGGAAACATCTTTATGCGAACGTCCTCCATGCCCTGTATATATAAAGAATACAATATCTCCTCTACATGAGAGCCCCTCTAGATATTCTTTCACATTATTCGGATTACACTCTCTACCTAAAAAACGCTGATATTTAACCTCTACATTATCCTTTAGAACTTTTTGTAATTCAGAGCCAAGATAATCATAATATGAAACATCGACTAACATAGATTGACCAATACTTTGATCTGATGTGTTGCCGAACAATACCATATGTAACTTAGTCGTAGAGTAGGCTGCATTTACGCTAAGCAAAAAGAATGTATAAATTAAGACTATTTTCTTCATACGAGGCATAGTAGTGATAAAGGATTAGAACTTATAGAAAATTTGTAATATCTGGTCTGAATCATACATCATCATAACCCTCTGAATCTCATCGTTTCGATAAAATCGAACTTCCGCATTTAAAAACGAAAATGTCACTGAATATTTGTTACTAGATTTATCGTTAAATTTTAACATTGCAATAGGTTTATACATTCCCAATGCAGTATTCTCTTGTTTTTCAATATAATAATCTTTATTTAATATTGATTTCAGGTCCTCAATATCAAGCGTAATAGATGGACTGCAAGAATAATCTTTTAAACTATCAATACAACAATCATTACCAACTTCATCTATCCAGCAAAATTCAATATCTTCAAACTCTATCATATTTTCAGCAATCATTGTAATAATATTCTTCTCATTTTTGATTTCTTTTGCAGTAGAGCACTCCTTTATAATTAGCCACACGCAAACGCAAGCATAAAGAATTACAAATATTCTTAATGCCCAATCTGATAATTTAGTATTCATAAAATTAATTGTTTTTTAATATACATATCCCAACAAAAGAGCACGTGTTATTAGGGCTTCAATGAGTATTTATTAAATATTTAAGATATTTCCGTAAACATCTATAACATGCTGAATATTATAAGTATAATTAGTCAATGTTAAATACCCCCCAGCCTCACAAACCATTTGACGCAATCTTATAACATTCTCTATTCCTGATTCTTCAAATAATGATATTGTTCCGTTTTCATTCTTTCCGAACATTCCGGCCTCGGTATCATATGCCATTACGATACCTGGTAGAGAGAAACTTTCCCCTGTTCCTCTATGAATGAAATCAAAGAAACGACCTCTTCTTACCCAACAATACTCAGTATGGTCGCACCTTAAATTATATTCATCGTATCCGCCTTTGTTATTGAAAAGTTTTTCTCTTATTGTGTCAAATATCAAAAATGGCCCAGAGTCATTGTTTAATTTCCAATATGAACCAATATGTTCCATGGAATTATACGAGAAATCAGTAATTGTTTTCTTTCTATATATGTTGTATAATGAGATTCTATTTTTAATTTTTATCGCTACGGTTGAATGTGTTAGGACAACAATTTCGTCATAAATCGGAGGGATAACAATCTCGCTATTTAATGAAACACCATAGTATTGTTTTTTTTTGATTATAGTCATATTAAGTTCTGTAGATACGACTTTTGCATCGACAAAAAAAATCTCAGAATCATACTTGAGCCTATGGTTTATTATGTCTTGTATTATTTCACCTCCTTTAACCTCCATACATGTATACTAGCATTTAGAATATTTAGAAGAGAAAAGGAATTAATACCCATTTTTCTTGCCATTAGTAGATACTCAGAAAATCTCGTATTGCATTTTGGGTTAGCATCATTAACCACCATTTCAAATATTGGCCAAAGAGAATCTGATATTTTATTCCTATAATAGTCACCTATATACACCTTACTTAAAGCTATATGTTCACAAGAAGGAGATAATAAGGCAATAGATTTAATACTTCCTAAAAAATACCCCTCAGATGTTTCCAATCTATTATTATTTATAAATTCATGTTTCTCTCCAAAAGAATAGCCTTGACTCGTATTTACATTTAAGTATTGCCCTCTTTTCATTTTAACTAAACGGATAGGGGTAGAACTATCAACTAGAAATAATTCTAAGATTTCTCCAGGTAAAATCAATACATCTGCAATGCGTTTTGTTTCTATCCTCAAACATTGATTATGTAGGTCGCAGAGTCTGTTCAGTAATTGATTAAAATCATTTAGATGAAAATCTATATCAATTGATTTTATATCTTTCTTTACTCTATCCCATATATGACCAATACAAGGATTCAGTGGGAATGTAAACTGTCGTTCTTCATCATTATATGATAATGAACGACAGCATTCCTTTATCAATTTTTTAATTACAGTGTTATTTGCCACCATAATTTAAACTTAATCTGTCTAGTACTACTCTCAACTGCATTGCATCAATTCCATAATTGGTATTTTGCATAGACTTGTCTCCAAGTTCATGAACAGCAACGATTTGACCATACTTATCGCAAACTGGGCCACCAGAATTACCTCCATTGGTCGTCATATCATATTGCATCAGATCTACATTTCTATTTGGATTATATGGATCTTTTCTAAATGCCGATACACTACCTTTGGTGAATGAAGCCGTTAAACCGTGTGGGTTGCCATATGTTGCTACTGCATCTCCTTGATTTGGACGCTGGCTTGCTATATTAAAGAAAGGCACTTTCTCTCCGTTTTCCAAATCAACAGATACAATGGTTATGTCAAGACCATTAACATCTGAAGACCATTTAATATTTTTAAAATTCCTCTTATTATTTGAGTAGATTTGACTATCATTTGGATCATCTTGATACAAAACGGCTAATGACGAATTTTCTTGTCCTGGTTTAAGTACATGCCAATTAGTTACAGCCAAACCATCTTCGTTAATAAAAAAACCTGTTCCAATGCCATCTGGAGTTTGTATAAGAAAAGTTCTTTGTTTCATATAAAGTGCAAGATTCTTTTTCTCTACAGGAATAGGCTTAGGACCGACCCAACCAATTGAATCAAATACTTCAGATTGACGATATGAATCCGGATATTCTCTCACAACTTGACGATTAATACAATATGACTTAACTCCATTCTCAACGACATAAACATCAACAATATCATAAGGAGTTACAATATATTGAGACCTATGATGGGAATCAGAATACAGCGTAACTTCTTTGTTTAAAAATTGAGAACGAAGAAACATTTCAACATCTGTACGATTGGCTTCTACACCTAGTAGTCGAGCTTGTAATCCAGATGTCAGAGTAAGTACATTCCCCGAAACAGATCTAACAGTTCCCACATAACCATTGATTGGAGTTCCTGAATTTTGCAGATTACCTCCACCATTACACTTCCTAAAGCAAACAATACCTAAAATAACTATTGCTGCAATTAATAAGATGCGTTTCATTGCTAATCAAACTATTTAAACTCAACAGATAGAGGTTCGGTAATTTTTACCGAGCGCCCATCTATAATGCCTTTACCAGGCTTAATGTTAACTATTTTATTATCTGCAGTTATTTCTCCTGTGCTTATTCCAACATATGAAGGCATTCTATCAGATTGATTATCTTTGAATATTTGTCTTGCTTCACCTTGAAGGTCACATAATTCGAATTCACAAGAGCCGTCCTCATAACGTGTTATTTTATATGTTGACTCTTGCTGCCTCTCTTCCTTTAGATTCTTAAAATTATATGTACCGTCAGTTTGCCTAACAGGACACGCAGCATATCGAACATCTACTACATTATTAGTTTTATTAGGCACAGTTTCCAAGTGAGACGCTACAGATTTTACTTCAGTCTGCTGTTCTGACAACTTGTTCATCAAAACCGTAGGCTGTATTTCTCCATTTTGCAAATATGATAGTAATGTTTCGGAAACAATTCTCCACGCATTTGCAAATTCTTGACTTTTTATATCTACTGCCATATTATTCGTTTTTAGTTAATTGATATTTCTAAAAGTTCTTCAACCACCCAAAAAATCCCTTGCTTCGAAATTTTTCCTGGAATTTTATCTTGAATCGTTGCATTGACGGAATCTCCACTAAAGGTAAATGGTTTTACAAAATCTCTAAACATCTGCAAATCTCCAAGAATTAAGTTCTTTGCAGAAGGATTAATTCTATATGTGCCAATTCCTCTGATAGTATCTATTTCAACAAGAAACATTTTTTGTGGTGATGAATTTTCTATCATAGAACGCTCCGAGAATCTCAATATACCATTTTCATCAGGTGATTGCAGTGTTGCAAACTTGATCTGAACCTGTTTGGGGTTTTCATTTTCTCTTGTTACTTCCACATATTTATTATCTTGTTCCTCAAGCACAATGGTAGGCTCAATTTTCTTAGGTATAGGACTCTTAGTAGTAGGTGTAAGTTTACCTTTTAGAGTTTGAACTTCATTACTGATTTTCTCAATTGTTTGCAATGCATTTTTAATCACCTCATCATTCTCATTCAATTTGCGCTGTAGCCTTTGAATTTCCGATGATGTTGTTTTAATTATCTTCCAAATTATTATTGCAATACATATTGAGAACCCAACATTTATCCAACCTAACAAACTACCACTACCACTGGACTCAGCGGTAGTAGTAGTTGAATGGATGGATTCAGTACCAATAGACGCAACAGTAATAGTATCCGATATAACATTTAAATTATTAACGGAATCAATTAACTGTAAATCAATTGGATCTGAATTAACTTTTGTATTATTCATCTGTGTTAATTTATTGACGACTACTTATTTCGTTCGCCGAATTTTCTGCTAGCTCCTTGCCAATAATGTACAATGAGTTTTTAAGTGGCCAGAAGAACATTGGCTCTTTTAATTTGTCTGTCGGTTTCTGTCCTTCTGAAGAACTATCTTTCATTTGGCGAAGGCTCTGGACTGCATAATTACTTAGTTTACTAGTTATCTCATTGTCGACACTATACCCCAGGTCACTAAGGACATCTAAAATGTTTTCATTCTTAAACATCTCTGTAAATTTTCTGAATAATCTTACAACAGAGTCTTGAACTTCTGCGTTGACATCTTGATAACGCAAAACTTTACTAGGTTCTTCCTCTTCAAACCCGAAGTAAGTATCTTCAGACGGATTTATTGCCTTAGCATAGTTCAACGATATCAATGCACCTATCGCTGTAACTTCCTTAGGATTAGGAGCAAAAGAAACCTTTACATCAGCAGTTTGAAGTTTTGAATTACACAACACTTCACCTGCATAGCGGAAAATAGCATTAACCAAGAGAGAAATGTCTGATTCTGCACTGCTGATTAATTTTATATATTTACTACCCATTCCTGTAAATGATAAATTACGCGGAACATCTACTTCTGCCATATGTAATGTGTATGCCATATAAAAGGCAAGAGCAGAAAAATGGATTACAGGTAATTGCATCATTTGAGGTGAACGACGTATTGTGTTCGAAAGTCTTGTCCAATCGTCATTCGCAAATAAATAACTTATAATATCAGCAGAGGATGATGCTGTCTTAATTACTGCTTCTACATCAGCTTGCTTATCTCCAAGCATCCCTAACTGAACCATTTGGTAGAATCTAACGAAGCCATTAGCCTTTGATGCTCTATTAACACGGTCTATGCCATCGTTCCATAAATCATTTGCAGCAAAATAGGCAGAGAATACACTTGCCTCTCCACTAAATGGATTCACATATAACATATCTGTAGTTCCTCCACCAATATCCATATTCGCATATGGCTCACCATAATGCAAATCCGCAAGATAAGAATAGTATGGCGCTACACTTTCTGTGCGATAACGAATATCAACATTACATTGGACATCTTGTTTTGCCTGACGCCATGCCTCTTTAAAATTCGCGAAATCACTATGGCGCATTGAAATAGGATATGTAACAACCAATTTGAATGAATCAGAGCCGTCATTAAGAACACTCTTATTCTTCATCATCCATAGCATCTGCGCAAAGAATGTACTCATTCGGTCGTTAGCGAGCCCTTCGCTATCAAATCGATCCCATTTTATGTTTGTCTTGTAATCACTTGAGCGAGAAATATCTTCGCCATAATTGAAACCGATATTTGTGTTGAAAAACATCTCTAACTTAGTCGGTTTTCCCGCAACTTGATAGGTAGCTGTTCTCATTGGGAATTTCACAGTTTCACCAAGTACAGAAGGTACGAGTTCACGCTTCAATGCTGTTGCAAATGATCCAAATTCTCTTGCACCCTCTTTATTGTTGAACATAACCATTTGAGAATCTACGTCACCATAGTTAAATGCTTCAACTTGATTATGACCAAATGGGACACCGTGCTTGGTCTTTACATATGAAACATGGGTATTAGTTGTTCCAAAATCAATGCTAAATGTAAATTCATCTGTAGCCAAAGTTGGATCTGAATTAACCTTTCTAAAAATTGGCAAGACTAATGCTTTTACATCTTCACCATTACAAGCAATTGAGAGCTCCATAAATGTAAACGCGCCATTTACACGAAGATGCTCTGTGGCCAATTGTGAATTTGTGCCTTTATTTGTACGATGCTTTGAAATAGTATCGACACTCTTAATCGATTGATTTACATCTTGCTCGTAGAACTTAGCAGTAACGCCATCAATAGTACTGCCTATCATAATATTGTATATATTATGTGAGGTATCTGGCTCTAGTCTGTAGAATGGGAATACTGAAAAGTCAAAAGTTTTAGAACCATCGTAACAATCGACCTTTTCTTTGCTCTGTTCCGATGTATCATATTTCTTGTGAAGACATATCTCATGGCCGTTTATGAGTGGTAAACGCAGTTGAATTGTTAAAGCAGCACGTTCATCATCATACTCCACCACAAGCATATTCGTATAATTACCATTCTCATCAACAAGATCATTTATTGAAAAGTATTCAAAGAACACTTTTTTGAGTGGAAGCAAGAATGTTATCTCTTTTTTACAACCAGTGAAGAATTTACTCCGATTAATTTCATAACTAACCTCAATGATTTTATCTTCAAAGAAGTCAGAAACTGTCAGGAATGGATATTTTACTTGCTGACCAAATCCTGGCAAATGACGTTCATTTATATTATTGGGTAGAATTAAATCAATCTTATCGCTGGCTGTATTCCATTTACGACCTGCAGCATATTTAAGTCCATCATTTCCATGCTTTGTTAGAATCATTGGACAATAAGTGTTGGGATTTCCATGCTGATAATACTTTACACTTGGTTTTAATATATAATCAGATGTAGTCGAGTTTATTACAACCGTATGATCAGATACCCGCAATTGTACCCCGGCAACTTTTACATTTGAGCCTTGTGTCTGCAAATTCTTGACACCACGGAATGCCCCAGGAGCACTTTTAACTTCATCATCAAGAAGTTTGTCATAAGTAGCTGCGCTATCCTGAATATATTTAAATAACTGCGATAATGGAGAACTTGCAGGCGTGCCGACCAAATCAGTGTATCCTAAACGATACAAATATTCTCTAAACGATTTATCTCTTTTATGAAGTGGAAATGCCATGTCAGAGAACAAAATATTACCTGCATCTCCAGTAAATCTTTCGTTTTTGAGAATCGAACGAAGATTTGCAGAGGTATATACAAGTGATATAGGAGATGTTCCGCCTATGATTTTTTCATTAACTCCAGATTTCCACTTAAATAGATAAATCGGTTGATCCCTTAGAACACCAAATTCAAAAGCGGAACGTAATGCGGAAGCTAACTGTTTATGTGCTTTAACTGTTGAGTTTTCTAACGCTTCGCATTCTATACCTAAATCCCAGCGTTGAACATGAAAATCAGGGTCGTCTCCATACTTAAATACAAATTCAAGCATGTCAAGCAACTCCCCAACCAGGTCGTGATATGGAGTTGGCTCTATATTCCCCTCCTCATTTTGTTTTCCGATATGTCCTTCTCCTGGATTTTCTCCCTCTAGATCATTCACTTCACGCAAGGCTGCTGAAAACAAGAACAGACGAGCCATTGGTGATGGCATTGAAGAACCTAACTTACCCAATCCTGCACCTCGTTCCGTTAATCCATCGTTAATATGAGTCGGTTCAATTGAGCTACTTATAATACCATAACTGCCAGAAGAGTTTTTCGCCTTTTCTGGATTTTCATTTGTAAAGAAGTTACTATCCTTCTTTTTAGTTTTATCTATTTCTGTCATAGTTGCGTTTATTATTTAGCAGTTGTCAATACCTTAAATCCATCTACAGAAGCTAAATGCAAGATGTCTGCGAACACCCATTCAGGTTCATGCCCAACTCTAAGAGCATTAGTGGCAGTATCGTAATGACCATTACCTTTAGCATCATCTCTTATATGATAATTCATACGAGTCAACAAATAGTCATCTGATAAGGAATCCTTATTATTGTTTCCGAATATATAATTGGAAGCACGTTTAAGAAAATCAGCATTATCAGCATCATCGGCTTTTACTGCTTCTTTAATAATAATCTCAGAGTATTTGCGAGTCATATCACATAATCCAACTCTATGAGAATTAGCCGGAATAGCATCACCATTCCCCTCAAAATCAATTTCTTTTAACCAGGCTTGGTATTTTGCATAGAACTGTTCTAAGGCAAAACATAAATTACGTAACTTGTCAGATTTATCTCCATTATCTTCATTTGCTATCGCTTGTTCAAGACCTAAATACTTATAAAAATCTTTTGAAGACGCTTTTTTTGACTTTATCTCATCATGGAAGAACTTCAAACCAATAGCAAGTTCTACAAGGTGATTTAAGACATTATTGATTGATATAGTATCAAAGTCATAAATAAACAGTCGTTGTCCACTCTTTTTACCTGGGCTTACTACTATGTTTGCATCTGGAGAGAATTTGAACTCCTTTTGTCCAGCATCACGACCTGCTACATAATGTTCTATCATCATAGCAGCAATGAGCTCAACAATATTTGCGTTATTAATTTGTTCTTTTCCTCCTTCACTGTAAGGCACAATTGTTGGATATGGATCTCCGACATAATAGACTTTGTCTATTTTATCCATTAACCCTGAATCCTTGTAAAAACTGAGCGCAGCTTTAGTTTTAGAATTAAAACGCGAAGCTTGGATAGCACCATCTTTTTTCTCGTTCGGTGCAAAATATGGAAGTACGAGAATTGTGGCTATTTTAGCCCCGTTTTTCATCGCATCAATTGCCTTTACAATTTCTGGAATTCCAGAAGCACCAGTTCCGCCAAACAGAGAGCCTATTACTATGACTTTATCACCAGACTCAGGTTGAAATCTAGATCTAAAGTTCGCAAATTCTTCTGTATTGTTGATAGTATGAAACACGACACTTCCGATATTAGGATTGCCTTTAAAACCAACAGTCATATCCAAATTCAGCTCTGTATCAGAGCGTTTAGACTCATCGTATAGGCTTGATAATAATTTTGCAGTCCCCAATGTATCTCCGGCTAACTGGTCATAACCGATATGCTCACGGAATTTTTCGTGTTCAGTTGCTGGATGGAATGGGAACACATAATTGCTCAACCCATTTAGATTCCTAAGTTTTGCAGCAAAGAACTGTCCTGATTGACCCTTTAAATCACTAGAAGCACTATGTCTAGTAAACGCGGCATCATGGATGGCAGCATAGTTCTGAAGTAATTTTACTGTTCTATCTTTATCCGCATTCTCTGTATCGTAATCAATGATTACCGGAAAGACTTCGTAATTGTCAAAAGTCGGAGCTCCTGACGCAAGAACCATAGTGAAAGAACGCAAAACTCTTTCACCAGTTCCACCTATTGCGAAAATAAATAATTTAGGCATTGTTTCTAAGTTTTAAGTTACGGTTTCTCAAATGGTATTGTTTTTCCGTTAATGGTAAATCTCTTAACTATAACACTCGTTATGAAAAAGAAAATAACTGCAAGTACTGCTGTTGTTATATCAAAGTCAAAACGCACATCTCCGCCTTTGTCAAGATTGTATTTGATCTCATTTCTTTTTTGTGTTAAATCATCAATCAAGGTCTGTGAGACACCAGGCTGACTAGTAACTTTAATAAAGTAATCATCGTTCGCTTTGTAGAAAGAATGGGCTCTAAACACAGAATTATTATCTGTTGTTTTTGAATCACCAATTACAACGAAGTCTGCGTAAAAATATGAAATAACGGCGCACAAGCATAGTGATACTGCCCAAACACCGATATTTGCAGACTTGCCTGTTTTAGAACTATTGCAACATCCAAAATAGAATGCGCAAGCGACAATCACTCCTATAATTAGAGCGCCAATAAAACCCCATAAGAATCCTCCTTGTACATTGAAGAAATTCTCATGATAGTGAGGTTCCCAAGCTTCGGAACCAGTCACGAAGAAATAAAAGAAATCCATAATGTTAATATTTTAATTGTTACTGTCTTTTATAGGTAAATACTACACTTAGAAAGTCTGAGTCCTTCTCAAGACCATTAAACATACCTGTAACCAGTGTACCAAGTCCAAATGTACTTGTTGAATCTGGTCCAGCAATATCATTATCACAGTTCCATTCACTAATCCATCTATTAGGTACAATATTAGGAATAGATAATTCTATCTTTATTCTACCATCGCTTTCTGGTCGGAGTGGTATTGTAGTAGGTATAACTGCTTTTAAGCGAGACTCCTCTTTAATAACACCGACACTCAATCTTCGACCATTATTTGTGAGCTCAGCTTTCGTCACATCAACATTATGAAGACATTCAGGCAAATCCAAAATTAATGTAACGCTATCACTTAAATTCTGTATTTTAGCATTTTCTCCAAGAGCTAAAGTCGCCTTCTTATGTCCGTCCAAATCATGAATTCCCATAAATAATCTGTCGGGATTATTGAGTTTGCTGACAGGAATGGTTTCCAACCACCTCATAGTTTCTTTATTGCCTAAAGCAATGATGTAATAAGGTCTATCGATTTGTTCTTTTAATGTAATCCCATTACTTTTAGAATTCCAATAAGTACCTTTATATCCTCCAACATATCTGAATACTGCTCCTGCTAAATTCGAGTGATTCTTCAAAGAATTTTCAATCTTCCCCCTTAATTCCACAAGAGCATCTGACATATCTTTCGAAGTGTCGTGAATACTCATAATACCATCTGTGACTAAATAGATTATAGTGTTTGTAGTATCTATTTTACATGCGGCACTTTCGAAAAAATCATGAAAAAGCGTGTTAGAGCTATTAGGTTGCTTATTTATATCCCCAAGTATATCCCTAACTAAACCTGTATATTTTTTCTTATTATCCAAAAAGTAAATAGAGGTTCCAGATTCGTTTAGATTAACAATCTCTGACAATGTATTTATCATACCTGCACCTTCTGCTCTAAAATATGGCTTCATACTTCCTGAGGCATCAATATGCAATTCAGCCGTAGCAGGCATCTCACCAACTGTTTCATTAATTGTGGATGTTTCAAAGCTGGCACTAATTCGATTATCTACCCAAACATCTGTTCGTGGTGTTGTACCGTCGCCACGCAACAATCTAACCCCGATTATTACGACAATAACCGATACAATGGCAATTACAATATTCTTTCTCATATGTGTTTAATTTTAATATGTTAATACTGATGTTATTCTCTCGACCTTACCATCTACAGCATATCCAACATTAATTACATCGACAATTACATTTGACGGCTTAACTTTTGAGTCTATGTTATCGAAATGGTTACGAGAGTTTTGGCATAAATTGTCTAGATCTCCATATGTTTGTCCAGTAAGATTCTCAAAATTGCCCTCTTCGAATCCTGCAACAAATAAGTCTGGAATACTCAAATTTATACCAAACTGCACATACAATATTTCTACTGCATGAAATAGTTCAGACATATTCTTACGATTAAATGTTATTCCATATTCTCGTGAGGTATCTGTCATAAATGGCAGTCTACTATATGCATAATAGCGACATACTGTATTTATTGGGCTATTCTCTGCTATTAGTTCTTGAATTAGAATCTGTTGAATGGCTTTACGGGTATCAGCAGGAATACTCTCATTTGATATGCTAAGAGCCTTAATATGGTTGGTCGAATTTAATAAATCTGCAAATAAGCGATCCTCAATGTCGACACATTGGCTTTCATCACTATCAGAACAAGGGTGTAAAATAGTTTTACAAGAATCAATAATACGGTCAGCACTACTTCTCAGATTTTCCAACATTTTTTCTGTTTCTGTCATTAGAACATTATTCTTCTGAGTGAGCGCATTAACTTCTTCTTGCTTTGACTCAATTTTTGATTCAAGTTGTGTAATATGTTCTGCTTTCTCTCTTATATCGGTGCTTAGCTGCTCTTCATTTGATGTTACTAAATCATTATAATCGTTCAAGAGTTTAATTATATTACTTTGTCCAGATGATACATATGAGTTATTACGCATACTTATCTTCTCTTCCAATTCATCAGCAATTAGTGCCTCATTATCCTTAATATCTTCTGATAGTTTCAATAATGCATTGACTAATTTTTGTACCGAATCAAAGTGCCTGTCAGGGAAGAATTGGTTGACCTTATGATTTACAGATGCTATAATTTCTTCGCTCATTTTCTGACGAATAATCATCGGAAGTTCGCTAATAGTGTTGATCTTATATTCATTCAACGTCTTTGTTAATATCGTTGAATTGGTCAGCGAAATAGATAACTCATTAATGACATCCTCTAAGTTTTCAGCATTAAGCCCTTTTAAATGCCTGCTCAAAAGTTTAACAATAGCACTTCTTAATGCTTCCACTAATGACTGCTGGGTTAAATCATCAATACTACTTTCTAGAACTTCATTAATAAGTTTAAGATTATTTCCACGAATAATTTCTTGTGCTTCTTCATAAGAGTTTGGCAACTGTATCTTTTCTGAAACCATCGAGATGAAATCGTCTATCGAAATAGATGTATTTATTATAGCTGTTTCATCATTAATCTTATAGTTAATTTGCTCAATTATTCGTTTTAATAAAATATTTTTCTGTTCTAAAGTGAATTGATCATTATTTACCGCATTATTTATGATTTCTTCAATAGAAGGCTTTGCTTCGATTTCAGATACAGATAATAATGCTTGAGACAATTTTTTGAAATTATCATCGATTAATCCATTTCTGTTTAATTCTTTATAACCTCTTGCCTCTAGTTGCTCTATCATCCAGACCATCATTTTGCGACGATTAGCCGCTATACCCATTTGTTGCTCTGTAATATCCAAATCAGCAGTTTGAACAGCCGGATTTGATTTTACGGCTTCTTTAAGGCTCATTGGAAGTATATTGACAAACCTCTTTACTATGTCATAATTTGTCTGACTTACACCAGTACTTTCTTGTTTCGCCTTATCAATTAATGATGATAGAATCTTAGAGTCTTTGCTTAGTAATAAGGATATAACTTGAGCGTAAATGTCCTCAGGGCATTTCTCTAACTTCTTATTTAGTTCATCAAAATCCTGCTTTAATGTCTTTAATTTGTTAAGAAAATCACCAGGAGTACTATTGTTTGACAAATTTAACTCTTGATAGAACTTCAACAAATACGTATTCATCTTATCAAATGATACGATTTTCTCTTTTATTAAATCAATCTTTTCTTGGGTTGCGAAATCATTGATATTTGGCATTATAGAGTTTAACACATCATCAATCGCGCTTACATCATTGCTCTTAACATCAGGTGTATTTTGGGTTACTGTTTCTTCGATATCCTCCTTTACATCATCATTAGCACCATCGTTGTTATTCAAATCCCTGTCCTCATTCCCCTTATTTTTATTGACTTTTTGCTTCCGTCTATACAAGATAAACCAAATAAAGGCACCGATAATTGGTACTAACAATAAATACCACCAATATGATGAAGTCGTGGACTTCTCTATATACACTTCTACAAGTTCACCTTCTCTTATATGTCCAAAATAATCATGTTCGCATTCAATTTTATATGATATGATTAATTTATCCCCACTTTTCATTGTAGCGGCAAACTCGCTTGGGAAACAAATGTGCCGATTTATAACCTCACACTCTTGATCATTAATATAATACTTAATAGTTGATTTTTTCCATGCGTTTGATAACTTTAACTCAAATGCGGGGTATTTGTAGTCCTTTATTTGGTTAATTGTTATCGTGTCTTTCTCACAATCAGGTAGTTTTTGATATGCACCGACGCTATTTCGAATTGTTTCACAATGTGATAGGTCTGACGACATAAACTCCATAACGTGAATAACTTTACTATCAACTACAATGTTTAATGGTAAATCGCTTTTTTTAATGATAACATATGCGTCTTTTTGGGTTCCGCCTTTAGTTCCGTCAACCAAATACCCTGCATTTTCTTTTATGTAATCTTTACCTTGGAAACCACCAATTTGCACAAATATTTTGCTATTAGTCTTTATACGGTCGTTTACGCTGCCTCTATTGATAGAACTCGCTACATTAGCTTTTAATTTAATAAAATTGGACTTCCCAAAGGCAATATATACCGTATCTTTACTGGAATTGTACACTATCTGATTCTTTGAATCAAGTAACACTCCTTCATTGGAAATATTGAAATTGCCATTTGTAGGTAGTAAATCAAGTTCACTACCTTTCTGTGCAAAAACGCTACAGCTAATACACAATGTTAGTAGCGTAAAGAATATTTTTTTCATTTATTAATGTATTATTTATTGTCGTTTCTAATTATATGGTTACTGGCCAAATGCTTCGTTTGGTTATCTCGCTAGATAGATCCACACCTTTAGGAGAACTACCAATTGAAATGCGTCCATTAACATATAGAGAGATATTGTTCTTATAATCTAACTTGAGTTTAACATTTAATTGGTCTTTTCCATCAAAATCTGCCATATCATACTCTTCCATCTCAGAGATAAATTCAAGGTCACCTTTATTATAAGCAATTTCGGTATCTTCTGGAGATAGGTATGTCTGTATTAATTTAATTGTTCCTGCTGATGCCGTGCCTGTTACGGTAACATTCTTGCTCTCGTAATCATTTAGATTGGTATTATCTGAAATAAATGGCAAATCAGAACTTCTTAAAAGCTCTGCGTATTTATATGTTCCTCCTAATTTCTGATAAATCAAACCATAGGAGGCATATAGACGACGAGAACATATTAATACTGGAGATTCTGGTGAACTAAATAAAGCCGCTCTAGCCATCGCACCTTCAACTACAACTGTTTTTTCCTTATCACCGTCACTTTTAAACTTCACAATACGAGCTTCTTGACATCCTATTTCATTCAGTGAATTCCGTAGCGCCTTTTGTAATGTCTCTAATCGACAGCTACGACCTGACATCAGAACTGTATCAATTTTTAGATTAGCATCGCCAATATATGAAAGAAGCTGTGTAATTATTCCAGATGTAACTTGATTTAGGAAGTCAACAAACCTCTCATCTCCTAAAATAATTGAACTATTGAACTTACTTGCACCACAAGATAACTCTACATCGGGCCTAAGATTTGGTTTGATATTATCTTTTACAGTTTGCTTAACATCTAAACGTTCATTAAGAGTTTGAACATCAGGTACAGATGCCGTGGACACTGTTTTAGGCCCTCTTATTGCCCCTGTGACTTTCTCATTAATAATCTCACTTATTACATAATCAAGATAGTTTCCGGCTTTGCCCGTACCTATTTTACCAAGTATGTTTACTTCTATTTTGCCATTTTTATTTAGTCGCTTACTAAACAGAGTAATATCAAGTGTACCAGCTCCCATATCATATACTAGGACTGTTTCATCGTCAGAAATATTTCTACCCTTATTAAATGAATCCCAATTTTGAAGATAATATGCGGAGACTGCATCAGATTCACTTACAAACCTTAAATATCCACTTCTAACTTTAGGAAAGGTCTCAAGTGCAATTCTCTCAAGGACTTTCAGGTGTGCAGGTGTATATGTATTAGGATACGTCAGGACTAACTTATTAATACTTTTATCCTTACTTTCAGGAAAAATGAAATACTTAAATAATGCAGAATATGCTTCATTAAATATTGAAGATATTCTTAATATGCAAGAGGCCTCATTGCTAGACATCGCATCTTTTGCCTCAATTGTTTCAACATTACCATTAACATCCTTCCTAGCGTATCTAAATGTAAGGAAATCTGGTTTAGGTGGTAAAAACTCATTACCAACAAGAATTTTCAGACAAGGTAGTTGCGTTCTTACATCATTCTTTATCAAGCTAGATGTTGGAGATAAACATACGGACAAATTAAGATATGGAACGTCATCATCTTTACTTTGCTGACTACATAGCGTGGTCTTAGAGGTGTCACGAACCGTGTGGAAAACGATATCAGACGACAAGAAAGGAGTTTTACCCTCTATCGTATCTAGTCTAAATTTTCCATCTTCAGCTTTTCTGTATATACTATCCTTTTGTTTCTTTAAATCAAGAATCTCTTTATCGTATCGGCATACAATTGCAGATGAACCGTAATCCACACATAGCCATTCAGGATTAGGCTCTAAATGTAACTGCCACACAATTGGGATACTTTTCTTTTTTCTAAATTCTTCTTTAAAGTGTTCAATACCATCTTGGTCTTCCCAATAGTCAAAAGTTATAGTAGATTGTATCTTGAAATTATAACTCTTACAGTTTAATAAATCAATAATTCCAGAAGGATTAAATGAAACACGTATAATCGAATGCGCGTTGGGGCCATTGGGTATAAATAAACCTTCCGAACTATTCATTGCTTCAACGCCAGCACCATCAATTGTGATGAATCTATCAAGTATAGAATTATTCTCTCCCAACACAGTAATGTCACCAACCAATTCCTCTGTAAGCGATAAGTTCTTTATGTACAATCCTGATTGTTGATTAGAGTTATCTGTTGCTATATTTTGTAATATAACATCCACTTGCCCCATTAATCTGCTTCGTGGAACAAAACTCATCGGAATCGCAGGGAAAGAACGTTCATTATTGCAAAGAATAGGCTCTCCTTCGGGTATTTGTATAGAAACGCGAAGCTCTGTACCTTGTAAATCTTTCAATAACCTAAAATGAGATTGTTTTAGAATGGTCTCTTTAACTTCTGGACTATAAGAGGCAGACAACACTATCAATGCCTCGATGGTATAATCCTCTTCCTCTGTTATTGGGTTGGGTATAGTGGTAAAATCCACCATTATTGGAAGCTTTACAACATTCCTCTTTCCTGCTTTAATCAGTATATTTGAGAGATTCTCCTCTCCTAATGATATAAGTCCTGGGAGTTCATTCCTACCCTGATATAACTTTAGTGAGACAGACGCTATTTGATCTGGAGTAAACTTAAATTCCTCATCCAGCCATGCCGCGAAAACTCCAATCTTTTCATTTTTAAGAGATGCTGAATATTGAATCTCCTCATTATCAATATCAAAAGCGAAATGAGGCTTCACTCCAAGCGGGTCAAATACTATATCTATTTTTTCTTTAACAGAATCAATTACTTTTCCCTTTAAATCGGTAAGATTAACAGTAAAATGTATTGAATAAGAACGAGGATTTTCATCTTGAGGTTTTATACAATCCTTTATTTCCGCTTGATGGAAAAGTAGCTGGAATGGCTGCGCCATATCGTTAATATGAGCCTCAACAGGAAATTCCGATTGAGAGTACAACTTATCGCCATATAAAATGGAGAACAGATTATTTTTATCACATACTATATCTTGTGGTACAATGATATCAGACACAGTAATTCTCACATCGCGAGATACACGGTTGTGTTTACGAAAGAGTTTTGCAAATAAACCGCCTTTCGGACTAGTTACCTGCACACGCCACTGCAAATCAACATTTATTTTATCTGCAGTAGGAGGATTGTTTAAGTTTATTTTAACTTGCATTATTCTGTTTTATTTATTTTTATCTTGTCATTTGCAGGGCTATATGTGTTTATTCTCACAAAGCACCTATAAAATATATAACCGACTATAAATATCAAGATTAATAAGATAAGTAAGTCCCATATCATTACTGCAGAAAATATATCATTAGGGAACCACCACCAGAATGAATCTGACAAAGGTAAAATTCCTAAAATTTTAGCCTCGTTTTGTATTTTAACAACTTGGTTAACGACCATTCCATCATGGTAACGAGTATTTGCAGGTGAGATGATTACACCATCATAAAGACCATCTTTAAGAATAACTGTTAATGATAAACTAATGACATCTCCAACATTGACCTTTTCGGATGGTATGAACAATTCTAATTTACCAGAATCAGATGAACCTAGTAATTGACCATCCGAAGTTAAAATACTTATGTCTTTAATTATGTATTTCTCTAAAAGTGAATGCGTATTTATTTTTAAGAGGAAACCTCCTTTTACTCTTTGCAATGGAAGAGGAGATGGCATATCAGTGATTGCGTGAATTGATGGTCTATCTACTGACACCACTTCGTACGGAACAATTTTATAAATTCCATCTGCAGAGATGGGAATCCTGTCCACCATAGAGTTATCCCTATTTAACTGAATTTGAAGAAATTTAAACTCCTCATTAAATGTTTGTAAAGTGCCAAATACCCCATCAGATATATTATTGAATATTGAATAATTGGCGCCATAACACGTAGAAGCATTTATCCATTCTTGTCGATAATTGTCGTCAGTGCCATTTACCACTTCATCTGTAATAACATATAGAAAGGTTCTATTTGCTAATGTCTCGGAACTCTTTTGGTTTCGTGTCTCAATTACAGAATACGGTTTGGCCAAAGATTGCATAGAACCATAAGGTGAGTTATAGTAATCCAATGTCGGTTGTCCTGTAGGCCAATTTGGAAATAATTCGAAGATATTGTTTCCTTTTAACTTATGCCATATGATTGGTGTCCCGTTATTGCTGTATGCCCTTACGTATCTATCAATGGAAGGATTGCCATATTCCATTGTATAGCCTAAGATTGATATGTAATCCTGGTTATAATTAAATTTGTTTTCTGATAAGGTCTTATCTATGATTTTTAGTATTTCGCTTGATTCATAATAAACACGACGTCCTTCAACAGAACGGTCAAAGGCTATAATATAATGGTTAGGCAACTCAGAAGCGAATGATGTAAACGACAATAGTAAAAAAAAGAATGACAATATCGTTTTATGACAAGTTTTTTTCATCTTATCTTTGAACATATATATATCTTTGCACATATTCAAATAAAATTGTAAATAGGCTCAATTTAACAAGTTACATGGTTTTTGGCGATTTTGACACAGGCATAACCAAGCCCATCAATCTGGATACCCACAATAGAACTCTTCTCATCTGCGTCACTTACCACACCTTCAAGTCCTTTCAATGGTCCAAATGTTACGCGAACGGAATCGCCAACTTTGAAGTTACTTACGATTGACACTTCTGTTTCTGCATTTTTAAGCAGGAACTTTAATCTCTCGATCTGGTTGTCGGGGATAGGGGTAGCAAACTTTTTCTTATCTTCATCGCTACCTGGAAGCGCCAAGAGCTTGTGAATGTACGATTGGTCGCGCAACCATTCTTCTTCGCGTACAGTTGCACGAACAAAAACCACCATAGGCATAATCAATCGATCGACTTTCTTCTTGCGGTCGCTCCATTGGTGCACTTCTTGCTGTGTCGGGATATAGGTTTCGTAGCCAACTTTACCTAATCGGGTCGCTGTTTTCTTTTCGCAGTTTACCTG
>JAEIGA010004796.1_pt1 | contig 20844 bp, 17 predicted proteins | sample 9270691 | NCBI WGS metagenome assembly JAEIGA01 (sample SAMN17057246, study PRJNA624740) | gut metagenome | biome: biome; isolation source: fecal sample | host: Bos grunniens | place: China: Xizang | collected 2019 | reverse complement strand
TGGGATTTGATTGAGAATAAATCCAATGCTGATATCAAGGCATATGAAAATGCAATTCGTGAGCGTATGGCTCCATTCAAGGATTTTCCAATTATCTTTACCTCTGCCTTGACCAAGCAACGTATCTACAAGGTGATGGAAACAGCGTTGCACGTCTATGAGAGTAAACAACGCAAGGTGCCTACAGCACAACTCAATGAGCGTTTCTTGCCTTTGATTGAGAACTATCCTCCACCAGCAACGAAAGGCAAATACATCAAGATTAAATATTGTACACAATTGCCAAATACACAAATTCCAACTTTTGTCTTCTTTGCGAACTTACCACAGTATGTCAAAGAACCATATCGTCGTTTCTTGGAGAACAAGTTGCGCGAATGGTGGGATTTTAATGGTACACCAGTACAAATCTTTATTCGAGCTAAGTAAAATTTTTAAGAAAGTGCTCGTTTTTATTACGAATGCTTGCGCGCGTGCGAGAAATTTCGTACCTTTGCAAACAAATGAGCCTAAATGAAGATAGTAGGTTTTGCAAATATTGAAAATAATGTAGAGATGGTGCTAAAGAGCGATTCATCATTGATGGTGAATCGTAAGCCATTCTTTATTCCAGACTGGAGTCAAGATATGCAATATACTCCATGTGTGGTTGTGCGTGTTTGTAAGTTAGGCAAACATATAGCAGCTAAGTTTGCAAGTCGCTATTATGATGCGATAGCTCTAGGATTGAATATACATGCTGAAGATTGTCGTCGGCAGGGTGACTATGTTCGAGCTTGGGCTTTTGATGGCTCGTTGCCTGTTGGAACATTCCTACCACTTGATGCATATACGCCAAATGACTTAATTGTTAGCATAGATGAAGCCATCTGTCGTGTGAGTGAGTTGATGATTATTCGTCAAGGGGATTTGATTTTTATAGAGCGTGCATTACCTGCTAAGGCTCTAGTAAGAGAAGAAGTGCTCCGTGAAGAAATAAATGGAGAAGAAGCATTATATTGTAAAATCAAGTAACATGAAGCGTAAATATATAATCCTATTGATGTGCATGATTGCATCTGTGGCAATGGCTGGTATACACACGTATACGGGTCAATCGGTCTTGAGCAATGGAAAATATGTAAAGATCAGTGTGCAAGAAACAGGTGTGCATAGCATATCCTATGAAATGTTAAAAGAGTGGGGACTAAACCCAGAGAATGTCGCAGTTCTTGGATATGGAGGTGCGATGCTCAGCGAGGACTTTACAAAGCATCATTGGGACGACTTGCCATCTGTGGCTTTTTACATGCATAAAGGAGATGATGGTGTCTTCAGTAGTGGCGACTATATTTTGTTTTATGCGCAAGGACCAGTTAAGTGGGAGTTGAATGATAATGGCGAATGGGGACATATACGGAATCCATATTCCAATGAAGGATATTATTTTGTCACAGATCAACTAGGCCTACAAAAGCAGATTCAGACATCTCATGAACAATATAACACCACTTCGGTTGTCGATGTTGATTGGTATACATCGTTGAATGTGCATGAGAATGAGCGCTTTAATCTTATAGACTTGAATAGGCAATCCGGAGGTGGACGCGAGTTTTACGGAGAGTTACTTAATCAGCAAAAACGTGATACAGTTATCACCTTTTCACTAAATAATGTGCGGACAGACTTATTTGCTAGATGCATAGTAGATATGGCTGCTAATTCGGGAGAAGTAACATCTATTCAAGTTACCTATGCTAATAAACCACAAACATTAAAGATGTCTGCTATTAGTATAACTGATTATCATACGAAAGCAACAACGAAAAAAATATCTTTTACGGAAAAACCAGTAAGTGATGCTAATCAAACAGTAGGATTGCAATTTAATGGTGCAAATGGAGCTAATGCATATTTGAACTATGTAGAGTTGCATGTTCCATGTGCGTTAAAGATGCAAGGCAATGAGTTGCCAATTGTCAATACCGATTACCTGGGTCGTTCGCAAGCCATTCGTTATAATATGGAGTCTGCTAATAGCAATATCCAAATATGGTGTGTGACAAATGGTGTGGATGTAGAGTTGATGCCAATTAATCATAATGGTAGCACCATTACATGGTTGGGATCAAATACTACAGCAGAATGTTATGTGGCTGTTGATGTAAATGGTACAAATTGGAGAACTCCTAAGAAGGTGGGTGATGTGGCAAATCAAAACTTACATGCCTTAGAGAATATTGACTATGTTATCATATGTCCAGAAGCCTTTTTAGAACCTTCTATACGATTGGCTAAAAAGCATGAGCAAATAGATGGACTGACATGGGCGGTGGTAACAGAGCAGCAAGTATTTAATGAGTTTTCTTCAGGTACACCAGATGCTAGTGCATATAGATGGTTGATGAAGATGCTTTACGATAAAGCCAATGGTGATCTAGTTAAGCAACCTAAAAACCTTTTGTTAATGGGTAGCGGAACCTATGATAACCGTAAATTGTTTTCTGCATCAGGTGCTCGACAACTGCTTACTTATCAGGCAGTCAATTCAACCACCGAAACAGAGGCCTATGCAACAGATGACTATTTCGGATTCTTGGAGGATAATGCTGGTATATATCAAGGAATTTTTACGGATACACGGGCCTTGATGAATATTGGTGTGGGACGATTACCAGCTAGAACACTTAGAGAGGCAGAGGATGTGGTAGAGAAAATCTGCACATATATGGATGACCGTTCTTCAGGAAAATGGAAATCCCAAATCTTGTTTTTAGCAGATGATGGCGACCATGGATTACATGTGCAAACTGCGGATGGCGGAGCAGAGCGATTGCGCCGTAGAAATAAAGACTTTATCATAAACAAGATATATTTAGATGCTCATACACAAGAGGTCAGTGCTGCTGGTGAAAGTTATCCGTTGGCGAAGAATCAGTTTGATAATCTGATGAGCAATGGTGTGCTTTTTATGGATTATTCTGGACACGGCGGATATAATAATATCACCAACGAGTTGTTTATGAAAACGGCTGACATTCTAAAAATGGGTAATATAAATCAAGGTTTTTGGTTCTTGGCTACTTGCAGTTTCTCGCATTTTGATGGTGGAGTTGTGTCTGCAGGAGAGCATGCGGTGCTTCATCCAAATGGTGGAGCTATAGGTGTGTTATCCGCTTGTCGAACCGTATATGCAACTCAAAATACAGTGTTTAATAGAAATCTATGCGACACTTTGTTTGGACATACCAATCCATTTGAATACAATATGACAATTGGCGAGGCAACTCGTATAGCCAAAAATAAAACAGGTTATGATTCCAATAAAATGCCATATATCTTATTGGCAGATCCAGCTTTGAAGTTGAATTATCCGACAGACTTACAAGTCAAGACCGTTTTAGAAACCGATACAATGCATGCTCTAACCACACAAACAATCAAAGGTTATATTCAAACAGCTGATTCAGATACAGCATATTGGTTTAATGGCAAGATGGATGTGACAATCTTTGATAAGATGCAGCAGATAACCACACGCGATAATGACGAAACGGTAGAAGACAATAAAACCAAAATAACGTACAATGACTATCCAAATACTCTATTTTCTGGGCAAACGGATATTGTAAATGGTAAGTTTGAATTTACCTTTATGGTACCTAAGGATATTCGTTATAACTACGGAAACGGACGAATCGTGTATTATGCCTATGATGCAGAAACAAGAGAAGAAGCAATTGGACATTATGAGGATTTTATCATTGGTGGTAGTAGCTCGCTGATTCAAAAGGATACGATAGGTCCTGAATTGACTGTTTATCTCAATAATCCTGCCTTCCAAAGTGGTGACGAAACATACGAATTCCCACATTTCTATGCAAATATACATGACGAGAATGGTATTAATACGGTAGGTACGGGTATTGGTCATGACTTGTTGTTAGTCATAGATAACGATCCTAAGCAAACGTATGTGCTTAACAATTATTTCAGTGCTAGTAACAATAGTTATCAGGAAGGACAAGTAAGTTATAAGATGGCGGAACAAAGTGAAGGAGCACATACACTTACTTTCCGTGCGTGGGATTTGTATAATAACAGTAGTACAGCCTCTTTGACTTTCCATGTTGTTAAGGGACTAGACCCTAATATATATAGCGTAACAACCTATCCTAATCCTGTGGCAAGTAATGGGGTTATGAATGTGGATATACAATATGATCAACCAGATGAGGTAGTTGAAACGACAGTCTATCTGTATGATATTAGTGGAAAACTAATGCATTCACATATACAAAGAGGTGTGGCTGGAATAACATGGAATATGAGCCAAGTGGCTTCTAAACCAGGAGTATATATCTATCAAGTTAAAATAAAAACAGCAACTTCGAACTATGTGTCGAAAGCTGGTAAAATCATTGTAACAAAATAAGTGGCCTATGAAACAACTTTAAAATAGCATTTCAATTTACAGTATATTAATCATTAAAAACAAAAACAATACAACAATGAAAAAGATTCTTTTTTCTATTCTAACATTTTCTTTATGTGCGTTGCCAGTGTTGGCAACTAATCCAGTGATGACATCTATGCCATCATTAACTATTGCTCCAGACGGTCGCGCCGCTGGTATGGGTGATGTCGGTGTTGCAACTAGTGCAGACCTTAACTCACAACATTGGAACCCTGCTAAATATGCTTTTATGGATAGCAAGGGTGGTTTGACTGCAAACTACACTCCATGGTTGACCAAATTGGTGAGTGATATTGATTTGGCATATATTGCTGGTTATTACAACATGGGTGACCGTGCAGGTGCTTTGTCAGCAAGTTTTAGTTATTTCTCTATGGGTGCTGTTCAGTTGGTTGATTATTCAGGAACAGCTTTTCAGGAGGCGCACCCAAATGAGTGGGCATTGGATTTGGCATACTCACGTAAACTACACGAGAACTTGAGTATGGCAGTTGCGATGCGTTTCTTGTATAGTGATTTGAACAATGGTGTTAATGCTTCAGTAACTACAGCAGCTCAAGAGATGCACCCAGCATGGACAATGGCAGCTGATATTTCTTTGTACTACAAGCAACCAATTTCAACACCAATGGGTGAGAGCTATTTTGGTTTAGGTTTCAACTTGAGCAATTTAGGTGGTAAAATGTCATACGATGAGGGAACAACTCAAAACTTTATCCCAGCTAATATGCGTCTTGGTGTAAGTTATGAAATTCCATTTGACAACTACAACCGTTTGATGGCTACAGTAGAGTGCAACAAGATGCTTGTGCCTACATACGAATCAAAATTTGCTGAGAATAAAACAACTAACCGTATGACACAAGAGGAATTTTCATCTAAATCTTCTCCATGGGGATGGGCATACTCTTTCTGTGATGCTCCTGGTTATACAACAGAAGATGGTAAAGTCGTATCTTCTACCATGGAGGAATTCCAAGAGGTACAATGGGGTGTAGGTCTTGAATATAGTTATAATCGTCAATTCTTCGGTCGTGTAGGTTATAGCCACGAGAACTATTGGAAAGGTAACCGTCGTTATGTGACTTTGGGTGCAGGTTTCCACTTGAGTATTTTCTCACTCGACTTTGCATATTGTATTGCTACAGCTCCATCTAACCCATTGGATCAAACTATGCGTTTTACCCTTGGTTTCGACCTCGCAGGTATCAAAGACTTGGTCAACAACCGTAAATAATGCGTATAGGTTTTGGATATGATGTGCACGCTTTTGCCCCCAATCGCGAATTGTGGTTGGGGGGCATTCGTGTACCATCAGAAAAAGGATTATTAGGTCATTCAGATGCAGATGTGCTGATTCATGCTTTGTGTGATGCCCTTTTAGGTGCTGCGGCATTACGTGATATAGGTTTTCACTTTCCACCTGTAAAAGGAAATGAGTATGAGAATATCGACTCTAAAATTCTTTTGCGCAAGGTAATGGTGATGATTCGTGAAGCAGGATATGAATTAGGCAATTGCGACTGTACTATTTGTGCTGAGGCACCTAAATTAAATCCACATATTCCTTCCATGCAATCTTGTCTTGCAGAAGTCATGCAAGTACAAGTATCCCAGATAAGTATTAAAGCAACAACAACAGAACAACTAGGTTTTGTTGGTAGAAAAGAAGGAATTGCAGCTCAAGCTGTAGTCTTACTAACGAATAAATAAAAAGGACAAGTGAAAAGTAAGAAAGTGTATACTAAATGGTGGTTACCTACTGCTTTGGTAATGGTGGTACTCTTGTGCATATCCTCGTTTGCAGGGGCTGAGGATACCACTGAAGTGGTTCCTTATGAGCTAAAATCGGTATCAGACACATTATATATGAATGATACTATTATTGTTGTACACACAGTGTGTGCGCCAATTTGTTCTTCGTGCGCGCGTGTATATAATATGGAGTGGGAGTATCAAGGTGTCATAACCCCACCTATAAAGACAGCTTTCCCTGAAGCATACATAGAGGATGGAAAATTATTATGGCGAGATAATGACCCATATGACTACACACCTTGTCCATAATAAATAATGTTTCTTTAGAGATATGCAATTACCCATCTATTTGATAGGTTATATGGCGGCTGGTAAATCAACCGTCGGACGATTATTGGCGGAACGTCTAGGATGGCATTTTGTTGATTTGGATGAGGCATTTGCTGAAATACACGGTAAAACGCCAGCTGACTATATTCGCGCGAATGGAATAAATGATTTTCGTATCAAGGAAAAGTACGTAGTAGAGGATCTGGCTGAATTACCCATTGAAAAGGTCATTTATGCTACAGGTGGGGGATATCCATGTTGGGAAGATAACATGGAGTGCCTAGCAGAATTAGGCACTAGTATTTATATTAAGTGGGAAGCAAAGCATTTAGCTAAGCGTCTAATGTTGACTGATTTAACTCAACGACCAGTTTTGCAAGGACGAACTGAAGATGAGTTGTTGGCGTTTATTACACCACAATTACAAGCACGTGAATCGTTCTATATGAAGGCGGATTATGTGATTGAAGCACCCGTAAAAGAGATTGCCGAGGAAGACGATAAGAATATCGCCGAAATGATATACGAATTAATACAAAATTCAAAAGTATAATGTTGATCAACGACATACAAAATGAGATTATAGAGGAGTTCACTAGTTTTGATGACTGGATGGACCGATATAGTCTTCTTATTGATTATGGAAATGGATTAGACTCTTTTCCAGAAGAAGATAAAACTGAGCAAAACTTGATAGATGGTTGTCAATCAAAGGTTTGGTTTACTGCAAAGATCGAGGATGGTAAAGTTATATACTCAGGAGATTCTGATGCGATCTTAGTGAAGGGTATAGTTGCACTATTGATACGTGTCTTGAGTGGACATACTCCTAAAGAAATCGTAGAGGCAGACTTGTATTTTATCGATGAGATAAATCTCCGTGAACATTTATCTCCTACTCGCAGTAATGGACTTAGCGCAATGCTCAAGCAGATGCACTTATATGCATTAACATTCCAAGCACAAGAAGGATAAAAATTTATGAATATAGATAAAATAAAGATAAGGATTCTAGTATGTTTGCTATTTTTGCCATGTCTAATGTCGGCACAAACGATTGTCTCAGAGCAAACAACGCATACTCAAACTCCTGAAGCACATATATTTGCTACATTTGTTAAATCTTTCAAACATGGTTTGTCTTTGACTCTAGAGGAGGAGATTCGTAGTGCGCCTTCCCATCGTGCACATACGACAATAGCCTTAGGATATGCTCCTGTAGAATATTTTAATATTTATGCTGGCTATACAATGAAATTATATGGTGATCAAGGTTGGACGGATCCAAATAAATATATTCGTCATCGTGCGAATGTATTGTTTACTGGACAAGTCAAATTGGGGCAATGGAATCTATCGTTACGCGAGGGAGTCATGTTGGATGCTCGTGCAGATGAGATAGATACAAGGGAGAAGAATGTAGTTGATTTCACGCTACGTAGTCGTTTACAAGCGGTATATTCAATTCCAAAGACGCCACTGTCTATTGTGGGTAAATTTGAGATACTAAATACGCTAAACGCACCTGTAGATTATATCAATACTATTACCTCATCTAATGATTATGGACAATATATCAGTGAATTTCGTCCAGAATTAGGGTTGCAATGGAAAATTGATAAGAAGAATACCTTAAGTTTAGCATATCGCTATAATTATATCTATGGACGAGATGTAAATATTTTGGATTCCGGTGACGTTGAACTATCGCACAAATATACCGTTAAACATCTTATCCTGTTAACTTACAAACTTGGATGGTAAAATAATAAATGGCACTCACGAGTGCCATTTATTATGTAAAAAATAGTGTTTTCCTAAAATTTTATTCTTCTTTGATTTGTCCATTTTCAAAGATGAGTTTTCTTCCTGGGAATATCTCTGGCCACTGATGATTATGGGTGGACATAATAATGGTCATTCCTGCTTTGCTAATGCTATAGAGCAATTCCATAATTTCTTGTCCTGTTTCAGGGTCAAGATTTCCTGTAGGTTCATCTGCTAATATGAGTCCTGGAGAATTGAGCAAAGCTCTTGCGATAACAATACGTTGTTGTTCTCCTCCCGATAGTTGGTGTGGTAGCTTGTAGGCTTTATTTTCCATACCTACTTGACGAAGTACATCATGTATATTGTTTTTAATAGCTTTTTTGTTCTTCCAACCAGTTGCTTTGAGAACAAATTTTAAGTTCTCTTCCACACTTCGATCAGTTAGCAATTGAAAATCTTGGAATACTACGCCTACTTTTCGACGTAGGTATGGTATATGTCTGCGCTTCATCTTGAGCATATTGTACCCTAAGACATCAGCTTGTTTTCCAGCCACTTTTAACTCAGCGTATAGGGTCTTCATAAAACTACTTTTACCAGTTCCTACACGTCCAAGTAGATAGATGAACTCTCCAGTACCTACTTCTAGGTTTACGTCTTTTAGTACAATTAACTCGTCTTGGCAGATTTCAACCTCTTTGTATTGAATCAATTTGCTCATTCTGCGTCCATTTGATTGATTTTATTTTCCAATTCTGAAAGTTGACCTTTCAGTGTATCAATCTTTTTCTGCATGTCGTCAACTAGTTTGTTCGCAGTCTTAGATTTTCCTGTAAAGAAAAGAATGTTATTTTCTGCAGTTTTGATTTCTTGCACAAGATTCTCGTACATTTTAACCAATTTTTGGCGATCATTCAACTGATCCACTTTCTTGGTCCAGCGTTCTTTCGCTTCTGCACGTTTTTGTGCAAATGCCTCACGGGCTTCTTTGGTAGCAATACGTTTTGCCTCAAAGAAAGTATCACAAGCACTGGTGAACATTTTCCATAACTCGTCAGAATATTTGCGAGCAACAGGACCAATTGCTTTCCATTGTTTTTGCAATTCAACAAGTTTGTCTGTTGTTTCTTTCCAATCGGTACTGCTCTTAAGTGCTTCTGCTGCTTCTACTAATTGGCGTTTCTTCTTTAAATTTTCTGCGAATTCATCACGCATACCCTTGTAGTAGGATGTTTTGGATTTGAAGAATTCGTCACATAATAGTCTATACTCCTCGTATATTACTTGGTTTTGTTTCTTTGGAGCAAAACCAATCATACGCCACTCTTGTTGGATAGTTTGTACTTTTTCAGTAGCCTCTTCCCATTGCTTATTTCCCTTGATTTTCTCTACATTGATGTCTTTGAGTTGAGTAATGAGAGCTTGCTTTTTCTCTAAATTTTCATTCTCCTTTGCATGTAGTTCGTCAAAGTGTGCTTGATGTTTCTTGTTGATGATGCTACTAGCTTGTTTGAAACGGTTCCATAGTTCTTCTCGTAACTCGCGCGCAACAGGACCTATTTCTGCCCATTCATCATGGAGTTGTTGCAATGCACGACTTGCTTCTACAATATTAGGATTTTCTTGAAGTTTTTCTGCTGCCTCACAGAGCAGGGTCTTCATTTCAAGATTCTTTTTGAAATCAAGATCTCGTAATTCAATATTAATTTTTACAAGATCGTAGAATTGCTCTTGATATTGTTGGTAGGTTTTCCAAATCTCTTGAGCTTTAGTAGGATGAACTGCACCGATGGTTTTCCATTCTGCTTGCAACTCTTTCATCTTCTTAATGTTATCCATGACATCTGCAGTTTCAGCTTCAGCCATTGATTTCATTTGTTGAAGTATGTTTTCTTTGCGCAACAAATTTTGAGCTTGCTCTTCCTCTGTCTTTTTTAGTAGTTCGGCCTTCTTTTGCTTGTATTGCATCAACAATTCACGGAACTCTTGTTCTGTTTCATCTACTTGTGGCACCCAATTTTCTAATGTCTCTCCTGCTTCGGTAGCTGCTACCTCTGCTGCTTGTTTTTGAGCTTCTAAATCTTGGTGATACTGACGGTAGAATTGTGTTTTGATTTGTTCTACTTGTTCTTTGACTTCGGCTACATCTTTTTGTAGTAGTGCCTTTAGTTCTTCCACGAACTGTTGTTTTTCATTTGCCATAATACTAAAATGTTACGCTCAGAGAGCGGGGTTCATAAATATTTATCTTGTTTGGATAAATTGTGCTGCAAAGATACAACATTTTTTTGATATCTACAATAGTACTTTTGATTTTATTGGTTTTATTTGCATATCTGCAAAAAAATCATTACCTTTGCAGCCAAATTTGATGAACAATGACTAATACAGAGCAAAATATTCCTTGGACCACCGAGATTAAGCCAAAGGATAAGTTATTATCAGTAGATTTCAAAGAAATTTGGAGATATAGAGATTTAATGATGCTTTTCGTTAAGCGAAACATCATTACGCAATACAAACAAACAGTTTTAGGTCCTTTGTGGTTTATCATTCAGCCACTTATGACTACAGTTATGTATATGGTTGTTTTTGGTGGTATTGCAAAAATTTCTACAGATGGTTTACCACAACCTCTGTTCTATTTGGCTGGTATCAGTTTCTGGCAATATTTTGCGGATTGCCTTAATAAAACATCCAATACGTTTGTGAGCAATGCTGGTATCTTTGGTAAAGTATACTTCCCCCGCTTGGTGACCCCTCTAAGTGATGTGATAAGCAATCTGGTACGTTTTGGTATTCAGTTTGGTTTATTCTTGCTTGTCTATGCATATTATGCCATATTTACAGGTGTAGAAATCCAAACCAATTGGTATGCTTTGTTAATTCCACTACTAGTTTTAATGCTCGCAGGATTAGCTTTAGGATTTGGTATCTTATTCTCTAGTATGACAACCAAATATAGGGATTTGCAATTACTTTTGGGTTTCTTTGTTAGTCTATGGATGTATGCAACTCCTGTGATTTATCCATTATCCACCATTACCAATGATACATTGCGTTTAGTAATGCAATTAAATCCTTTGACAGGTATTGTTGAGTTTTTCAAGTATGGTATGTTAGGTGTGGGATGCCACGAATGGTGGATGCTTGCATATAGTTTTGGATTTATGGTTGTTCTTCTAGCCATAGGTATTGTGGTGTTCAATAAAGTTCAAAAATCCTTTATGGATACCGTCTAGATGGGTAAAGTGCTTTTACATCCTAATTGCAAAATTAATATAGGTTTACGTATTGTTCGTAAACGCGAAGATGGTTATCATGATTTAGAAACTATCTTCTATCCTGTGTATGGATTATACGACGACTTGGTGGTAGAAAAAGCAGAGGCATTTAGTTTTATCCAAGATGGATTGGTATTAGATTGTTTGCCAACTGACAATCTCATATATAAACTTTATCGGAGAATGTGTGAACGTTATCCGCAAATAGGAAATGTTAAAATATCTTTTAAGAAAAACATTCCTTTTGGAGCAGGATTAGGAGGTGGAAGTAGTGATGCTGCACATATGGCCATTGCTCTTAACCAAATATTTGAATTAGGTCTAACTCGTGAGCAACTTGCAGAAGAAGTACGTCCATTAGGAGCTGATTGTCCTTTCTTTATCTATAACACTCCTTGTTACGCAGAAGGCATAGGTGATCAACTGACTCCCATTAATCTTGATTTAACAGGTCTAAGATTGGTGATGATAAAACCTAGTTGTAGTGTCTCAACAAAGGATGCTTATGCAGGAATAGTTCCCAAAGGACCTTCAGAATTATTTAGCGTGCTTCACAATCATTCAGAGTTGTTAGGTCTAGCTACTAATGATTTTGAAGATACTGTTTTTGTTGTACACCCAGAGTTGGCAGCCATAAAAAAGCGCCTACAAGATGCAGGCGCTATCTATGCAGCTATGTCAGGGTCTGGATCAACAATCTTTGCTTTGTTCCAATGTGATACGAAAAGTAGTACCGATGCCAATTTGAGATTGCTTAACGAAGAGTTTGCCTCTATGATAATTTTCGATGATACGCTTGGCCAAACTCAATCCTAATCCCCATCCTCGTTTCTTGCTAGTATATCCAGGTTTGAAGATTGTATTAAAATAGCGGCGCTCAATACCCTTGCCTGTATCTGTGATGTCGATATGAATTTTATTTTCAACTACCTGTATAGATAAAGTGATATCTCCTTTTCCCTCCATTGAATCAATGGCATTTTTGCATAAGTTTTCGATGACCCATTCAAAGAGTGGTATACAAACTAGTGCGTAGCAATCGCTATCATTAGTATTGTTTGTTTTAAGTGTATAGTTGATTTTGTGAGATGTGCGAACGCGCATATAATCCATTGCAGAGCTTAAGATAGGTAGGATTAAGTGTCTTTCTAAAGTTGGCTGTGAACCAATCTTAGAAAAGCGTTCTGTAATCATTTGAAGGCGTCTAATGTCTTCGTCCATTTGAGGTATAAGATTATCCTCTGGATAGGTGGCCTTCAATAATTCACTCCATGCGTTTAGTGAAGAGATAGGAGTTCCCAGTTGATGAGCAGTTTCTTTGGATAAGCCGACCCAAAGATTGTTTCTTTCGCTACGTTGTGCTAGTATTAGTGCAATGACTGCAATAATAAGGAATGCAACTATAACTGCAATTTGAATGTACGGAAACCAATATAATTGACGGAGTAAGGTCGAGTCTTCATAATAGATATATTGAACGTCATCATTAATCTTAATCACAATAGGATCTTGAGATTGTTGAAGTTCGTTAATTTTATTTCGAAAGAATTCTACTGAATCATTTTGTGGTATCTCAACGTTACGTGATAAGAGTAACTGATGATTGCTATCTACTATGTATACAGGTATGGTTGTATTATTCTCAATGACAGATAAGATAATAGGATTTATATCTTCATCTGTGTTCATCGTAATGAGTTGCCTTGTTGCTTCTGCCCATAGTTCTATTCTTTGTTGCTCTTCTTGGGCAAATTGATTGGCCAAGCGTGTAGTAAACGATACACTAATAACTACTAATGCTAGTAGTATGGCTAAAATGAGTGCGTATAAATTATTAGATACCCAATGCTTCATATTGTGACTCTACAAAACTCTGCAAAGATACAACATTTTTTTGAGACCAACAATAGTCCGTGTAAAAATGTAGCTTAAATCTTGTATATGTCGAAAAAAAGCAGTAACTTTGTCGGCTAATATGAATTATAATTTTAATGTTATATGAAACACAAATGGACTTATGCTAATATTGGAGGTAGTACACGTGTAATTATAAAAGATGCAGATGATATTCGGCATTTGTCTGAATTAGACGAGAAACTTTGGACCGTTTTGGCCTGCCCAGCTTCTGGATTAGAGATCCCTGAAGAGAGTTTGCACTGTTTGGATATTGATGGGGATAATAAAATCCATATCCGTGATGTTGTGGAAACTGCCGATTGGTTATGTAAAGTTCTACATGATCCTCAGGTGTTGTTTGACGCTAAACCAGCAATGCCTCTATCTGCCATTAAAGATAAGCAATTATTGGCAGTAGCTACTCCTTTGGCAGTTAATGGTGAAATAACTTTAGATATTGTTCAAGATGCTATAGCAAACGTAAAAATAGAGGTGTTGGATCTACCTAAATCACCATATAGTACTGAAGTTATCGAAGCTTATAAAGCCTGCAAAGATTCATACCAAAATTATTATTCTACATCTCGTTTGCATACCTTGGGATTAGTAGCATTACCCTCCGATGCTGTAATACCAGGTATGGTTGAGGAAGATTTTATAGAGATGGGTAGGATAATAAATGAATATGAAACTAACAAACAATCCGTTGAAAATGCAAATAAATCAGCTCTTGTCCTAGCGCAACAACAGTATAAACCATTAGAGAAATTATTATTGCTATCGCGTGATTATTGCACTATTCTGCGCAACTTTGTGTCTTTCCAAGATTTCTATGCCAAACGCATCAAGAGTGTTTTAGGACGTAATGCGGACGATGAATCACCTTGGGCTATTTTCCAAGCTGGTACCTTAGTGATAGATCAGCGAGCTTGTAATCTATGTTTGCGGGTAAACGATATGGCTAAGCATAATGTACAGGCTCCAGATAGCGGAATGTTCTTACTTTATTGTCATTGTACTTTATATGCTACAGGTGAAACCATGCAGATAGTAGCAGCAATGACAGTAGGAGATATTTGCAATTTGAAGGTGGGTAAAAACGCCTTGTTCTACGATCGAAAAGGTCGTGATTGGGAGGCTGAAGTAATAAAAGTGGTTGATAATCCAATCTCAATTGGTCAAGCTTTTTGGGGACCATATCGAAAAGTTGGCGATTGGGTGTCTGGATTAATCAATAAGTCTGCAGAAGAAAAAGAAAAGAAGAATTTTGAGGATCTTACTGCTAAAATACAAACGGGTGTAGAGAAACCAATAACAGATAATACAACTACAACCACAGAAAAAGTAGCACCTTTTGATATTGCGAAGTTTGCAGGTATATTTGCTGCCATAGGTATGGCTATTGGATATATAGGAAGTTTTGTAACTGAATTGCTAACTGGTGTTGGAAATATGGTAGGACCACATTTTGAATTTTGGTGGAAAATTCCGTTGGCAATATTAGGGTTGATATTAGTGTTTAGTGGACCATCTATGATTCTTGCATGGTTCAAACTGCGTAGACGTAATCTAGCTCCATTGTTGAATGCTAATGGTTGGGCTATAAACTCAGAGGCGATAGTTAGCGTGCTCTTTGGTAATACATTGACAGAAAAGGCACAATTCCCATTGGTCAAAATGAAAGATCCATTTGCTCGTAAGGGATTATCCCAAACAGCAAAATGGATTATTGCAATCTCATGCTTGTTAGCAGGTGTTGGAATCGCACTATTCTTTATATTGTAAAAATTATACTAGGTGATATACAAAACGCTCTCAATCGAGAGCGTTTTGTATATTTGTTTATTAGTTTAAATCATAACCATAGTGACGCAGACGAGTTTGAGATGATCGCCAATCTTTATCTACTTTGACGAATAACTGTAAGAATACAGGTTTGCCGAAGAATGATTCTATCTCGCGGCGAGCTTGTGTTCCCACTCGCTTAAGGGCTTTGCCTCCTTTGCCAATGATAATGCCTTTTTGGCTATCACGTTCTACATAGATAATAGCACCTATACGAATGATGCCCTCTGGATGTTGTTCGTCGGGTTCTTCATCTAAGAAACTCTCAACTTCAACTTCCACGCTATATGGAATCTCTTTGTCATAGTTCAGAAGAATCTTTTCACGAATCATTTCATCGACAAAGAAGCGAGATGATTTGTCGGTCAATTGATCTTTTGGGAAAAATGGTGGACATTCAGGTAATGCTTCTCTAATAGCAGCAAATAGTTGATCAGTACCAAACTTCTGTTGTGCTGAGATAGGGAATACTGTCGCTTCTGGTAGCACACGTTGCCAGTATTCTACCAACTGTTCTAGAGTCTCTTGTGTCGTTAGATCAATCTTATTAAGCACAAGAAATATTCGAACATTCTTAAGTCGTTTAACTTTTTCTAGAAAATCAGCATTTTTATCAGGATTATCTTGTACATCTGTTACATAGAGCAACACATCTGCATCTACAAGAGCAGAGCGAGAAAACTCCAACATTTGTTCTTGAAGTTTGTAGTTGGGCTGCAATACACCGGGTGTATCTGAATACACCATTTGAAAATCCTCTCCATTTACTATACCCATGATTCGATGGCGAGTGGTTTGCGCCTTCGATGTGATAATCGAAAGGCGCTCACCCACTAACACATTCATCAGTGTAGATTTACCTACATTAGGGTTGCCTACAATATTTACAAAACCAGATTTATGCATTGCTTAGAAATCCAAATCAAGTGGTGCAAACAATTTAGTCTTAGATACTTTAATGATTTTTCCGTATTTAGCTTGTAGTGCCTTTAAGTTTATAAGCTTAGGATCACCCATTACAATGATTGATACAGGTTGTCCCTTGATGTTTTCCTCGTAGAACTGCTTGATTTGCTCAAATGTAAGATTGTTGATGGCCTCTAGGTTGTATTGTGCAGGGTCGATCTCGTAACCCAATTCACGCCAACCCTCGTATGTCTCGCTCTTACTACGGAAGTTTGGTTTGCTGATTTGTGCGTATTGCAACAATGCAGCCTTAACACTCTCAATGCGTTCAGGATACTCTGGCATAGAGTCTAGCAATGACATAAACACGTCAATAGCATCTACAACTTTATCAGATTGTGTTCCGATATAGCCCATGAATGAGGCGTTTTTACCATTCAATGCACCGCGGGTCATATTACCAGATGCGGTATATGCCATAGAACGTTTCTCGCGAATCTCGTCTAATACAATACCGGTGAAACCACCAGAGAAGTATTGGTTGAAGGCTTGGAAGAGGACGTTTTGTTCCTTATCATAAGGCTTTCCGTTGAAGTAGAAGTAGATGGTAGCTTGTTGTACATTAGAGTTACCTAAGAAGTACACTTGAGTCTTGTCGTAGGTTTTCTTGTCGCGAATCTCTGGTGATGTAGATGGCACCACTCCCTCTTGTAATGGGAGGTTCTTGGTTAAGATATCTTTAACTTCCTCTACTGGTCTTTGACCACAATAGTGGATGTCCAATTCGTATTTGATGGCCTCCATAAATGCGACTTTCAATTTTAGCTCGTCCATATAATAGATATCCATAAATGGGATAACATCAATAAAATGTGACTTATCACCATAGAGGACATATTCGCGCAATGCATTAGCTTGCAGACCATCCATCTTAGACATCATAAAACGACTAGAGAGTTCGTTACCTTTAACGGCATCAAATTGCTTGGGGTCAAATTTAGGGAACAACATCTGTTTTTGTACCAATTGGCAAATCTCTGCGAGATTTTTCTCGTCACCTACAATAGTAACACCGAAATAACTATCGTTCACACTATATCCGCAACGACCGCCTAGTTCTGCCAATTGACGACGGAAGTCTTGTGGTTCGGTGCTAGGCATGATGCCTGCTACGTTCATCAATGAAGTTACAAATTCTAGATTAGGCATCTTATGTGTACCTATACCAAAAATCAACTCCAAAGAGAAGATGTCGTTCTTTGGATTCTTAGCGTAATGTAATTTGACATTTTGGTCAATATCTTCAACCACAACATCATTCATGTCCATGAAGGTTTGTTTGAGTTCGCCATTAGGCAATGCTTTGAATTGTTTAGCATACTCAGTTTCTTGGCTGTTGATGAGTTCAAGTGGTTTGATAGCAGGTTTAGCCAACTTGTTTTTCTTTGGATCACCCTCGTTGAAACTCAAAGTCATGTAGTTGGCATCGAAATATTTCTTCGCAATGCGTTGAATATCCTCTTTGGTTAGCGCTTGAATCTTATCATTCTCGGTGAAGATGTCGTCAATAGGTGTATCATAGATGTAACTTTGTACCAAAGCGTTCATCTTCACTTCTGAAGATTCAAATGCCAATTTATAGTTCTGCGCAAATTCGGCTTTAGCTGTTTGAATCAACCAATCTGGTATATCACCAGTCTTTAGTTTGTTGAGTTCTGCCATCACAATGCGGCTTGTAGCTGCATCTGATTCATAAGTTTGTTGGTTGGCATCATAGTATGGAATAGCTTGCACCATGATACGACCACAATCGCGGCGTGAATCAAGGCTTGCGCTCACAGATGATACCACACCATCCATGCTCAATTTGTCAAGCAAACCTGTGCTTGAACTATTATTGAGCAATGACATTACGAATTGTAATGGCAAGGCATCTTCATCTGTAATCTTTACACCATCGTATGCCCAAATAATCGTTGGATAGTAACCTACTTTGAATTTGTGAGTAGGATTACCTGCAAAAGATACACTAGGATAGGTTGGACGCTCTGGCAACTCTTTGTACTCTAGACGACCAAAGGTCTCTTCAATCATAGGTTTAGTTGCCTCTGCATCGAAGTCACCTACGATGATAAGTGCCATGTTGTTAGGTACATACCAAGTCTCGTAGAACTCGATAAGCTTGCTTAAACGTGGATTCTTTAAGTGCTCAGGACTACCAATGACATCGCGCTCATATGGATGGCCTGAATAGAGTTTGCTAAACATGTTTTGACGCACATGAGTCATCACATCATCTTGGTACATATTGTACTCCTCAAACACATTCTCCAACTCGGCTTGGAAGGTACGGAAAACAGGATCAATCAAGCGGTCTGAGAAAATGGTGAGCCATTTGTACATACTAGAAGCAGGGAAAGAGTTGTGATAGCAAGTCATATCATAACTTGTATAAGCATTGACGCCTGTTGCTCCAATTCCATCTAGCAAGACAAAGAAATCTTCTACGGTTGAGTATTTAGCAGCCTCAATAGATACTTCGTTGATTTTCTTGGTTAGTTCTAGACGTTTTGCTTCGTCTGTAGTCTCAGCATACTCATCGTATAGGCGGATAATCTCTTCGTAGAGAGGTTTCTCTTTCTCCCAATCTAGTGCACCAATCTTTTGTGTGCCCTTGAAGAGCATATGCTCTAAGTAGTGAGCCAAACCTGTATATTCAGCAGGCTCGTCCATTGCACCTGCGCGCACTGCTACATAACCAGTTACGTCAGGTTGATCATGATCCTCCCACAACAAGACTGTCAAGCCATTAGCCAGCTTGTACTCGGTCAATCCCTCGCGCGATTGCGCGAACAGCATGGTCACGGATATTACCACTGCCATGCTCAGTAAAATCATTCTTTTCATATATTCTTGTCTTTTGTCTTAAAACTTTAATCTCTAAACTCTAAATGGTAGCGAAGCGTTCACTAAACACAATTACCACTCAAGAAGTACTTTTCCGCATTGACCTTTAGACATGATGTCAAAACCCTTTTGGAAATCATCGAAGTGGAAACGGTGAGTAATAACAGGACTCAAGTCCAATCCGCCAACAAGCATTTGCTCCATTTGATACCATGTCTCCCACATGCGGCGACCGGTAATACCCTTGATGGTCAATGCGTTGAAGATGATATCTGACCAGTTGACCTTGGTGTCGCTAGGTAAGATACCCAATTGAGCGATGTTTGCGCCTTTATACATATGCGCAATCATATCATTGAAGGCGGCTGGTGCACCAGACATTTCTAGTCCAATATCAAAACCACGAATACCCAATTGCTTCATAGCACCTTCTACGGTCTCGCCTTTAGAACCATTTACAGTGATGGTTGCACCCATCTTTTTCGCTATCTCAAGGCGTTGCTCGTTCAAATCGGTTACTACGATATTCTTTGCTCCTGCATAGCGGCAGATACCAGCAGCCATAGTGCCAATGAGTCCTGCACCTGTGATAAGCACATCTTCACCCAACAATGGGAATGCCAATGCAGTATGTGTTGCATTGCCAAATGGGTCCATGATAGCAGCAAAGTCATCTGGAATCTCAGGACGGATATGTACAATATTGCTTTCAGGGATAGTCACATACTCTGCAAATGCACCATCTTTACCGAAAATACCTACAGATAGACTGTTCTCGCACACGTGACCCATACCACGGCGGCAGTTACGGCAAGTACCGCAAACGATATGACCTTCTGCAGTCACACGATCACCTACTTTTACTCCACGAACACCAGGGCCAACCTCTACGGTTACGCCCACGAACTCGTGACCCATGATATAGGGTGGAGTGCAGTGGCTTTGTGACCACTCGTCCCATTTATACATATGGAGATCGGTTCCGCAAATAGCGGCTTTGGTAACCTTGATGAGCACATCATTCACACCTACTTTAGGCATTGGTACTTCTTCCATCCAGAGACCTGGCTCTGCATAACGTTTTACTAAGGCTTTCATTGTTTTCTTATTTTTTCTAGAATGTCTAGTTGGTCTAGAATTTCTAGTTTATTTGATTACTCCTAATTCCTTTCCTACTTTTACGAATGCCGCAATACCTTTATTCAATTGCTCTGGGGTATGCGCTGCGGATAGTTGTACGCGGATACGCGCTTGACCTTGTGGCACTACAGGATAGTAGAAACCCGTTACATAGATGCCTTCTTCTTGCAATGCAGCAGCAAACTCTTGACTCAAACGAGCATCGTACAACATAACTGCGCAGATAGCAGACTCGGTAGGCTTAATGTCAAATCCTGCGGCTTTCATCTTGCTGATGAAGTACTCGGTGTTAGCATGCAAACGGTCTTGCAACTCGTTGCTACGAGTCAAGATCTCAAAGGTCTTCAATCCTGCTGCGGCAATCAATGGAGGAATAGAATTAGAGAATAGGTATGGACGACTGCGTTGACGCAAGAGGTCTATAATCTCTTTCTTACCTGTGGTGAAACCACCTACTGAACCACCAAAAGCTTTACCCAAGGTACCTGTGATAATCTCAATCTTACCCATGAGATTGTAGCGCTCAGTCACACCATGACCAGTCTTTCCTAC
>JAEIGA010004795.1_pt1 | contig 20846 bp, 15 predicted proteins | sample 9270691 | NCBI WGS metagenome assembly JAEIGA01 (sample SAMN17057246, study PRJNA624740) | gut metagenome | biome: biome; isolation source: fecal sample | host: Bos grunniens | place: China: Xizang | collected 2019 | reverse complement strand
TACCACGCTGACGCTCAATCTCCATAAAGTCGGAGGTCGCGCCCTTCTTTATCTTGTTGCTCTTCACAGCACCTGCCACGTGGATAGCACCACCAAAGAGGAGTAACTTCTCGGTCAAAGTGGTCTTACCCGCGTCGGGGTGCGCAATCACGGCAAATGTTCGTCTTCTTAAAATCTCTTCGTTGAGTGTCATATCTTCTTTTTGCTATTAGCCATTTTCTCTTTTTTTGTTTTCGCTCTATTAGAGCGACAAAGATACGAAAAATAAACGGAAAACGGAGAACGGATAACTGATTTTGCATTATCTCCTAACTCCTAACTCCTATCTCCTAACTTAAAAAAAGCCTTTGGCTAATAACCAAGGGCTTTTTTTATCGCTTCGCGGTCGATGCCGCATTCGGCTCGCTGTTCGGTGACGGTACCCTGCTCAATAAAGGTGTCGCCGATGCCGAGCGTTACGACAGGCGTTGTGATGTGGTGGTCGTTGAGGAGTTTGACGACAGCCTCGCCTACGCCTCCGCGCAGAACTCCGTCCTCAATGGTTACAACCCTCTTGACCCGTTGCGCTACCTCGCAAATCAACTCCTCGTCAAGAGGCTTTGCGTAGCGCATATCGTAGATAGCAACGCTCTTGGCGTTATCCTTCTCGTATTCGGCAACCGCCTTCTCGGCCTCCACAAGCAGAGGGCCAAAGGCGAATATGGCGATATCGTTGCCCGCCTTAACCTCCCTTGCGCGACCTATGGTGACCTCCTCAAAGGTTGTGTCGCGCCACTCCGCACCGCGTCCCTCACCACGAGGGTAGCGAATGGCGAATGGGCGATTGCTATTCAGGGCGGTGAACATCATACAGCGCAACTCGCGCTCGTCGGACGGTGTCGCCACGACCATATTCGGCACACAGCAGAGGTATGCCAAGTCAAAGACTCCGTGGTGGGTAGCACCATCTTCGCCCACCAAGCCGCCTCTATCCAGGCAGAGTGTCACGGGCAGATTTTGCAGTGCGACATCGTGAATGATATTGTCGTAGGCGCGCTGCATAAATGTTGAGTAGATGTTGCAGAATGGCTTTGCGCCACCTGCGGCCAAGCCTGCCGAGAAGGTTACGGCGTGACCCTCGGCGATGCCGACATCAAAGCAACGCTCGGGCATCTCGTTCATCATTATCGTCATAGAGCAACCCGACGGCATAGCGGGAGTGATGCCTACGATGCGCTCGTCGGTGCGTGCCAAGTCAAGGAGCGTCTGTCCAAAGACATCTTGGAACTTTGAGGCTTGCGACTTGCTCTTGATGCGCTCGCCCGTCTCGGGGTTGAAGCGACCAGGTGCGTGCCATACGGGGAGGTCGCACTCGGCAGGGGCATAGCCGTGTCCCTTGTGAGTTATAATATGTAGCAACTTCGGCGACTTGATATCTTTGAGCGCGAGAAGTGTGCGCACCAGCAACTTCACATCGTTGCCGTCAACACGGCCAAAGTAGCGGAAGCCGAGGCTCTCAAAGAGGTTGCTATTTTGGAGCAGTCCGTGCTTGATGGCATTGCCCGCCTTACGGCAGAAGTTGAGTATGCGTGGCGTGTGCGAGAGCAGTGACCACAAACCCTGCTTGAAGCGGTTGTAGCGGTATGAGGTTGATAGCCGCAACAGGTAACCATTCAAAGCACCCTGTGAGCGGTCTATCGACATATTGTTGTCGTTGAGTATCACGAGGATATCGTTCTTCTTATCCGAGCCTGCATTGTTCAGACCCTCAAAGGCCAAGCCACCCGCGATAGAGCCATCTCCAATGACGGCAATGACCTTGCGCTCCTTGGCTTGCAGTTGTGTCGCCTTGGCGATGCCGAGCGCAGCCGAGATAGATACCGAGGCGTGTCCTGCACCGAAGGCGTCGTACTCGCTCTCGGCCATACGCGGGAAGCCGCTGATGCCATCTTTGCAACGATTGCGCTTGAAGGCCTCACGGCGCGAGGTGATAATCTTGTGGGCGTAAGCCTGGTGTCCGACATCCCAAATCAAGGCATCGTTCGGGGTGTCGTAGACATAGTGCGTCGCCACGGCAATCTCCACAGCACCGAGCGACGAGGCGAGGTGTCCGGGGTTGATGGCGCACTGCTCAATGATGTACTGACGCAACTCCTCGCAGTAGCGCGGCAACTCATTTACGGACAACTTGCGAAGCTCCTCTGGGGAGTTTACGGCATACAGGTATTTGTACTCTATGTGCGTCATTCTCAATCGGTTGAAGTTGCTTAACTTGGGTTAGAACGGATAGCCTACACCGAAGTTAAGCGAAGTGTTTTTCCATTTGAAGTTGTGAATCCAACGCTGCCCAGCAGGTTGGTTTGGGTCGTGGAGGCGGATACCCCAATCAAGTCGCAAAATCGCGAACTGAATATCCAATCGCAGACCGATACCCGTATTGAAGGCGAGTTGCTTGTAGAAGTTCTTGGCCGTGAAGACCGAGCCTTCGGGGTACTCAACGCCCTTGCGCTTGATGTACCAGATGTTACCGACATCAAAGAAGGTGGCACCTTGGAATATGCCCCAAATAGGGAAGCGGAATTCAAGGTTTGCCTCCAACTTCATATCGCCCATCTGGGTTGGATATACGACATTGGTCGGTGCTGCCGACGAGCCAGGTCCGAGTGTACGCGGAGCCCAACCTCGCATACTGTTGCTACCTCCCGCGTAGAACAACCTGTCAAAAGGCATCGCATCGGAGTTGCCGTAGGCATAGCCTACACCCGCATAGAGGCGCGCCGCGAGAGCCGAGACCTTGCCGAACATCACCTTGTGGCTTGCGCTGATATCGGCACGCACATACTGCGAGTAGCGGATACCAAGAATCTCGTAGTAGTCCTTGCCTGCGGCAGGGTGCGAGAAGAGGTGCTCCAAGCCGTTAATCAGGTTACCCGCAAGCTCTGCGTTAAAGCGTATGGTCGTATGGTTGTTTGGCGACAACTTGTGCTTGTTGTCGTAGATGTAGGAGCCAGAGATAGCCACGATAAGCTGTGACTCAAAACTGTGTTTGAGGTACTCGTTCTGCAACGAGTTGAAGTAGTTTTGGTCTATGTAGCTGACATTTACCCAGTTGATTCCTATCGGGCGAATCACGAACGACGACGACTTCTGGTTGCGCCACGAGTAGGTCCACACCGCCGACGAGAGGTCGCGACGATAGTACGGGCGATTTTGGTGGTTGTACGACAACTCAAACTTCGTACGCGGAGCGACGATGTTGTTCTTGGCCGAGTAGCGCACCGCAAGGAATCGCGGGAACGAGAGGCTCGCCGAGAGTCCAAACTCCATTGCGTGTCGCTTGTTGGACTTCGGAGCCTTCATATACTCATATCCTGCCGTACCCGTAAGCTCAAACATCTCGGCACCTCGGAAGATGTTTCTGTTCTGATAACCCAGCACCGCCTTTACGCCGTAGAAGCTCGATGTGGTTGAGGCCTCCAACTCGGCCTTGATGCTCTGGCGTAGAGCGGGTGTACACAAGATGTCGCAATCAAGATAGCCCTCACGCGTATAGTTGAGTGTGTTGTTCTTGGTCAGTTTGTCGCCCGCAATAAGCGTGGTGTAGTTGTTTGGCGAGAGTGAGTCGGGAATCTCCTTGAACGCAATGCGCGCACTCTTGAAGTATCCCATCGCCATCAGGTTTGAGTAGGTGCGGTTGACCTGCGAGGCGTTGTAGATGTAGTTCGGATAGAGAGGTATCGCTCCGCGCAGCACCCTCTCTCGCACATTCGGACGCTTGCTGTTGAACATAACGCTCAATCCGCGGTACTCCAACGAGTCCAACGAGTCAAAGTAGTTGGCTTGCGCCTTTGCCTGTGCGGCGTGATAGTTCGGTATGATGTTGATATTGCGCAGACGATAGACCACATTGTTGTCGTACATCGCCTGACCTCGCGCGTTGTAGCCCACGAGATTCTGCTTGACAATCATCTTCACCTTGACCTTGCGGTTGCCCTGTAAGGTGTCGGCAATATACTCTATGTTGTTTACCGAGAAGTTGTAGTAACCCCTATCTTTCAGATACTTGGTGATGCGCTCTCGCTCGGCATCAAGCACCCAGATACTGAATATATCGCCACGATGTATGAGCGTATTTACGGTGTCGGGCAGGAGTATCGGTTCAAGGAAACGGTCGCGGAACTCGTACGATACGGAGTCGATGTGGTAGGGCTTGTTCTGCGTCAGCGAGTAGGTGACCCTTGCGCGTCGTTGACGGCTGTAAGTGGTGTCAACCTTGTAGCCCACCTTTGAGGAGTAGTAGCCGCACGATTGGAGGTAGATACGCAGATTCTCGGCCGAACGCTCCGTATCCTCCATATTGAGCAGTACAGGCTCTTCGCCGATTTTGCGTTTGAGGTTGTTCCACCAATCATCCTTCTCGGGCTTTGCCATTGAGTAGATCCAGACATAGAAGTCTGTGCCGAGGAAGTGCTTGTTAGGCGTTTGGCGAATGTAGCGCAAGACATCGTCGGTGCGTATGCGCTCATCGCGTGGAGCCTCCTTATCCTCCTCAATCTTCACGCGTTGAAGCAGATACTTGTCCGACGGCAGGAAGCGCGTAACATTGCACGCCGAGAGCAAAAGTCCCAGCGCGATGCAGAGTGTGCAGTATGTTATTCGCCTCATCATAAAGCCTCTAATGCCCTCAAAAAGTCGTTGTATTGTGCCGCCTCCTCGTCAAAAACGCGTTCTACGCTGAACGAGAAGCCCTCGTCGGATAGGGTTATCGTACCCTCCGATATGTAGGTTGCGTTGCCTATCAGTTGCGTTGTCAACTGCTCTCCGTTGTGGCAGATACAACGCACCATACCACCTCGGTTGCAGACCTTGATTGGCACCCCGAAGTCGCAGTCACCGTTGAGCGACATTGCTGTTGCCGAGGAGGTCATCGCCGTACCGCACGAAGGGGTTATGCCCGCTCCACGCTCGTAGGTTGCAACAAATATGCAGTTCTTCTCAACCACCTTCACAAGCGAGATATTTACCCCCTGCGGGAAGATCTCTTTGAGCGATATGACGCGCTCTCCCAACGCCTGTAAGTGGTTGTAGTCTATCTCCTCCACACGCGCCACGATGTGAGGGTTTCCCACATCTATACCTCGCCATCGCAGGTGCGGGTCAAGTTGCGGAATTGTGCGGTTAGGCTCGCCCACCTCCTTGACCGCGAGTGTCACTCCGAAGGTCGGAATATCGGCGTGTAGGCACGCCTTGCGCGATATATGGTAGGTACTCTTGCCCGACCACATCTCAAACTCGTCGGCAAGTGTGCCCTCTACCTCGGTTGCGAGGCGCGCTACGCAGCGAATACCGTTGCCACACATCTCCGCCTCCGAGCCGTCGGGGTTGAACATACGCATACCGTAAACCCCCTCTTTCAGGCACAAGAGGAGTAGTCCGTCGGCACCAATTGCCTCGGTGCGATTGCAGACAAAGCGCGACAACTCTGCAAGGTCTACACCCTGCAAATCAACCCTCGTGGAGTCAATCATAACAAACTCATTACCCGAGCCGTGGCACTTTATATACTCTAATTTCACCTGAAAAATTGCCTATTATCCCTCAAAAATACGAATAATTAGAGAATTTTCCATATTTTTACGCATTAAAATTGCTAAAAAGAGAAAAAATGGTTGAAAAGTTCATTATGGCAGGCGATACTGCCCTCCATATCTGCGACTCGGAGCAGGGCGAAAAGTGCGTTGTGTTGCTACACGGATACCTTGAAAATATGCTTGTTTGGGAGGAGTTTATACCCCTCTTGTACAAGAGCGTTAGGGTAGTGACACTTGATATTCCGGGACACGGCATATCGCAAGTAAAGGGCGAAATTCACACTATGGAGTGGCTCGCCGACACGCTTGCCGCTGCGCTTGATGTGCTTGGTGTGGCGAGTGCTACGATAGTGGGACACTCAATGGGAGGCTACATCGCGTTGGCCTTTGCCGAGCGACACAAGGAGCGTACCGACGGGGTGGTGCTACTACACTCAACACCCTACGCCGATAGCGACGAGAAGCGTCGTAACCGTGAACGCGAAATTGCTCTTGTCAAGTCTGGCAAGAAGGAGATGTTGGCGCACATAGCACCCGAGGCTGGCTTCGCAGCAGACAACCGCCAGCGTTTCCGCACCGAGATTGAGGACTTGGCGCAGACAATCTACCTGACCGAGGATGCGGGCATCGTTGCGCTGTTGAACGGAATGATTGCGCGTAAGGCGCAGAGCGAGATGCTTCACGCCTTCGGCAAGCCGATACTCTTCGTGCTTGGCCGTAAAGATGGCTATATCACGGCCGAAATTGCCGAGAAGATGGTTGCCGAACACCCCGAGGCGGAGGTTGTGTGGCTTGAAAATTCGGGGCATATGGGCTTCGTGGAGGAGCCAAAGCGTTGTGCCGAGGCTATCTTGAAGGCGGTTGGTATGGCCGAGTAGCGGAGAAAAGTTTGGGGCTGTTTTGGCCGAAAATTAAAAAGAAATTACTAACTTCGCAGATATAACGGGAAGTTATGGTGAGATATGTCGTAGTCTTGATATGCGCGGCGATGCTCTTGACGGGTTGTCGTGGCGGAGCGAAGCGCGAGGCGAAGGAGCGCGAGGCGAAGAGCTACCGCTTTGCTTGGGTTGCACCCCCGGCGGGAGTGACCGACTCGGCACGCCTCTCCTATATGCGTGAGCACTATTGGGATAGGTTTGACTTTGCCGACACGCTGACTACCGTAAAGGCCGACACGACGGAGATGCTGCGCGTCTTTGCGACCTATGTATCGGAGTATGTCGGAGCGACAAACCAAGAGCCGATACGCGCCCTGATGCGTAGGGCTTCGGCTTCGCGGCAGATATTTGACTACTTTGTGATGCTGGCCGACAAGGTGCTCTATGACCCGAACTCGCCACTGCGTAGCGACGAACTCTACATCGCAGTCTTGGAGGCGCAGGTGGCAACGCCCCTCTACGACAAGTACGAGCGAATGGCTCCCGAGTACACGCTGCACCTCGTGTCGCAAAACCGTGTAGGACACACAGCCAACGACTTCCGCTACACCCTCTCGTCGGGTAAGTCTGGCTATCTACACGCCATAAAGAGCGACTTTACGATTATCTATATCAACAACCCCGACTGCCCGATGTGCCGCGATATTACGGCGCAGTTAGTCGCCTCGCCCGTAATCTCGGAGGCCGAGCGCAGTGGACGATTGAAGATTCTCGCGATATACCCCGACCGCGACCTTGACGCTTGGCACAAGAACTTGCCGAAGTATCCGAAGAGTTGGATAAACGCATACGATAGCGACTGCGTGATAGAGCGACAACGCCTCTACGACCTGAAAGCGATACCATCGCTCTACCTCTTGGACGGAGCGAAGCGGGTGGTGGTCAAGGACTCGGTGAATGTTGGCGAGTTGGAGTATATGCTCACACGCAAAATGGAGGAGAAGCGATGACACTTGCAGATATCGCCATAACACTTATCCCGAATCTCGGTTCGCGTGGCTGTCGCAAACTGGTTGAGAACTACGGCTCTGCCGAGGCGGTCTATGCTACCCCCTACGAGCAACTTGTAACCGAAGTGGGGCTGCAACCCGCCATTGCAAAGGATATTGAGCGAGGCGTGGGGCTTCGCGAAGCGGAGGAGGAGATACGCCACTTGGCACGACACAATATCAAGGCTATCGCAGCAACAGACGCAGAGTACCCACAACAACTCTTCGCTGTTTGCGATAGACCCCATACCCTATATCTTATGGGTGACGAGGGGGCTCTCTCCTCGCCACACAAACTCTCGGTGGTTGGCACGCGTAGGGTGTCGCGCTATGGCGAGGTGGCCTGCACACGACTCATCAAGGAGTTGGGCGAGATGTACCCCGACTTGGTCGTGTTCAGTGGCTTGGCCTTTGGTGCAGACAGCGTGGCGCACCGCGCAGCCTTGGCGACTAATGTGCGCACGGTGGCGATTGTGCCGACGACTTTGCCCAACATTGCACCTACGACCCACTCGGCACTTGCTCGCGGTATCGTGGAGTCGGGCGGAGCGTTGCTCTCGGAGATGAACACCCACACCAAGCACAACGGCAAGGCCTATATCCCTCGCAATCGCATCATTGCGGGCATCAGCGACGGCGTCTTTGTGGTGGAGAGCGCCATAGATGGAGGTACCCTCTCAACGGTGCGCTATGCCGACTCGTACGCCTACCCTGTGATGGCTCTGCCTGGGCGAATTACCGACCCGATGTCGGAGGGTACAAACCATATTATAAAGAGTGGCTTGGCACAACTTGTCACCTCGGCCGAAGATATTGCAAACTGCCTCGGCTGGCAGCGTACGGAGCGAGCCAAGGTTGTGGAGTGTGAGGTGCGCGACTGCTCTCCTCGCGAGATGAAGATTTTAGAGTGCTTCGCGGACGGCGGAGCATATACCACCGACGAGGTCGCCCTGCGAAGCGGGTTGTCAACCTCCGAGGCGAGTGCTATGCTCTTGGAGTTGGAACTCTCGGGCGTGGTGCATCAGTGCGCAGGTAACAAATACGAAAAGATGTAGTTATTATGCTTATAGATACCCACTCACACCTCTTTGAAGAGGAGTTTGACGCAGACCGACGCGAGGCCGTTGAGCGTGCGCAGAGCGTTGGCGTAGAGCGCATTGTACTACCCGCCATTGAGCGCAGTAGCAATGAGCGACTCTTTGCGATGTGTCGTGAATATCCGCACCTTGCAGTGCCGTTGATGGGCTTGCACCCGACCTCAATCAACGACAATCCCGAGTGGCGCGACGAGTTGCACGAGGTGGAGCAGTGGCTCACAACACCTCCCGAGGGCGTGGAGCGCTTCTATGGTGTTGGCGAGATAGGCCTTGACCTCTATTGGAGTCGTGACTTTTTGAGCGAGCAGGAGGAGGCTCTGCGTGCGCAGTTGGATATGGCTTTGCGCTTTGACCTCCCTGTTGCGATACACACACGCGAGGCGTGGAGCGAGATGATAAGCGTGGTGTCGGACTACCGCACACGCGGTCTGCGAGGCGTTTTTCACGCCTTTGCGGGCGACTTGGCGACCTACCGCACACTTCGCGAGATGGGCGACTTTAAGTTCGGCGTAGGCGGTGTTGTGACCTACAAGAAGAGTGGCGTTGCCGATGTTGTGCGCGAGATACCTTTGGAGGATATACTCCTTGAAACCGACTCGCCATACCTTACGCCTGTGCCACATCGCGGTAAGCGCAACGAGTCGTCGTATGTGGAGTTGGTCTGTGCCGAGGTGGCACGCATCAAGGGCGTTGAGTTTGACGAGGTGGCGGAGAAGACCACGCAGAATGCAAAACAACTATTTAGTCTGAATTAAACCTAATAAAAGAGATATGAAAAACAGCTCTATCTTGATAATCTATACCGGAGGAACAATCGGTATGAAGCGCGATGGCGAAGGCGTGTTGCGCCCCTTTGACTTCAACACCATTGAGCAGGAGTTCCCCGCAGTACGCAACCTGCACGTGAATATCTCTATCTGCAAGATGGAGGCGATAGACTCCTCAAATGTGACACCGCAGCGTTGGAGCGAGCTTGCACAACTGATAGCCGAGAACTATCACCTCTACGACGGCTTTGTTGTGCTGCACGGCACCGACACGATGTCCTATACCGCCTCGGCCATAAGCTTTATGTTGGAGAATATCTCCAAGCCCGTAATCTTTACGGGTAGTCAGATACCGATGGGTGTGCTCCGTACCGACGGACGCGAGAACCTGATTACGGCGATTGAGATTGCTGCCGCCAAAGACAACAATGGACACGCCGTTGTGCCGGAGGTCGCGCTCTACTTCCAGAATAAGCTGTTCCGTGCCAACCGCACCTCCAAGCAATCTGCCGAGGCATTGAGTGCATTCTCATCGCTCAACCTTGCACCATTGGCCGAGGTAGGCGTGAATATCAAGTACAACCACTCGGTCATCTTGCACCCGCAGGCCTATTTTGAGCCACTCCGCATCTCGGATAAGTTGGACTGCAATGTGGTCGTGCTGAAACTCTTCCCAGGCCTCTCGCCGGAGATGCTGAATGCGGTGCTGAATACGAAGGGGTTGCGTGGTGTCGTACTTGAAACCTTTGGCACGGGAAATGCCCCTACGGCCGACTGGTTTATTGAGGCGTTGCAGGGCGCGATAGAGCGTGGTGTGGCGATAGTGAACATCACCCAATGTCAGGGTGGAGCGGTGGCTATGGAGCTATACGAGACGGGCGTTCGTCTGCAAAGTATAGGTGTGATGAGTGGCTACGATATGACCTGCGAGGCAGCCGTTACGAAGTTGATGTGGCTGCTCGGCAAGGGACTCTCTGGATACGCATTGGAGCAAGCGATGAGCAACCCTATGCGCGGAGAACTTTCAAGATAGGAGTTAGGAGTGAGGAGATAGGAGATAGTATTAACGGAAAACGGAGAACGGAAAGCGGAAAACTAATTTTGCATTTTGCATTCTGCATTTTGCATTAAAAAAAGCTAATGGCTAATGGCTAATGGCCAATGGCCAAAAAATTTAATCCGTTTGGCTTTTTGGCTTGGTTGTTGTTTATTGCTTTGGAGTAACATAAAATTTCAAAGCGATGGATACAACGAAAAAGACGGGCTTCCGACTCTCGGTCGCAACGCTCGCAATTATGAATGTTACCGCGGTGGTTAGTCTGCGCGGTTTGGCAGCCGAGTCGGTCTATGGACTATCTTCGGCATTCTACTACCTCTTTGCAGCGGTGGTATTTCTTGTTCCGACAGCCCTTGTTGCGGCAGAGCTGGCGGCAATGTTCTCGGATAAGCAGGGCGGAGTCTTCCGCTGGGTTGGCGAGGCTATGGGTGCCCGTATGGGCTTCCTGGCGATTTGGATTCAGTGGATTCAGTCAACCATCTGGTACCCAACCGTATTGACCTTCGGCGCGGTCTCTATCGCCTTTATCGGTATGGACGAGGCGAAGGACGCGGCTCTCGCCTCAAACAAAATCTTCACACTCGTAACCGTCTTGGCAATCTATTGGGTCGCCACCTTCGTTGCATTGCGAGGTTTGAGCTGGGTAGGCAAGGTCAGCAAGTGGGGTGGTATCATCGGAACGATTATCCCTGCGATATTGCTTATCATCTTCGGTATAACCTACTACGCTACGGGAGGCACGATACATATGAACCTCTCGTCAAGCTTCTTCCCCGACCTCTCAAAGATGGACAACCTCGTCTTGGCGAGTGGAATCTTCCTCTTCTATGCCGGTATGGAGATGATGGGCGTTCATGTTGTTGAGGTTGATAATCCGCGTCGCAACTACCCCAAAGCGATTATCATCGGCTCACTTGTGACGGTTATCATCTTTATCTGCGGAACATTCTCGCTCGGCTTTATCAACCCGTCAAAGGAGGTTAATCTGACGCAGTCGCTGCTGATAGGCTTTGACAACTACCTCGCCTACTTCAAGATGTCGTGGGCTTCGCCTGTGGTGGCCATAGCGTTGATGTTTGGTGTCTTGGCGGGTGTGCTGACTTGGGTGTCGGGACCGTCAAAGGGTATCTTTGCCGTGGGTAAGGCGGGCTATCTGCCACCATTCTTCCAGAAGGAGAACAGCCGAGGCGTGCAGAGTAGCATCCTCTTTATTCAGGGCTGCATCGTAACGCTTCTGTCGCTCTTGTTCGTTGTGATGCCCTCGGTGCAATCATTCTACCAGATACTATCACAGCTTACCGCCCTCCTATACCTTATTATGTATATGCTGATGTTCGCCTCGGCGATAGTCTTGCGCTACCGAATGCCAAATGCGGAGCGACCTTTCAAGCTCGGTAACAACTTCGTTATGTGGTGCATCGCCGGTGTTGGCTTCTTGGGGTCGTTGCTCGCCTTCGTGTTGAGCTTTATCCCGCCTGCACAGATAGCCACAGGTAGCACTGTTGTTTGGTACTCGGTGCTTATTGGTGGAGCGATTGTGGTTATCGTTATACCTCTTATAATATATGCTCTGCGTAAACCTAATTGGCAGAGTAAGGAGAGTGGTACTCAATTTGCCAAATTTCACTGGGAGTAAAAGTTGCCTAACAAGGTGATTTCTGCGTTGTACTCACTTTTTAATTGCTCACATACGCCAAGTATGCTCCGCATTAAAAAGTTTCGTAGGCCTTGAAATCCCTCTTGTTATACAACTTTTGGGACTGCGAGCAGCTTCATTGTTATACAACTTTTACATAAAATAAGGGGTGTCCGTTTGGACACCCCTATCTATCTCCCCTCCCCGTGTGGGTTAGAAGTACATTACAGAGTTGTCAACCACCTCTGCCATATCCTGAATAGCATACATTGCGCGATTTGGTGCCATAGCCTCAACCTGCGCCTGCTTCTTTACGCGCTCGGCCTCAATGGTTTGAGCGTCGTTCTCAACTGCGATATTCTCAACCTCAACTGCGAATACACCGTTTGCACCCTTGATGAGAGGAAGTACCTTGCCCTTCTGCTCCTCGCCTACCTCTGCAAGAGCACCTGCAACGCGTGGCTCTGGGCCGATGTTGCGGATATAGTATGCCGAAGCCTTTGCCTCGTTGAAGTTCTCAACCTTTGAGCCTGCATTCTTGGCAATCTCCTCCAATGTTGCGCCCGTCATCTTCTCTTTGATGATATCAAACTTCTTCTCCTTGATAAGCGCGCTCTTGATAAGAGTCTTCACATCCTCAAATGCCTTGTACTCCTCGTCGTTAATCTCGGTAACCACCGCTACAACATAGCTGTTGTCAATGGTGAAGACCTCCGATACCTTGCCAACCTTTGCCTCGTTAGCCCAACGAACAAGCTCTCGTGCGTCCTCAAAGCCCTCAACATCGCGCGAGTTCTGCTCAATGTTGGTAGAGAATAGTGATGCTGAAGTTGCACTTGCAAGCTCGTCAAAGCTCTTCTCCTTCTCCTTGCCAGCCTCAATTGCGAACTTGTTAGCCTCGTTGTGGAGAGCGTTCTTTGTAGCCTGTGAAGCAATCAACGGATATGTCAATGTTGCAAGACGGTAGTGACGAACACGCTCGCCTACGCCTACAACCTTGAAAATCTGAATTGTGTTGCCAACAGCCACCTTCACGATAGAGCCCTTGCGAGCGTTGCGGAGAGCGTTTGCAAACTCAATAGCGAGTTCCGAGTAGTTTACCTCGCCAAGCTCGCTGGTGCCTGTCAAAGAGTGCTTCTTGGCAAGAGCGTCAAAGTCCTCGCCTCTCTTTGCAGCTGCAAGAACCTTGTCAGCAAGCTCTGTGTCGGTATAGTTGAGTGCAATGTGCTTCAAGTTAAGCTTCTCTGGTACATCGCGATACTCAACAACGCGCGAAGCGTACCACTCGTCGCCATTCAAGGTTGGGCCATAGGTGCGACCTGCACGCAACGCCCTTGCCTCGTCGGTAGAGAGGTTCTTTGCTGCAACAAAGTTTGTAGCAACCGAAGCGTGGCGGTTCTCGCGCGAGTAGGTAGCCAAGTTGGTAGCCTTTGCGAAATCCTGGCTGGCTGCGAGTGCCTCGTTCTCAATGTTCTGGCGGTCCTCATCGCTTGGAGCAATCTCAAATGCTGCATACGAGATTGCGCGGTAAGGGGTCTGCTCAAACTTCGCCTTGTGCTCCTTGTAGTAGCTCTTCATCTCGCCCTCGCTTACGCTTACGAGTGAGTCGGCTACTGTATGGTACTTGCAAGATACGAACTTTCCGTTGTAGATGTTGTTAGATGTTGCCAAGCTGTTCTTTACAGCAAGGGTGTTCACATACTCGCCACCACGAACAAGGTCGGTGTACTTGTTCATCGCACGCTCAAAGCGAATCTGCTTCTTGATAAGAGCCAAGATCTGCTCTCCCTGTGGGTTGCCCGCAATCTGCTCCTCAAAGAGGTGGAAAGTCTGTGGGTCGTATGCGCCTGTTTGAGGGTTGCCAAAGGCCTGCGCCAAGATGTTAGAGTAGATCTCGCCGTCCAAAATAGCCTGGAACTCCTCGTCGCTTACCCAGATACCCAACTTCTGGAAGTCAGGTGTGAAGATATGCTCCGATACGAGCGACTGCCAAGCCGCGCTAATCATACGCATTGACTGCGAGTAGTCGGTAGCCTCGCCACCCATCTGCAACTTAATCTCCTCGTAAGCGTTTACAAACTCCGAATAGTTGATATCATCGCCATTGATCTCACCAACCTTTGGATCCTCACCCGCAGGCTGCAACTCTCTCAATGAGATGATAAACGCAACAAGTGCAACTCCGATAACGATTGTAAGGACTGCACCGAATTTAGTTCTTAAAGTGTTTAGTGTCAACATATTAACTTGTTTTTTAATTATTTTTCGGTTGTTTAACCTTCAAAGATAGTTATTTTATTTTATAAAATACCTCTTTTGGCCAAAATTTTATCTTTGTAGGGTGTTATTGTCTATAAACGCTCAATCTTCGCCAGCTCTATGCGCGAGCGTGTGGTGCGTACGATTTTGATACGCAAGCCATCAAACTCCATCGTCGTGCCGGCAGTCGGAAGCTCCTCGTAGCGAGAGATGATATAGCCGGCGAGGGTGTCATACTCGTCGCTCTCGGCGATACCCAACTCATACTTCTCGTTGAGGTACTCCACATCCAGGCGGCACGAGAAGATATACTCCCTCTCCGACAGCTGCTTCTCAACCAACTCGGAGGTGTCGTGCTCGTCCTCAATCTCTCCAAATATCTGCTCCAAGACATCCTCCAACGAGATGATACCCGCCGTGCCGCCAAACTCGTCAATCACCACGGCGATATTGCTCTTCTGCTTGATGAATTGATTGAGCAGATCCTGCAACGGAAGGGTCTCGGCGACATAGTCAACCTTTATCATCGCCTCGCTGACGCTCTTCGGGTTCTCAAAGAGGCTCTTTGAGTTGACATAGCCGATGATGTTGTCAATGGAGCCTTGCCATACGAAGATACGCGAGTACATCGTCTTGACAAATCGTTCGGTAATCTCCTCAATCGTGCAGTCGTCGGCATCAACAGCCTCAATATCAACGCGCGAGGTCATTGCATCGCGTACACGCAAGTCTGCAAAGTCAAGCGCATTTTGGAACATCTTGATATCCTTATCCTCGTCGCCATCTTGCTCCGCGGAGTTCGCCTCCAAGAGACTTTCAAGGTCGCGGCGGTCAAAGTCTATCTCTCGCTCCACATCGCTCGGACGACGACCAAAGAGTCGCATAATGCCGTGCGAGAGCAGTGTCGTAGATTTGGATATAGGGTAGAGTATAATGTAGAATAGGTACATTATAGGCGAGAGGTAGCGGTAGTAGAAGTTCGGGTTGTTGCGTGTCAGCGACTTCGGCAGATACTCGCCGAGGAAGATGATGATGATGGTCGGAATGACCGTCTCAATAATGAACGAACTCTCATTTACACTCTCCCAGCCTAACCCCTTCGCGGCTTCGTTGAGTAGAAACGATAGGCACATCGTGTAGATAACCAACACGATGTTGTTGCCGACAAGAATGGTTGTGATATACTCTCCTTGGTGTCTTGAAAATAGACCCGCAATATAGTCAAAGACGCGACTCTGCTTGCGGTCAATCTCCAATTTCAGGCGGTTCTTATTTACGAAGGCTAACTCCATACCCGAAAAGAATGCGGATAGGAGAAGTGTTACCACCACCAAGATTATATTTACATATATAGATTCCATCTCTATTTTTCGCCCTCTGTTATGCCTCTCTGTGGTCTACTTTGCGCCTTTGCTCTCTTTGCGCAGAGGGTTTTGTTTCTGCGTTTGCACAGGTTTTACAAACCCTTGATGTGGAAGCGCGTGGGGCGACGGCTTTGCCTTTGTCGGAGTGGGTGTTACACCTCTGCTCGGAGCGGGAGCAGGAGCCGCATTTTTGCTCTCCTTGCTCTTATCTACCGCGTCAGACTTTGCATCTTTGCTTGTGGTAGATGCACTCTTTTTTGAGTCATCGGTCGCCTCTTCGCCCTCTTTGTCGCCATTGCGCAACTCGTTGGAGTCAACCTGCATCTTGCCCTTCCAGCGGCGGAAGCGAGGCTCATTCATCTCCTCGTCGGACTCAAAACCCTCGCCGATAAGCTCGTCGGTGTCGGTTACGAGGCGTGTATCTACATTGGAGTAGATGCGCTTCGTGGCCGAGTTCCAGAAGAGCTGTTGTGTGTAGAGGCGTGTGCCGTCGTGTTTCGTAACCACGACATCGCCCTTCGCCTCCCAAAGTCTACGCTTGTCGTAGTAGATGGCGTAGTTGGCCACCAACACCGCATTTACCGTTGAGAGTGAGTCGTCTTGGTAGGTGGTGATGGATATGCCCTTGCAGAACTCGCGATAGGGGTCACGCCCAAGCATATAGCCCTCCAATAGAGGTGTCTCAAAGAGGTACGACCTACGGCCATTCTCCGACATTACGATCGTGAGGTCGTGGCTCTCCTCGGTCTTGATTCTATCGAGCGACTCCTGCTCCGTGCTGCTGTTACCGCCACACGAAGATAGCAAGATAGCACTCCCCATAACAAGGAGTGCTATGATATGCGTGATGTGTCGCTCTTTGAGCATACTATATTCTCAATAGTGACTATTGCGCTCTGTAACGCACGGTAGTAGTCTTACCCTTTGCCAAGCCGCAGTTGACGGTGTACGAAGCACCCTCCTTCAACTCTGCAAAGAAGCACTCCTCGGCAGTAGGGAATACCGAACGGTAGCTTGCAGCCAACTTCTTGGCATTCTCTGCTACATTTGCGTCGGTCGCCTCCAAGAGAGGTATTGCGCGTTGCAAGAGGTCGTATCCAACCCAGTAAACAGCCTCTTTTGCCAATCCTGCTGTGCAATCCTTCGCGCCGGCAACATAGCACTGTGCGATGAAGTACAACGCCAAACCGTCATCCTCCTCGGCGTCAATGTTGAGTGACTGATTCAGAGCCTCAATAGCTGCAACAAAGTTGTTTGAGGTCATCTCCAAGATTCCGATACGGGTGAGGAGATTCTCGCGCCCAACAGGGTCGCTCTCGTTGGCAAGTGCCTCGCGGAGGTACTTGTTAGCCTTGGCATACTCCTTCTTGTTCTGGAATATCTGTGCCAAAACCATCGCAATGCTTGATTGTGGCTTTACTGCGTAATACTTCTCGCCCACCGAGAGGAAGAAGTCGCTCTCGCAATTTGCACGACCCATAAGTTGATATGCCTGTGCCAAGATAGCTTCGTCGTTAGGTGTAGCAGCGAGTTTAGGCTCAAAAATCTTCTGCAAGTTCTCGCACGAAGCCGCGCCACTTGTGCCAAAGCAGCTCTCAAATTGGTTCTTGAACTCAATCTGCTCTGGGGCGATTGAGGCGAAATACTTTGAGCAAGCGTCGTAGGTGTTCACTACGGTCATCGCATCAACGATATCGTTTGAGTAGTCATCGCAGATGTTCTTGAAGTAGATAGCCACCAACTCTGGATCGGCAGTGCCGGTTGACTCAACCTGTGCTGCGATAGCCGCCTCAAAGTCCTTGCGGATACCCTCACGGTCGCTCTCGCGATAGGTCAAGTGCTCGCGGGCCTTGCGGTCAAGGATATATGCCTTACCACGCTTTGGGTGGTTGCCGAAGCTCTCTAAACGCAAATCGTAGAGCAAGAGCAACGAGTCAACATATCCATTCTTCTCGGCTACCGAACGCGCACGGTTAATCTTCTGCTTGTAGAGCTTGATACCGTTGGCAAAGGTGTTCTCCGAAGCGGCAGGACAGTTCTTCAACAACACTTGAAGGAAGTGTGCTGCCTGATTGAAGTTACGGTTTGCCAACTCCTCTTTGAGGAAGGTCGAAGCCAAGATATTCTCGCGTCTTGCCTCTGGGGTGTCACCCCACTTTGCATACTGTGGATCGCTGAAATCTTGGGCGAAAGTGCTACTCGCAACGAGTGCGAAAGCCAAGCTTAAAACTAACTTTGAAATCTTCATAATATATCTTTATTTTATTAAACAAATTGGTTTCTAATCATACTTCGGTCTTACGAACCAATAATCCTCTCCGAAGAGCGAAAGTCCTAAACCGATCTTGAAGTAGTCCTGACGGATAAGGCCGATCTTTGGTGTGTTGCTCATTAGAGCGTGCGAGCCGCGCAGACCATACTCAAAACATACATCTATGGAGGTCGTTCCCATAAACTTTATCGGGAAGCCCAAACCTGCCGTGATGGCGTACTGCTGAATGGCTTTATCGTTATAGGTCTGGTAGTAGTTGCTATAACGGAAACCTACGCGGTAGGCGATTCGGTTGAGGTAGTTTCGCACATCAAAGCGATTTGGCGTATATGCAAATCCGACCTTTGCGGTGTGGGTGTCCACATACTTGACCTTCATACCTCCGTTGATGGTCTCTTCAAAGTGCCCTTTGTTGCCGCTGCCCCAAGCTCCGAACTCGTACTCAACTGCCGCCATATACTTCGTGCTTTGGTACATCACGCCAACCTTTGCAGTGTGAGGTAGACGCATCTGCGATACGCTTGACTCCTTGTAGGCGTAGCTCTCGTATTGGTCGTTGAGGTAGACGCTCTTTGTCACCTTTGGTCGGAGGCTGCCTCCATAGTCGTAGGTGGCACCGAGCGAGAGCATATTCTTCTCTGTTGCGATGATGTTCCAGAGCAAGCCCACCTGGAACTTGAAGTTTGACACCGCATATTCGTCCTCTCCCTTGACCGAGTAGAAGGAGCTCTCTCCCACGAAGTTATTCTCAATCGTAGAGGTGTATTTGTGGTCAATCTTACCCCAATAATACTTCGCCGCTGCGCCTATTGAGAATCCCTTGAATGGCTCCCAGCCGATACCGAGCTTAACCTCTGTGATGTCGCCATCGCCCGAGTAGGTGTACGAACCCGTACCGACATTTCCTGCAATGTTGTCGCTCTGTTCAAGGAACGACATCTTGTAGCCGACGCTACTGTATGGCATAAGGCTCAATCCGATACCGAGCTTCTTTGCAACAGGGAACTGTACCGCTACCTCGTGGAAGTTTACCGTGTTCTTCGCGTTCTTTGCGGTTCCGGCGTAGCTGCCTGCGCTGTTGTACTTGTACTGCGCGTTCTGCAAGAAGTTCGCCTCTGCACCAAAACCGAAGATAAAGCTCTTTTGAAGGGTTGCGCTGTAACCGGCAGGGTTTACAAGGCTTGGCATCTGTGGCGAATACCACGCTACGCCGACACCACCCATCGCTCGCATTTGAGCTGTTCCGATGGTTTGCAACTCTCCAATGCCGAACATCGTATATGGCGAGTATGCAGTTACGGCAGCTCCGCCTTGTGCCGATGCGTGCAGTGTGCTGAACAGGGCGCAAAGGGCGGCAACGACCGCAATACGCAAACTTCTATATATTGTTTTTCGATACATTGTACTCCAAAATATGGTTTAATCCCGTAAACATTAGTTTACGACCTGCAAATATCGCATTTTTAATTCGATTAACAAAATATTTGGCGTCGCCACCGCAAAAAATTATACTTTTTTTAACATTAGAGCGCGAAATTCTCTCGGCATAGCCCTCTATCTCGTGCAAAACGCCCTGCATCACGCCCTGTTCTATGGCCGAGGTGGTTGAGTTGCCAAACTCCTCGGTTGGCTCTTTCGCCTCGCACATCGGCAACGATGCCGTAAAACGGTGCAGAGCCTCAAAGCGGAAGCCTACACCAGGGGATATGTTGCCACCTTTGAAGACTCCGTTCTCAATGATATCAAAGGTTATGGCACTACCCATATCCACCACCAGCGCATCGCTGATACCCATTCCGCAAACTACGCCAACGGCGGCTGCAATGCGGTCTGCTCCAAGCGTTTGGCGTGTAGCGTACTCAATCTTGATTGGTACCTCGGTCTGGGCTGTAAAGCACAACACGCGCTCAATCTTTGAGCGAAGCTCCTCGCATATCCTCTCGGCGGTGCCGCGAGTAGATGATACGATAGCACATTTGATATCTCTGCCCTCAATAAGTTTGGCTACAACATCGATATCAAATGCCTCTGTGTCGGCGGTGAACATCACCTCGCTTTCACACATAACGGCAAACTTACATCTTGTATTGCCCTCATCTATGATTAAATTTGCCATAAAGTTAGCTATTATAGCTATTAGCTTTTATAAATTCTTCAATACATTAACTGCAGTTGCAATATCTGCCACTTGTCGCACGGTCATCGCCAACTTGCCGTCTAACTGTTTCAGCACAAAGCGGGCGGGTTGCTCGGTGACCTTGCGTAGCATATCCATAAAGATATCGCTGCGGTAGAATGGTGAGTGTTCGTCGCCCACGAAGCGCACAATCATCACTCCATTCTTCACCTTCACGCGCTCCATTCCAAGTCGCTTCGCCTCCCAGCGCAGACGAACGGCATTCATCAACTCCTTGGCCTCCTCCGGCATCTTACCAAATCTATCCTCCAACTCCGACTCAAAGCGTGTGAGCGACTCCTCGTCAGGCATTGCGTCAATCTTGCGATAGAGTTTGAGTCGCTCGGCCTGCTGACGGACATATCGTTCAGGCAACTCGGCTGCGGCATCAAGTTCAAGGGTTACATCCTCCACATAGCCACTCTCCTCAACTACGCTCTGCTCCTCGCGACTTAAACCTGCCACATCAAGACCCTCGGCACGCAGCTCGGCGATAGCTTCGTTGAGTATCTTCTGGTAGGTCTCAAAGCCGATATTTGCGATAAAGCCACTCTGCTCTGCACCGAGCAGGTTGCCCGCGCCACGAATATCCAAGTCCTGCATTGCGATATTGAAGCCCGAACCCAAGTCCGAGAACTCCTCAATGGCACGCAAACGCCTTCTCGCATCGCTTGACAGTAGCTCGTCGGGGCGTGACAGCAGATAGCAGTAGGCCTTCTTG
>JAEIGA010004794.1_pt1 | contig 20846 bp, 17 predicted proteins | sample 9270691 | NCBI WGS metagenome assembly JAEIGA01 (sample SAMN17057246, study PRJNA624740) | gut metagenome | biome: biome; isolation source: fecal sample | host: Bos grunniens | place: China: Xizang | collected 2019 | reverse complement strand
GGGCAAATTACGGGCGTGGAAGGGTACGTCGAAAGCGCGGCAAGCGGCTTGCTTGCGGCGATACATATCGCGGACGAAATCCTTGAAAGGCCCACCCATGTCTTTGATGAAAGGACAATTTGCGGCGCTTTGGAAACGCATATTTCCGCCCCGAACAAGGATTTCCAACCTATGAACGCCAACTTCGGGATTTTATCGCCTATGCCCGTGCGTATTCGCGATAAAAAGGAACGCTACCGCGCGCTTGCGGAAAGGGCGCTTGAAAGTATCAAAGCGCAGTTATAATCCGTTAATCCACTAAATAGGAGTAGAACAATGGAATTTAGAGGTACGACCATTTGTGCAGTCAAGAGAAACGGGATCACCGCCATCGCGGGCGACGGTCAAGTGACGATGGGCGAATCGGTCATTTTCAAAAACACGGCAATCAAGGTGCGCCGCATTTTCGGCGGCAAGGTAATTTTGGGCTTTGCGGGTTCAGTTACGGACGCGTTTGCGCTCACCGAACGCTTCGAGGGTATGCTCAACAAATTTAGCGGCAATTTGATGCGTTCCGCGGTGGAGCTTGCGGAGCTTTGGCGCAGTGATAAAATGGGCAGAAAGCTGGACGCGATGATGATTACGGCGGACGAAAGCACGTTGCTTGTTTTGTCGGGCACGGGCGAAGTAATTGAGCCGGACGAAGGCGTTTGCGCAATCGGCAGCGGCGGCAATTATGCCTTGGCGGCGGCGCGCGCTTTGTATCAAGAAACGGACTATTCCGCCGAGGATATTGCGAAAAAAGCGTTGAAAATTGCGTCGGAAATTTGCGTGTTCACCAACGACAACATTCGTTGCGAAATTGTGGGCAAAGAAGAACTCAACGCGGACATGCCTACGCCAAAAGCGAAAAAATCGGCTAAAAAATCGACGGCGAAAGCGACAAAGGAGGACAAATAATGGATTTATCCCCCAAGCAAATCGTGTATAGATTAGACAAATACATCATCGGCCAAGACGAGGCGAAAAAGGCGGTGGCAATCGCGCTTAGAAACCGTTACCGCCGCGCCCAACTCCCTGCGGAAATCCGTGAGGAAATCACCCCGAAGAACATTATCATGAAAGGGCCTACGGGCGTAGGTAAAACGGAAATTGCGCGCAGACTTGCCAAGCTTGTCAAAGCGCCTTTCGTCAAGGTTGAAGCCACCAAATACACCGAGGTCGGTTACGTTGGCAAGGACGTCGAGGGCATGATCCGCGACCTTGCGGAATGCGCTTATCGTCTTGTCAAGGCGGAAAAAGAAGAAGAGGTGAAGGCGAAGGCGACGGCGCTTGCGGAAAAGCGTTTGGTGAAGGTGCTTGCCGAAGCGAAGAAGGACGAAAAAGGTGGGCTTGCCCAAGAAGTATTTGAAGCCAACCTTTTAGACGGACTTAAAAAGGGTGAGTTCGATAACTTTGTTATCGAAATGGAAGTTTTAGACACGCCGCAAGCCATGGAAGTCGTGCCTGGCGGCGCGGCAATTTCCATCGGCAGTATCTTCGGCGATATGTTCCAAGGCAGAAAGAAAAAACGCCGTTTCACCGTCCGTGAAGCGTTTGAAATTGCGCTTGGCGAGGAATCGGATAAGCTCGTCGACGAGGACGCAATCAAATCCGAAGCCATTTTCCGTGCGGAAAATGACGGCATTGTGTTCATTGACGAAATCGATAAAATCGCGGGCAAGGGCAACAACCACGGTGCGGACGTTTCGCGCGAGGGCGTGCAAAGAGATATTTTGCCCATCGTCGAGGGCTCGACGGTTGTCACCAAATACGGGCCTTTAAAGACGGACTTTATCTTGTTCATCGCGGCGGGCGCGTTCCACGTGGCGTCGGTAGAGGATTTAATCCCCGAATTGCAAGGCCGTTTCCCCGTTTCCGTGGAATTGAACAGCCTCACCAAAGAGGACTTTGTGCGTATTTTGACGGAGACGGAAAATTCGCTCACCTTCCAATACGGCAAGCTTTTGAGTGTGGACAACATTGACTTGCGTTTCGACGAAGGCGCGATTGAACGGATTGCCGAAGTTTCGGTAGAGCTTAACCTCACGTCCGAAGATATCGGCGCAAGACGCTTGCATACGGTTATGGAATACCTTTTAGAGGATATTTCCTTCAACGCAGGCGGCGATTATCCTATGTTCACCTTGAACATCGACAGAAAGTACGTGGACGAGCATTTGCAAAAGTTGACGGGCGATAGAAATTTAAAGAAATATATCCTTTAAAAAACGGCGTATATACTTCGTATCTCCTTTTACCACTGTGAATTACACGTGAAATGCGCTTTGCGGCGCGTGAAATGCCGACTTCGTCGGCGTTATGGCAAAATTTTATTGAAAAGGAAACTTACTATGATTAACATTCCCAAGGGCACGAAGGACGTTTTGCCCCAAGACAGCTATAAGTGGCAATTTGTGGAAAGTACCGCGCGCGAAATTGCAAGTCTTTTCCAATTCAAAGAAATCCGCACGCCGACCTTTGAACACACCGAACTTTTTCAACGCGGCGTGGGCGATACGACGGACATTGTCACCAAGGAAATGTACACCTTCAAGGACAAGGGCGACAGATCGATTACCCTCAAACCCGAAGGGACGGCAGGCGCGGTGCGCGCGTTTATCGAAAACGGACTTGCTAACGGCGTACTTCCTGCAAAAATGTACTATATTACGCCCGCATTCCGTTACGAACGCCCCCAAGCAGGCCGACTTCGTGAGTTCCACCAATTCGGCGTGGAAATTTTCGGCGCGAAGGGCGCGCAAACGGACGCGGAAGCGGTGGTTTTGGCGGATACCTTGCTTAAAAAGCTTGGCTTGAACGTCAAGCTGTACATCAACTCTATCGGCTGTCCTACCTGCCGCGCGGCGTATAACAAGGCGCTCAAAGAATATTTTGCGGCGAACCTTGACGAGCTTTGCTACGATTGCAAAAACCGTTACGAAAAAAATCCCTTGCGCCTTTTGGACTGCAAGGAAGAGGATTGCAAAAAAATCAACGTGGACGCGCCGTCTATTTTGGACTATCTTTGCGACGAGTGCAAAACGCACTTTGAGGAGTTTAAGGCTTGTCTTACCTTGGCGGGCGTGGACTACGAAATCAATCCCCGTATCGTGCGCGGCTTGGACTATTACACGCGTAGCGTGTTCGAGTTCGTTTCCACCTCTATCGGCGCGCAGGGCACCGTTTGCGGCGGCGGCAGATACGACGGCTTAATTCAAAGTCTTGGCGGAAATCCCATGCCCGCCGTTGGGTTCGGGGCAGGTATCGAGCGTTTACTTATGGTGATGGAACAGAGCGGTGTGGTTATTCCTGAGCCTCAAAAACCTACCGTATATATCGCAGGTATGGACGCGGAATGCCGTAAAAAGGCGTTTGAGCTTGCCATCGCGCTCCGTAAAAACGGCGTGCTTGTGGAAATCGACCACATGGAACGCTCGGTAAAGGCACAATTTAAGTATGCGGACAAGCTTGGCGCGAAGTACGTGGCGGTCATCGGCGGCAACGAGTTGGAAAACGGCGTGATGAACGTCAAAAATATGTCCGACGGCACGAGCGAGCCCATTCCGTTTGCAAACGCAATCGAATATTTCGCGAACAAGTAAGGCAAAATAAAAAAGAGACCTCGCAAAAAGCGAGGGGATAAATAGAAATTCAACCGTAAAGGAGGAAAATACAATGATTCAACACGTAAACGCAGCACAGTTGGAAGAGCTTATCGCCTCGAGCGAAACGCCTGTATTTTGCGATTTTTGGGCGACTTGGTGCGGCCCTTGCAGAATGCTTGGCCCTATCTTTGAGGAGCTTTCCGAAAAGTACGACGGCAAGGCGGTGTTTGTGAAAGTGGACGTAGACGGCGACGATTGCGAAGCGGCGGCAAGAAAGTACGGCATTTCGTCTATCCCCAACGTAATCGCCTTCAAAAACGGCGCGCCTGTGGACAACCACCTCGGCTTTGCACCCGAAGCGGTTTTGACGGAATTTATCGAGAAAAATCTTTAATGTCCGTAAATTTTTAAAATAGCAAATAACGGGAACGCCCCTGCGTCAAAGCGACGCAGGGGCGTTTTTATAAAGGATTAAAGGTTTGGAGTAAGCAAATTAATAGTTTTCAGCTCTTACTTGGAAGTAAGCTTGGGGATGCGCGCAGATGGGGCATACGTCGGGAGCGTCCTTACCAACTACGATATGGCCGCAGTTGGAGCATTGCCATACAGCGTCGCCTTCCTTGGAGAATACGAGCTTGCCCTTAACGTTTGCAAGGAGCTTTCTATATCTTTCTTCGTGTTCTTTTTCGATAGCCGCTACGCCTTCAAACAAGGTTGCGATTTCGTCAAAGCCTTCTTCGCGAGCCGTCTTTGCGAATTCTGCGTACATATCCGTCCATTCATAGTTTTCGCCAAGCGCTGCCGCCAAAAGATTTTCTTCCGTGGAGGGAACTGCGCCGCCGTGGAGGAGCTTGAACCAAATTTTTGCGTGTTCTTGTTCGTTCTTTGCCGTTTCTTCAAAGATCGCCGCGATTTGTACAAAGCCTTCCTTCTTTGCCTTGCTTGCAAAGTAGGTGTACTTATTTCTTGCTTGGGATTCGCCTGCGAAAGCCGTTTGCAAATTCGCTTCCGTCTTGGAGCCCTTCAATACGGGGCTAGCTTCAAATTTATCTACTTGATGGCATACGGGGCAAACTTCGGGTGCCTTATCTGCTTCAACTACGTGCTTACAAACTTTACATACAAATTTCATATTATTACCTCATTTATTTGTCCTTATTAGGACTTGGTTTTATTAAGTGATTATAGTATAATATATTTTTTTACGTTTGTCAATAGATTTTTTGAAAAAAATTGAAAAAATTTTTAAAATATTTTTTGGCGGATTTTCCCTTAAAAAGCAAAACTTTCATAAACTTTTAACAAAGCGTTATAAAGCCTTTAACAAACGGGTGGTAAAATGGGGGAAAAGTAAGGATCGCGCGAGTAGCTACGAGGTTGACAAAAGGGAAAAAATCTGTTACAATAATCTCGTAAGCTTCGCGCATAATATATATTGTATATGGGCGAAAAGAAATTAAGCGGACGTAAAAAAAGAAAAATCGAGCGCACGGTGGCGAACGATAGAAGCTATAAAGTGATTTTATACAATCGCTTTATTCTCTTTTTGTTGCTTGTATTGTTGCAGGTGGCGGTGCAGGTCGGCATTTGGATTTCCGTCGTTTATAAATCGCCCGTCGGCTCTATTTTACAGCTTTTGCTTTGGGTGCTTTCCTTAATTTTCGTGTTGCATATCATCAACAAAAACGAGCGTCCGTCTTTAAAAATCAATTGGATTATCATTCTCTTACTCGCGCCTGTGCTTGGTGTGCCCTTTTATCTTTTGCACGGCGACGCGCGCCCAACCAAAAAAATGCGTAAAAAACTCGCAAACGCCAAAGCCGAGGTTTGTCAATCGGTAACGGAATTTTACGGGGAAAGGGAAATTTCCGCGCCGACAACGCGCGAGGAAGGGCTGTCCTACTTCCTTGAAAAGCAGGCGGGCTATCCGCTTTTCCGAGACGGTGAGGTAGTTTATTACGAGAGCGGCGAGGCAGCTTTTCCGTATATACTTTCGGCGCTTAAAGGGGCGGAAAAATTTATTCTACTTGAATATTTCATTATCAAGCACGGTAAAATGTGGACGGAGATTTTGCAAATTTTGCTTGAAAAAGCCGAGCAAGGGGTGCAAATCCGCATCATTTACGACGATTTTGGCTGTATGATGTCCTTACCGCCCAAATACGAACGGTATTTAGAGGGCTTGCACGAAAATATTCGCTGTATGAAATTTAACAGCGTCGTGCCCATTTTCGCGTTGCGTATGAACAATCGCGACCATCGAAAAATCCTTGTCATCGACGGAAAAGCTGCCTTTACGGGCGGTATCAACCTCGCGGACGAATATATCAACGCGGAACGCCGTTTTGGGTATTGGAAGGATTCCGCATTGAAAATCACGGGGAGTGCGGTAAGCTCGTTTACGCAAATGTTTTTTTATATGTGGAACGCCTTTCGCAAGGATAAAGAGGACGTAAAAGACTATCTTTTACCCCGCGAAAAGGATAAATGCGGGGGGCAGGTACGAGTTCAACCCTATGATGATTCGCCTTTGGACGATATTCGCGTGGGGGAAACAGTGTATATAGACGCCATTCAGCGCGCCCAAAAATCCTTGTATATTTTCACGCCGTATTTGATTTTAGACGACGGAATGCGCACCGCGCTTTGCCAAGCCGCGTTGCGCGGGGTGGACGTGCGTATCGTCACGCCGTCCGTGCCCGATAAAAAGCTTGTTTTTCGGATGACGCGTGCAAATTACGGCATTTTGATGAAAGCGGGGGTGAAGATTTACGAGTACTCGCCCGGTTTTATCCACGCAAAAAGCGTGCTTTGCGACGAGGAAACGGCGGTGGTGGGGACGATAAATTTCGATTATCGCAGTCTATATTTCCACTTTGAAAATGCCGTGTGTTTTTCAAATTGTCAAGCGGTACAGGACTTAAAGAGGGACTACGAAAACACCTTTGCCGTATCCAAGGAGTGTACCCCCGAAAACACCAAGCGGAAGGTGTTTGGACGGTTGGTCGACGCCGTATTCCGCGTATTTGAAACGTTGTTATAAACCCAAATAGAGGTAAATATGAGCAAGAAAACGAGAGAGGAAAAACGCGAAGAGGAACGCCGTATCATTGCGGAAATGGAAGCGGCTTTGCAGGAAAAAGCGGAAAGTGAGAGCGTGCAAAATACGCCGCAAGCAAGCGGCGAGAGTAGCGAAAGTGCGCCCAAAACTTCGCCTAAGCCGAAAACGGATAAAAACAAAAACCGCTATCACTGCCCTCGTTGCAGAACGCTTTTGGAAGAGGACGGAAAATGCCCCACCTGCGGATATAAAATGTATATTCCTATGGACGAGAAAAAGCGCAATAAAATCCGCTTGATCGTCGCCGCCGTGTGTATCGTCGTGTTTATCGTGCTGTTCGTTATTTTGCAGTTCAAAAAGTAAGTTTTTATCAAAATACCCACCCATGTACGCGTTGAACACAAAAATTACGCAACGTATTTATCAACAAAAACGCATAATTTACCTGTCCTTTTTCGTTTAAAGGGCGGGTTTTCTTTTTGCTTTCGATAAAAAACGCGAAAAAAGTGTGAAAAACACGAACGAATTTTCATATATTCTATTTACAAGCTTTTTTAATTATGGTATAATTAAAAAGTACATACGAAAACGAGGAGGGATAACGGATGAAAATTATACATACCGCCGACGCGCATTTGGGCTCTGCCTTGCGCGGTTTATCCACGGAAAAAGCCGAGCTTCGCCGCGCGGAGCTTTTGGACGGCTTTAAAAATCTTTGCGCTTACGCACACAACAACGGCGTTACGGCAGTCCTCGTTTCGGGGGATTTGTTCGACGAAAACAAGGCAAGCCGCCGTTTGCGCACAGAGGTATTTGCGGCGATGGACGCGGCTGCGCCCGTCTGCTTTTTCTACGTTTCGGGCAACCACGACAACGGTATGGATATTTCCGACGATTTGCCTGCAAACTTATACGTCTTTTCGCAAAACCGTAGTTGGCAAAGCTACAATTTGCCCGAGAACGTTACGATTACAGGCATAGACGCAAAGTACGTAACGAATGAAAGCTACGCCGCGTTAAGTCTTCCGCGCGATAGGTTTAATATCGTGATGATGCACGGTGAAATTACGCGCGGCGATGGCAAGGGCGCGGATTTCGTTTCCCTTGCGCTTTTGCAAAATAAGTCGATTGACTATCTCGCGCTTGGGCATATCCACCAACCGATGATGCAGGCGGAGCGCTTGGACGGCAGGGGCAGATACCGCTACTGCGGCTGTTTAGAGGGTAGGGGGTACGACGAGTGCGGCAAGCGCGGCTGTTTCCTTTTGGATATCCAAAACGGCGGGGTGGCGAGCGAGCTCTTCCTTTCGTTTGCCAAGCGTGAGGTGTGCGAACGGAGCGCGGATATTTCCGCTTGCACAAGCTATTACGAAATCGAGCGCACTGTGCAAAGCGCGTTAGAGGGAGTGCGTGACACCGATATGGTCAAGCTCACCCTTTGCGGCAAGCATAAAATCGGGTTGCGCAAGGATATATCCTTGTTGTCGGCAAGATTAAACGGCGCGTATTTCAACGCGAAGGTAGTGGACGAATCGACGGCGTATATCGATTATTCCGCCTATCAAAACGACCTTTCCGAACGCGGAGAATTTGTAAGAGAGGTAGGCAGGTACGCGTTGAGCGACGAAGAGCGTGCCGAAATCCTTGACGTCGGGCTCAAAGCCTTGGCGGGGGAGGATATCGACTTATGAAGCTAATTTCCGCTTATATCGCAGGCTTTGGCAAGTTTGTCAACACTGCGTTTGACTTTAATTCCGACTTGATTATCATCAAGGAAAATAACGGTTGGGGGAAGACCACCCTCGCCGACTTTATTCGTTGTATGCTCTACGGCTTGGACGGGGGCAGAACCAAGTCCGTCCGTTCCAACGACAGAGTGCGTTACGAGCCGTGGCAAAGCGCAACCTACGGCGGCTCGCTCACCTTCACTTACGGGGGCAGAAGTTACCGTGTGGAGCGTACCTTCGGTAAAACACCCGCGCAGGATTCGGCGCGCGTGTTGGACGGGAATAATATGCCTTGCTACGAATTTGGCGACAAAGCCGAGCGGCTTGGCGTGATGCTGTTCGGTATGGATTCGGAGAGCTACAAAAAGAGCGTCTATATTCCGCAGGGCGAAATTGAAACGGCGGGTTTGCAGGGGGATTTAAAATCGCGGCTGTTGGCGCTTTTGAACACGGGCGGTGTGGAAAGCAGCGGTGCCGACCAAGCCTTAGAAAAATTGGACGCGGCGGATAGGGCGCTCCGCGCAAAACGCCGTCCCGCCAAGGGTAAGTTGGACGAAATTGACGAACAGCTCGCCAATATTTCCGCGCAAAAAGCGGAATGTGAGCGGTATGCAGAGACGGCGGTGCGGTTGCGTGACAGCTTGAAAAATTTGGACGCGGACGTGGAGTTTTACAACGAGCAAATCCGCAAAGCCGAGGAAACCTTGGTGTATGCCTCGCGGCAAAGCGAGTTGGCGTTCAAGCGGGATAATTACGAACGGTTGCAAGCACAGCTTGCAAGCGCGCAAGCGCAGTGCCAACAATTTTCCACATTTTTTAACGGAATAGACCCCGCCACCGTCAACCTCGACGGCATTACGAGAGGTGTGAACGAATTTTACGCCGTTAAGGACAGTTTGGATAAAACGCAAGCGGAATGGAACGGATTGGACAGACAATACCAAGAAAAAGCCGCCTTGATAAAGCAAGCGGAAGGCGTGGATAAGCTCGTCAAATCCTATGAGGAAATTTTAGGCAAGGACACGGGCAACTCGGCAAAGCAAGGCAAGAAAAACGTACCTAAATTCACCAAATTCCACGTTTTGGCAGGGCTTATCGGGCTTGCGCTTGCCATTGTCGGCGCGGTGCTTATCGACGTTAAACTCGTTGTGGGCTTGATTATGCTCGGCGTTGGCGTGGTGACGATGCTCGTCGTATTTTTACTCCTTTTACCTAAACGGGAAAAATCGGAAAACGAGGAAAATTCCGCCCGAGACCAAGGTGTGGAAGCCCGATTGCGCGACGCGCAAGTAGAAAGGCAAAGGCTGCAAGGACAGCTCGCCGCGTACCCTGCCGACTTGGAAAAACGGCACGAGGCACTTACGGCGGAAGTGGAAAGACTGCAAGCCGAGTTTACGGCAAGAGAGCAAGCCATTTGCAAGTTTTTAAGCAATTTCCGCTTTGAAGAAACCTACGATTATCGCGCGGCGGTTGCGCTGTTGCAAAACAGAATTGCAGGCTATAAGCAAGCGAATACGCAAGCGGAAGAATGTCAAACCAGTTTGCGCGGATTAGAGCAAGATATGCTTTCGCCGCCTCCGTCCGAGCCGGTTGCCTATTCGAGTATCGGCGAATTGCGCGCCCAAAAGGATGGATTAACGGACAAAAAAGAGGAGCTTCTCAACCGTCGCGCCCGCACTCTTTCCGACGCCGAGAATTGCGAACGCCGAGCGGACAAGGACGCGCTCATTGCCGAGGAAGAAAGATTGTTGGCGGAAAAAGAACGGTTGGAAAAACGCCACCGCGCCATTTTGCAAGCCAAGGAAATTTTGCTTCGTGCGCGAAACAGCGTCGCCACCCGTTACCTCATTCCCGTTGAAGAGGGGTGCAAGGCGTATATGCAATTCTTGCTTGGTGACGGCTCGACTATCCGTTTTAACGCCGAGGGCGAGCCTCTGCGCGAGGAGCAAGGCAAGCTTCGTGAAATCGGCTTTTACAGCGCGGGCATGCGCGAGCTGTTGGGGCTTAGCATTCGTATCGCGCTCGTGGACGCTATTTTCAATCAAGAAAAGCCCGTGCTCGTCTTGGACGATCCGTTCGTCAATTTAGACGATGAAAAAACGGACAAAGCCAAGCGTTTGGTGAAGGAATTGACCAAACGTTACCAAGTGCTGTATATGACCTGTAAAAAGGAAAGAAAGCCTTAGAGGCTTTACATACGTGTTTTTCTGCCGATGAAATAAGAAAATTAGGTGAAAGTATTGAAAATCGGCGGTCAAACCGTTGACATTTCGCGCGCGCGAGGTTAAAATAAAAATCACGATTTTTTATTCTATAAAGAGGTATCGTATGTCTACGAAAACCAAAGTAAAAAAACCAAATATCATAAAGCCCTTGCTTGGGAGCGTCAGGGAATATAAAAAGCCTTCCGTCATCACCCCCATTTTTATGGCAGTGGAGGCTTTTTGCGAGTGCTTAATTCCTTGGTTTGCAGGTCGGCTTATCACCACCATTCAAGCCTCGGGCGACAACTTGATGAAATCCATACTTATTTACGGCGGCATTTTGCTCGGCCTTGCCATTTGCTCTCTTTTGAGCGGTGTGTTGGCGGGCAGATTTGCGGCGACGGCAAGCTGCGGATTTGCGAAAAATTTGCGCCACGACTTATTCTATAAGGTGCAAAAATTTTCCTTCGCCAACGTGGATAAATTTTCTTCGTCCTCGCTTGTTACCCGTTTGACGACGGACGTTACCAACGTACAGCAAGCCTATCAAATGTGCTTGCGTATCGCCATCCGCGTACCCTTGCAATTCTTGTTCGCTATTATTATGAGTTTCCTCACAAACCCCAAGCTTGCGTGGATTTTCGTGACGATTATCCCCTTGCTCGGCGGGGCGCTCATTGCGATTATGCGCGTGGTTATGCCCTTCTTCCGCCGTATCTTTAAAAAGTACGACGCGCTCAACAATTCCGTGCAGGAAAACGTGAGCGGTATCCGCGTAGTAAAATCCTTTGTTCGTGAAGAATACGAAAAGGAAAAATTTGAAAAAGCGGCGGGGCAGGTACGCGACGACTTTACGAGGGCGGAAAAAATTATCGCGCTCAACAACCCGATTATGACGCTTGCCATCAACGTGGCGGCGGTGCTTATTTCCGTCCTTTCCGCATACGCAATTATCAACGCGGATTTCTGGGCGGCGTTCGACGGCTACAAAATCGGCTCGTTCACCACGGACGGATTTGGCGTAGGGCAGCTTTCTACACTCATTTCCTACGGTATTCAAATGCTGGCGTGTCTTATGATGTTCTCGATGATTTTCGTCATGCTTTCCATGTCTTTGGAATCGGCGCGCCGTATTAGCGAGGTATTGACGACGGAATCCGACCTCGTCAGCCCCGAAAACGGTTTGAAGGAAGTCAAGGACGGCTCCATTTGCTTTAAAAACGTCAACTTCAAGTACGCGGCGACGGCGAATAAGTACGCCCTTTCCGACATCGATTTAGAGATAAAATCGGGCGAAACGGTGGGCGTTTTGGGCGGCACGGGCTCGTCGAAAACGACCTTGATACAGCTCATTCCCCGCCTTTACGACGCGACGGACGGCGAGGTGCTTGTCGGCGGCGAAAACGTCAAAAATTACGATTTAGACACCCTGCGCAGAGAGGTTGCGGTGGTGCTGCAAAAGAACGTTTTGTTCTCGGGCACGATTAAAGAAAACCTGCGTTGGGGGGACGAAACCGCGACGGACGAAGAGTTGGAGCGCGTTTGTAAGTTGGCGCAAGCGGACGAATTTATCCGTTCCTTCCCCGACGGCTACGATACCTATATCGAGCAAGGCGGCACCAACGTTTCGGGCGGACAAAAGCAACGTCTTTGTATTGCAAGAGCATTGCTCCGTAAACCGAAAATTTTGATTTTGGACGACAGTACTTCGGCAGTAGATACCAAGACGGACGCCCTTATCCGTCATGCTTTTTCCGAAGAAATCCCCAACACCACGAAGATTATCATCGCACAGCGCGTATCTTCCGTGGAGCACGCGGATAAAATCCTCGTGTTAGAGGGCGGTAAAATTATCGCGCTCGGCAATCACGAAACGCTTATGCAAACGAGCGACGTTTACCGTGAAACGTACGAGGCGCAAACCAAGGGGAAAACCTCCGAAAATCAAGAAGGGGGTGAAGCGTAATGGCACAAGCAGCTACGAAAACGAGAACACCCGCGATGCCCAAAGGGCCGATGCGCGGCAGAGGTATGCCTATCCCTAAGGGCGCAATCAAAAAAGGTACGCTCGGCAGACTTATCAAAACGGTATTCAAATACTATAAATTCCGCACGATTTTCGCGCTGTTCTTCCTTGCAATTAGCTCGGTGGGCGGTTTGGTTTCCACCGTCTATATGGAAGGGATTGTCGGCGACGTTATCAAGCCCGCAATGGAAAACGGTTGGTCGTCGGCGTTGCAAAACAAGCTCATTAGCTTGATTATCCTGATGGTTTCGGTGTATGCGCTCGTCATTCTTTCGTCTTTCTTATATACGCGGATTATGGCGACGGTTACGCAAGGCACACTCTATCATTTGCGTACGGACTTGTTCGCAAAAATGCAAAAATTGCCCATTAAGTACTTCGATACGCACGCGCACGGCGATATTATGAGCTCGTACACCAACGATACGGACGCAACCCGTCAGCTTATCGGGCAGAGCTTACCCACCCTTTTAAGCAGCTCGCTCACGCTCATTGCGTCTATCGTGCTCATGCTCGTTTACAGCGTTTGGCTTTTCCTCGTCGTCGGCATTTGTACGGTGGCGATGACCTTCGTTGTTAAAAAAATCGGCGGAAACAGTGCCAAATATATGGTTTCGCAACAGACCTCGCTTGCAAGAGAGGAAGGCTACGTCGAAGAAATGATGAAGGGGCAGAAGGTCGTCAAGGTCTTCACGCACGAAGAAAAGGCGAAAGAGGAGTTTGATAAGCTCAACGAACAGCTCTTCACCGACAGCTCGCGCGCGCACGGTTTTGGTAATATTTTAGGGCCTATCCTTGGCAATATCGGCAACATAACCTACGTGTTAATTGCCATTATCGGCGGTATTTTATGTATTAAAAAAGTGCCGAATATCGGCATTGAAGCGTGGATTGCAGGCGGCGCGGTGGTCGGCATCGAAGCGATTGTCGCATTCCTCGGCGTTTCGCGGAACTTCACGCAGACGGTCAACCAAATGAGCCAACAATTCTCGATGGTGGCGATGGGTCTTGCAGGCGCAAGCCGTGTATTCACCGTCATGGACGAACAGCCCGAAACGGACGATGGGTACGTTACCCTCGTCAATGCAAAATACGATGAAAACGGTAACTTGACGGAAACGCAGGAGCGCACCCATTTGTGGGCGTGGAAGCACTTCCATAAAGCGGACGGCACAACGACGTACGTCGAGCTCAAAGGGGACATCGTTATGGATATGGTGGACTTTGGCTACGTGCCCGAAAAGCAGGTGCTTACCGACGTTTCGCTCTACGCTCGCCCGGGGCAAAAAATTGCGTTCGTCGGCGCGACGGGTGCGGGCAAAACGACGATTACCAACCTCATCAACCGCTTCTACGATATCGCGGACGGGAAAATCCGTTACGACGGTATCAACGTCAACAAAATCAAGAAAGACGATTTGCGCCGCTCGCTTGGCGTGGTGTTGCAAGACGTCAACTTGTTCACGGGTACGGTTATGGATAATATCCGTTACGGACGCTTGGACGCGACGGACGAGGAATGTATCGACGCGGCGAAGCTTGCGAATGCGGACGATTTTATCAACCGCTTGCCCGATGGATATAACACCATGCTCACCAACAACGGCGCGAACCTCTCGCAAGGCCAACGGCAGCTTTTGTCGATTGCGCGCGCGGCGGTTGCCGATCCGCCCGTTATGATTTTGGACGAGGCAACCTCGTCTATCGACACGCGTACGGAAGCGCTTGTTACCGATGGTATGGATAAATTGATGCACGGCAGAACGGTGTTCGTCATCGCGCACAGATTATCGACCGTCCGCAACTCCGACGCCATCATGGTCTTGGACCACGGCAGAATTATCGAGCGTGGCACGCACGAGGAGTTGATTGCCCAACGGGGGACGTATTATCAGCTCTACACCGGCGCTTTCGAATTAGAGTAAAAAAACAGAGAAACCGCGGCGCATTTCCGCGTTGCTGCTCCGTGCCCCTCAGTCACGTACGTCTATGTACGCTCCTGTCGGGGTACTCACAGCGCCTTGAACTGCTTGCGTCTTGCTCTGTTTTTCGGACTTCGTAACGCCTTGAACTGCAACCCTTCTCCGCCGTTTTGGCGCGCACTCACGGCGCCTTGAACTGCTTGCGTCTTGCTCTGTTTTTCGGACTTCGTAACGCCTTGAACCTGCAACCCTTCTCCGCCGTTTTACCGTTCTTTGACGAACGCTGTAAATTTTCAGCCACAATTCAGCATTCAGTATTCCGCATTCCACATTTATGAAAAACACTCTTCCCGTAAAAACGATATATTACACGGACGAACGTAACGACGAATTTTCCGAAGCAGTCATTCAACCCAAAAAGATTGACGAAAATTGGAAATATATTCGCCGTGGCTTTTGGAGTGGTGTGAAACGCTTTTTTGCCTATTGGGTGATTGCCCATCCGTTGGCATATTTTTACTGCCGTTTCAAATTTCGTTGGACGGTCAAAAATAAAAAGGCGTTTAAGCAGTTAAAAGGCAAAAAGCAGGGTTTTTTTATGTACGGAAACCACACTCAACCGATAGGGGACGCGGTCATTCCGTCCTTGTCCGTCAACCCCAAATCGGTGTACACAATCGTGCACGCAAACAACGTGTCTATGCCCTATCTTGGCAGAGTGAACGCGTACATGGGTGCCCTTCCCATGCCCGACAACTTAAAAGCGAGCCGTAATTTCAAGGAAGCAATTCACACCCACTATAAAGAGGGGAATTGCATTATGATTTATCCCGAAGCGCACATTTGGCCGTACTATATCGGCATACGCGATTTTCCGACCGTCTCTTTCCGTTATCCCGTCGATTTAAACGCGCCTTGTTTCGCGCTCACCAACACCTACCAAAAGCGCAAACGTGGCAAGACGCCCAAAATCGTCACCTATATCGACGGACCTTTTTACCCCGACGAAAGCTTGCCAATCAAGGAAAGGATGCAAAAGCTCCGCAGCCAAATTTACGAAAAAATGGTGGAACGCAGTCAATTAAGCGACTGTGAATATATCCGTTATCTTCCAAAGGAAGATACGCAAAAAAATCAAGAGGAAAAACAAAATGATTAACGTTTTATACAGTGGAAACGGAAAGGTATTCGACGGCGTATTGACGTCCACCCTTTCCCTTGTCAAGAGGCTGGAAAAGCCTCGCCCTCTCCGCGTCTATCTTTACACGATGACGCTTACGCGCGTAAGCCCGAATTACACGGCAATGGGGGAAGAACACGCGCGCTTTATCGAAAAGGCGCTGCAAAAGCACAACCCCGACACTAAGGTTATTCTTTGCGACGTTACCGACTTATACGAAACGCACTTAAAAGAGAACGCAAACGAGGGGTGCTATTGCTCCCCGTATACCTTGCTCCGCTTGCTTGCCGATTTGACGGAGATGCCCGACAAGCTCTTATATCTCGACGCGGATATTATGATAAACAGAGACATCGGCGAATTGTACGATATTGACGTGGAAAATTACGAGTACGCGGCGGCAAACGACCATTACGGCAAATATCTTGTCAACCCCAAATATATCAATGCGGGCGTGTTGCTCTTTAACATGAAAAAATGCCGCGAAACGGGCTTATTTGAAAAAGCAAGGGAGTTGATTCGTGTCAAAAAATTGCCCTTTGCGGACCAGTCGGCGATTATTCGTTGCACCACGAAAAAGAAGTGCAAGCTTCTTCCGCAAAAATTCAACGACCAAAAATTCTTGCATAAGGATACCGTAATCCGCCATTTCTCTAAACGCTTGTTTTGGCTGCCTTATCCGCACACGGCAAACATCAAACAATGGCACGTGGAAAAGGTGCATAAGGTATTCAAATATCATCAATTCGACGATATCTTAAACGAATATTTAGCTTTGAAAGAGGAATTTGAAAACTCGCAAAAAACCGAATAAAAAACGCCGCGCGGTGATAAGCCGCGCGGCATTATTTTTATATAAAGGGTTGTTCGATAAGCTTTACGCCAAGCTTTTCTGCCATTTGCTTGCCTGCCTCGTGCAAAGCCTTGTCGTTTAAATATTTCGGCTCGTGCGCGTCCACGCCAAGCACGACGTCGTTGCCCACCTTTGCAGCAATTTCAAACAGCTGTTTGTTGGGATAATGCCGATGGGTAAGCAAGCCCAAAAGGTTGATTTCCAACGGAATATTCAACGCTTTTGCGCCCTCGCACAGCCGCAAATATTCCTTTTGGATATGCTCTTGGGGAAAATTGTAGCCCGCAACGTCGGGGTGGGCAAGATAGGCAAAATCGCCCGTGGCAAGCCCCTCTAACACCTGCGAAACGTAGCGTGTAAGCTGTTCGGGTTTGTCCAAATGTCCACAGTAAACCTCACCCATTTCGTTCCCTAAAAAGTGCTGTCCCATAATGCAGTAATCGGGCTTGACCTGCGACAAAAATTCCATTTCGCCCTTGTGAAAATCAGGATAATATTCAAGCTCGAAGCCGAGCAAAACGCGAATGTCCTTCTCGTATTCTTTGGCGAGCGCGCGCACGCTTTCGGCGTATTCAAACAGCTCGTCCGTGAACATACGGTAGGTGGAATAATAGCCCAAATTTTTAAAAAGGTAGGGGGCATGGTCGGAAATACCGAGTGTTTTCATGCCTGCGGCAATCGCGTTTTCCACATATTCCCTGTCCGTACCGCTTGCGTGTCGGCAACGGCTTGTGTGCGTGTGATAATTGTATAGCATAGTGTTTTTTCCGCCTTTTAATCGTTAGTTCAATACTTTGGAAAGGAAGTCCTTTAAGCGTTCGTCCTGCGGATTTTCAAAGAAATCTTTGGGGTTGTTTTCTTCCTTGATGACGCCCTCGTTCATGAAGATAACGCGGTTTGCCACCTCTTTCGCAAAGCCCATTTCGTGCGTGACGACAATCATCGTCATGCCCTCTTTTGCAAGCTCGGTCATAACTTTCAAAACCTCGCCGACCATTTCGGGATCGAGCGCGGAAGTGGGCTCGTCAAAGAGGAGGACTTCGGGGTCCATCGCAAGGGCGCGGACAATGGCAATACGCTGTTTTTGCCCACCCGAAAGGGTGTTTGGATATACGCTCGCCTTGTCTTCAAGCCCGACCTTTTTCAACAGCTCCATCGCCTTTTTTTCAGCCTCGTCCTTCGTCATTTTCTTTAATTTGACGGGCGCGAGGGTGATGTTTTGCAGGACGGTGAGGTGGGGGAAAAGGTTGAATTGTTGGAATACCATACCCACTTTTTGACGGTGGAGGTCGATTTCCTTATTCATACTCTTTTGGATAGGCTTTTCAATCGCTTTGAGGGCGAGATATTGCGCTTCAAGCGCCTTATATTCCGCTTTATCGTAGCCTTTTTGTGCCTTCAAGGCTTTCATTTTGCGCTTGAAATAGACGCGCTCGTTTTTAAAGATAATCTTGTCCTCGAAGCGAATCTCGCCCGCGTTGGGCATTTCTAAAAAGTTTAAACAGCGCAAGAAAGTGGACTTACCGCAACCCGACGGGCCGATGACGGCGATTACGTCGCCCTTGTACACGTCGAGGTCCACGCCCTTCAAAACTTCCAATTTTTCAAATTTTTTATGCAGTGCACGCACTTGCAAAAAAGCTTTTTTATCGCTCATTTTTCTTCAACCTCTTTTCCGTGTATTTCACAAGCAGTGTAAAGCCGTATACGATAATCAAATAACAGCACCCTACGATAATACCGCTTGCCAAGTAGTTGGGGTAGCTTCTAAAAATAGTGTCTGCCGCCGCTTGCAAATCAAACGTGACCACGCCCGGCGTCGCGCCAATCCAACCGATGATAGAGGTTTCTTTTAAGAGGGCGATAATTTCGTTACCGATAGCAGGGATAATATTCTTTACGGCTTGGGGGAGGATGATGCGCACCATCGTTTGCAACCAATTCATACCCAACGCGCGCCCCGCTTCCATTTGTCCTTTGTCAATAGACGTGATGCCCGCGCGAATGCTTTCCGAAACGTACGCGCCCGAGTTGATACCAAACGTCAAAATTGCCGCATAGGGTTTAAAGCCGGGGATGGCAAATACGGCAAAAACCATAATGAAGAGCTGTAATGCTACGGGCGTGCCACGGAAGATGGTGGTATATACCTCGCAGATCACCTTTGGTACGCGCGTCCATTTGTTGGACGGCATAATTTTCACCACGGCAACCACAAACCCTAACACCAAACCGATTGCGGCGGCGATGAGGGTGATGACGAGGGTGTGTAAAAAGCCTTGAAAAATATATCCAAGCATTTCCACGTCCGATAAAATCCTAAAAATGTCCTTAAACATGCAAGTTTAAACTCCAAATAAATTTACTTAAAAACGTGATACGAGGGAAAGGCGTAAAATCCGCCTTTCCCTCACGATTTACCTGATAAAAATTACAAACCGAGGTGCTTGTCAACAAGCGCTTGAATGCCGTCCTTGCCAAGCTCTGCCAAAACCTCGTTGATGGCGTTGAGGAGCTCCGTCTGTCCCTTCGTAACGCAAATTGCGTAGGTATCTACCGCCGCTTCGTCCGCTTCGCCTTCACCGCCTTGATAGTAGAGGGGAGCGCAGGTCAAGTTGCTCTTGCCTTCGATAAGCTTCTTTGCGGGAAGTTCGTCGATGATGAGTACGTTGGAGTCAAGACCGATATCCGCAACCGCCATAGCAAGTGCGTCGAAGCCGACCTTTGCCGCGCCCGTTTCGTAAATCGTGCCGCCTTCGCCAAGCTCGTCGCCGAGGAAGAGGTCAGCCGTCGTGCCGTTTTGTACGGCAATCTTTTTACCTGCAAGGGAATCCCAATACACGCCCGTCACTTCATCCGTCGTCGTGCTTTCGTAAATGGAAGCGTCGTCCTTTTCATAGATAACGTAGAGGGCTGCCGTGTAATATTCGTTCGAGAAATCTACCTTTTGCTTACGTTCTTCGGTGACGGAAATACCTGCCGCGCCGACGTTGCAAAGCTTGCCTGCGGAAACGGTATCTACGATGGTGTCAAAGCCAACGTTTTCAAACTTTACCTTTTTACCAAGCTTTTCGCCGACAAGGTTCATAATATCTACGTCAACGCCTACGATTTTGCCGCCCGAAATATATTCAAAAGGTGCAAAACCCGCTTCCGTATAAACGATAAGCGTATCGTCCGCGCCGCATGCCGCCATACCCATCGTTGCGCAAGCCGCAACTGCCGCCAATGTAACCGCAATAGCCTTTTTGATTTTCATAATATTTTCTCTCCTAAACCTTTGATGTATTTTTTTGCAACCGCCTCAACGATTGTAGGCTTTATTTTATACACTTTTTTTGCATAAGTCAACTAAAAAATACCCAAAAATAAATATTTTTTTGAATATTTTTAAATATTTTATGCATAAATGTATAAAAATAGTGCATATAATGTATAAATGCATTTTTCTATGCATAAATAAAAAAAGGAGGGGAGGAAACACGGCGAAAAACTCTTGCTTTTCTTGTTCGGTTGTGGTATAATAACCGACGAAAAAACGAAACGCAGAGGGCAAAACCTTGAACAACGAATACTTTTCCTTTGAACTTATAAAAACAGATCCCGAAACGGGGGCGCGCGCAGGTCTTTTGCATACGCCGCACGGCGACATTGAAACGCCCGTTTATATGCCCGTCGGCACGCAAGCGACGGTGAAAGGGGTCTTCCCGCGCGATTTGAAAGAGGCGGGTTCGCAAATTATTTTGGCGAATACTTACCATTTATATATGCGCCCGGGCGACGATATTGTAAAGAAAGCGGGCGGCTTGCATAAATTTATGAATTGGGACAAGCCTATTTTGACGGACAGCGGCGGATTCCAAGTCTTTTCGCTTGGCAAATTGAATAAAATTACGGACGAAGGGGTAGAATTTTCTTCCAATATCGACGGCAGTAAGCATTTCTTCACGCCCGAAAAGGCAATTCAAGTAGAACAAAACCTTGGCGCAGACATTATTATGGCGTTTGACGAATGCAGTGAATACGGCTATAACCATTCGCAAGCGGAGGCGGCAATGAAACGCACGTCCGCGTGGTTGGAGCGTTGTTATAAATTCCACAACAAGCCCGAACAAGCGCTTTTCCCTATCGTACAAGGGAATATGTACAAGGACCTGCGCGAAGAGAGCTTGCGCCGCACCTTGCCTTTCGTAAAACACGGTATCGCCATCGGCGGACTTTCCGTCGGTGAGCCCAAGCCGCTCATG
>JAEIGA010004793.1_pt1 | contig 20848 bp, 17 predicted proteins | sample 9270691 | NCBI WGS metagenome assembly JAEIGA01 (sample SAMN17057246, study PRJNA624740) | gut metagenome | biome: biome; isolation source: fecal sample | host: Bos grunniens | place: China: Xizang | collected 2019 | reverse complement strand
ATTTGGATTATCCGCTAAAACAAAATAAATTTGACTATACATATAACTTAATATAATTCCAGGTACAACAAAACATATATATCCTAAAAATATTATTATGCTACTCAAAATAGTAACTCCAATTACTTTCCAAATATTTTTATAACCTAAAAATACATCTAAATAACCTACTTCTTCCTTTCTTGCTATTTTTAAAAATAATGTAGCCATACCTAAGCATAATGGAATATATATTATAAATGTTATTAAAGTTATTAATAAATTCCATAGTGAATCACTATATACCATGCCACTTAAAAGATTTAAACAACTTTCAATAATAAATATTATTAAAACTCCAAATATTGCACTCCCCCAATTCCCCTGTAACTGACTTTTAGCTTTTAATTTTAATTCTTTTTTAGTCATAATTACATCCCCCTTTTTATAATATAATATAGTTTATTCACTAATATTAAAATTGTTTCTATATATAAAAAAAACAAATTACCTAATCACAAAATAAATTGTTATTAGGCAATTTGTTTAATAATTAAAATTCTATATCTTCAACTTCTATATTATCTATAGCATCTTGTATTAATTTTTCTACATCTAGCTTTTCTTCTGATTTTTCTATTCTTTCAAGTCTTGGTTTTGTTACTGGCTTTTTAGGAGCAAAAACTGTACAACAGTCTTCCTCTGGTAATATAGATGTTTCAAAAGTTCCTATTTTTTGAGCTATATCTATTATTTCAGTTTTATCCATTGCTATTAATGGTCTAAATACTGGCATAGTTACTGAAGCATTTGTACAAGTTAAACCTTGTATTGTTTGAGATGCAACTTGTCCTATACTTTCTCCTGTAACTAAAGCATCACATCTTCTATTTTCAGCAACTGCTTGTGCTATTCTCATCATAAATCTTCTTGATATTATAGTCATTTCTTCATCATTACAGTTCATTCCTATAGCTTTTTGTATTTCTAATATGTTTACTTTATGAAGTCTAAGTCTTCCACAGTATTTAGATAATATTCTAGCTAAATCTCTTACCTTTTCTTGAGACTTTTCACTTGTAAATGGGTATGTGTGGAAGTGTATTGCTTCTATTTCCATACCTCTTTTTGCAACCATCCAAGATGCAACCGGAGAATCTATACCACCTGATAAAAGTGACATTGCTCTTCCATTAGTTCCAAGTGGTAATCCTCCATATCCTGGTATTGTATCACTATATACCATTACATGGTTTTGTCTATATTCACATATTATCTTAGTTTCAGGATTTCTTATATCTACACCTATTCTATCATGAACTTGAGATACTAAAAATCCTGCTATATCTATACTCATTTCTTGAGAAGTAAATTTAAAATCTTTATCTCCTCTTTTTGATTCAACTTTAAATGTCTTTGCACCAGCTTCTATTTTTTCTTCTAAAACTTTAAGTGCTAGTTCTTTTAGTTTATCATAATCCTTTTCAGCTTTTATAGCTGGACAAACACCAACTATACCAAATACTTTTTTTACTTCTTCTGCTACTTCTTCATAGTCATAATTTTCTAAGTTAACGTATATTCTTCCGTATTCTTTATATACATCAAACTTTCCTAATGGTTTAAGCATGTTTTTTACATTCTTAACAAGCTTATTTTCAAATAGATATCTATTCTTTCCTTTTACACCTATTTCTCCGTACTTAACTATTAATACATTGTACAAATTTGTCACCTCTTAGCTAAATTTTTATTGTCTTATTTATAATAATTAATTTTATAATTATCTTCTTCTTATTATCATTCTTAAATCAGAAACTGATTCCTTTAAAATCTTAACTGTTTCAATTATTTCTTCTCTTGTATTTAAATCAGATAAGCTAAATCTTATAGCGCCATCTATTTCTTTTGGATTAAGTCCAATTGCATTTAAAACATGGCTTCCTTTTTTCTTAGATGAGCAAGCAGACCCTGTTGATACATAAACTCCTTTTTGTTCTAAATAATGTAGTAATACTTCACCTTTTACATCTTCAAAAGAAATATTTAATATATGGCAAACTCCATCCTCAGGTGAATTTATTTTTATATTATCTATATTATTAACTATTTCTTCTTTTAATAAATCCTTTAATTGTTGAATTTTATTAATACTTCCATCTAAATCTTTATTTAGTATTTTTATAGCTTCTCCCATACCATAAATTCCAGGTACATTTTCAGTACCAGATCTTATACCTATTTCTTGTCCACCACCAGTTAATATTGGCTTTAATCTATTATTTTCTTTTATATACATAAAACCAATTCCTTTTGGGCCATGTAATTTATGTCCACTAACGCTCATAAAATCTATATTATACTTAGAAGGTTTAAAGTTTATCTTACCATATGATTGAACTGCATCAACATGGAAATAAACTTTATCTTTTAAAGACTTTAAGTACTTACCTATTTGTTCTATTGGTTGAATAGTACCTATCTCATTATTAACATGCATTATAGTAACTAAAATGGTAGTTGGCTTTATAGATTGTTTAAATTCCTCTATATCTATTTTTCCATCTTTACCAACCTTTAAATAAGTAACTTCAAATCCATCTTCTTCTAAATCCTTTAGTGTATTTAAAACTGATGGGTGCTCTATTTGTGTTGATATTATATGATTTTTTCTTTTTTTATATAAATTAACAACTCCTCTTATTATTGAGTTGTTAGATTCTGTTCCACCCGATGTAAAATATATTTCTTTATCCTTTGCACCTATTGTTCTTGCTATTTCTTGTCTTATTGATTTAATATTTTTCTCTATATATATTCCTTTTCTATGTAAAGATGACGGATTAGCATAATCAGTAGTAAGAGCTTCAACCATTTTATCTACAACTTCTTGATATGGTTTAGTTGTTGCGCTATTGTCTAAATATATTTCCATATACTACACCAACTTTCTTTAATTAATATATTCATAAACTACTTTTCTATTTTTGACAACTTTTTAAATTAATAACAAAGTATTATAAAATACTTGTTTTGTTTTTAATTTTTATTTATAATCATATCTTTTTATTATACCATTAAAAGACAAGTTTTTTAATATATTTCTCATCTTACTTATTTGTCGAAAAGTTTTTTTATTTTTTTTGTAAAAGTGTTGCATTTGCTGTCGAAGATTGCTATTATTAATATATGGTTATCCCCCTGATAACCTTAGTAAAATCTCTATTCCCAATACCCCTTTTAAATGAATACTTTTATATTCATTTAACACCTACTTCTGATCGGAAAATGAAGTAGGTATTTTTTTACATTTTTTTACATAAAAAAATATTTTTTAATAAAAACTATTGATTTTATTGTCGAATATTGTTATTATTAATACATGGTTATCCCCCTGATAACCTTAATTAAAATCTCTATTCCCAATACCCCTTTTGAACGGATATACTTTATATCCATTTAGTTTAAGGTGATAACGGAAATCATCTTAAACATTTAAAAAAGAGCTTCCCCAGCTCTTTTTTTTTACATATTTTTAATTTTTATAAAAGTACCATTTATATACATAGATTACTTTGTATTTTTTTGATATAATTTATATTTAGAATAATAAATATACTATAAGCTAAGAGGTGGTTTAATGACTAATAAAAAGAAAGTTGCTATAGTTTTCACTGGTGGAACTATATCTATGACAGTTGATAAAAAAATTGGTGCTGCAGTACCTACTTTATCTGGGGAGCAAATAATGTCTATGGTAACTAACATTGACAAAGTTGCAAATGTAGAAGTTTTAAACTTCGATGAAATACCGGGACCACATATGACAACTCAAAGAATGATGGAATTAAAGCACTATGTAAATAATCTGCTAGAAAGAGAAGATATATGTGGTGTTGTAATAACACATGGTACTGATAGTTTAGAGGAAACTGCTTACTTCTTAGATTTAACTATAGATAATGAGAAACCAGTAATAGTTACTGGTGCTATGAGAAGTAGTTCAGAACTAGGATATGATGGGGCAAGCAACTTATCTAGTGCAGTTTGTACTGCTATATCAGATAGTGCTCGTAATAAAGGTGTTCTTATTGTTTTAAATAATGAAGTTATAGCTGCATCTGAAGCTACTAAAATTGATACACTTGCTTTAAATACGTTCCAATCTGTAACAGGTAGTCCATTAGGAGTTATAGACTGCAATGAATTCATTCTATATAAACAAATAACTACAAGAACTATAATAGATACTGATAATGTTGAAGATAAAGTTGCTTTATTTAAATCTGCAGTTGGTATGGATGATACGTTTATAAGATTAGCTGTAGATAATGATTATAAAGGTATTGTTATAGAAGCAATGGGTAGAGGAAATATACCTCCTAAAATGTATGAGGGTGTAAAATACGCTAGAGAAAATAATATTCCTGTCGTTATAGTTTCTAGATGCCATTCTGGAAGAGTTTTTGATAGTTATGGATACTTAGGTTCTGGAAGAGACTTAAGAAATCTTGGATGTATATTTGGTGGAGACTTACCAGGTCATAAAGCTAGATTAAAGCTAATGTTAGCATTAGGTAAAACTAATAACTTAAATGAAATAAAAGATTTCTTTGAAGAAGGAATATATTATTAATAAAAAAATAAGGGAGTAATCCCTTATTTTTTTATTAATAATATATTTTGTATCCCTAAACATGTATAACGTTATTTAGAACACAAATTCTATAATTTAATATTCTAGTTCCATCTGAAAACTTAACTCTTATCGAATCTCCGTCCTTGGCAACTATAGTTCCCTCTTTAAATTTTTTATGATATATTTTGCTTCCTATATTGATATTTTCCATTTCTTCTTTAGTTGGTGCTTTTATATCGTCTATAAAAGTAGATACAGCTGCTTTTTTTCCGTATTTATTTTGAGGAGAACTTATACATAGTCTTTCCTCTGCCCTAGTTATTGCAACATACATAAGCCTTCTTTCTTCTTCTATCTGTTCATCTTTTTTATCATCATCATCAAGATCATATGATTTTTCATGAGGTATAGTACCTTCGTTGGCTCCAATTATATACACATTTTTAAATTCTAAACCTTTAGCACTATGCATTGTTGTAAATATAACTCCATCACTTATATCTTTATGCTTATTATCCGCTACCTCTGACTTTACCCTATCAATATGCTCTAAGTATTCTTTTATTGTTTTAAAGTTTGTTGCTGAACTTTCTAGTTCATTTAAGATTTCAATTAATCCGTTAGTCTTAATTTTCCTATTTGAACAATAATCTAATATATACATATCATACTCTAAACTTGTCCTTATATATGAAATTGCATTTTGAGGACTTAAAGTTTTTAAGTAACTTAAATCTATATCTAAATCATTTATAGTTTTTACTTGCTTAGGATGAAGATTACACTTTGTTATTAAAGAATTTATAAAATCACTTTCATCTTTTATACTATTAATACAATCTCTTGATATATATCTAAATGGCTTATTAATTATTCTAATCCAATCTTTATTTGAGTTTGGATTTAATCCTAATCTTAAATACGAAAGTATATCTTGTGCTGCCCAATGGTCATATATAGTTATTATAGAATCCTTTACTACAAAAGGTATTCTCATATCCATAAACACATCTACTAGTGCTCTTGATTGTATATTAGTTCTATATATAACTGCAAAATCACTATACTCTACAAAATCTTTTTTTATTTCTTCTAATATTTCCTTACCTATAATAACTGCCTCTTCTTCAGTATCCTTTGGGCATATATAGCTTATAATTCCACCGTCACCTTGACTACACTTTATAACTTTTTCGTATCTATTTGAATTTTTTTCTATTAATCTATTGGCAATATCTATTATTTCACCTTTTGATCTGTAGTTTATATCTAAAAGTACTTTTTTAGTTCCTTCAAAATACTCTTCAAATTCAAGTAAGAAATCAGGCCTTGCACCTCTAAATCCATATATACTTTGATCTTCATCTCCAACAACAAAAATATTGTTTAATGGATTTGATATTAATTTTAAAACTTCAAATTGTACCTTATTTATATCTTGAAACTCATCAACTAATATATATCTATATACACTTCTAACTGTTTCTAAAGCTTTTGAATTACTTCTTAATAAGAAATATGTTCTAAGTAACATATCATCAAAATCAATCTTATTTATTTGATTTTTATATTCTTCATATAGATTATACGCTTTTATAAATTCATCTCTGCTTAAAATTTCTGAATTAAAATCAGACTTATCCATAAGTTCATTTTTTACAAATGAAACTTCATTTATAAACTGACCTATTACTTCATCATCTTCTCCATTCTCAACATTTAAGCTTTTTAAAATCCCTTTTATAGCAATTCTTTTAGATTTTTCATCTAATATGCTTTCTAAGCTATATTTTTCAAAATGTCTTAAAATCCTAAAAAATACAGAGTGAAACGTTCCATATGTAACTTTATTCATTCTTGCATCTTTGCTTAATGCTATTGATCTGTTTTTCATTTCTAAAGAAGATGCTTTAGTAAAGCTTATTGCTAATATGCTTGTAGGTCGTATATTATGATTTACAACCATATTTGCAATTCTATGTGTAATTACTCTTGTTTTTCCCGATCCCGGACCTGCTAGTACCATACATGGTCCATCTATGTGACCTACAGCACTTTTTTGATTTTCATTTAATCCATCTATATTTATCATAACTACCACCTTGAAGTATTATTTCATTCATTTATAATGTTTATATAATAATTAATATTTTTTAATGTTACCAAACTATTATAATATAGAATCATAAAAAGGAGAAACTTTATGGATATTATTAAAAGTATATCTGAGAAATTTATAGATATTCCACAAAATCATTTTGTTTTTGATATTGAAACAACAGGACTTAGCCCTAAATTTTGTAAGGTTATACTTATTGGAATTGTATATAATGAAAATAATCAAACTATAATAAAACAATTTTTCGCATCTAGTGAGGATGATGAAAAAGAATTGTTATTATCTTTTGTAAATGAAATAAAATCATTTAGTAGTCATATAACCTTCAATGGGTTTACATTTGATATTCCTTTTTTAAATTCTAGGTTAAAAAAACATAAAATAAATTTCTCACTAGACAAAGATGATGATATTGATATTTTAAGACTTGTAAAGCCTTATAAAGAAAAACTATCTCTCTTAGATTGTAAACTTAAAACTATAGAAAAATACATTGGAATAAATAGAGATGATACTATTTCTGGAAGAGAAAGTGTTGAACTTTATAATGAGTTTATACATACACAAAACAAGAGTCTTAAAGATAAAATATTACTTCATAATTATGATGATATATACTATCTATCTCAAATGATTAAAATTAAAGATATTATTTTGAATAAATTAAATCCTTTGATTATAAATACTAATAATCAAGCATTAAAATTAATACCTAATTCTTATAAAATAAATAAAACAAATTTAAGTATGAAATATGATATATTTGATGGCAATTTAAAAAATATAAATATTTATGAAGATAGTTATTCTATACTATCAGACAATAAAAATATAATTATTAATATAAATATTAATAAAGGTAACGACTCAAATAATAATGAAATACTTTTTTATAAACTTTCAACAATCATACCTCTTAAGTTTAATCAAAACCTATTAGAAGATAATATTAATACTTTATGCAATTTTTTAATTAAAAAAGAACTTTCTTCATTATAAATTAATATTAATAATGATTTCTGCAAATAATAATTTTAACTTAAATATTAATTAAAAGAGGTAAAATTATGGGTGAAACGAATGTTGCAGAAATAAGTTCAAATGAACTCCTTCTTATAATAGCTTCAATTTGTGTTATAGGTATAATTGGAGCCTTTGTAAGTGAAAAAATAAAACTACCAGATGTAGTAATATTCTTACTATTAGGTGTAGCTTTTGGTCCCGCATTTATAAATGCAGTAAATATAGATTCATTTCCTGTTGCTAATGAATTTATTTTAACATTTGGTTCTGCATTTATACTTTATGAGGGTGGACGTGAAGTAAAATTAAAAATTTTAAATAAAGTTAAAATAACTGTCCTTTTACTTTCTTCTTTAGGTGTATTTATAACTGCGGGAGTAGTAGCAGTTGGTGCATTTTATATTTTAAAATTACCAATAGGAGCTAGTGTATTATTAGGTTCAATAGTTGCATCTACAGACCCTGCTAGCTTAATTCCTGTTTTTAAACAAGTCCCTATAAATAGAAGATTAAAACAAACAGTTATTAGTGAATCTGCGTTTAATGATGCTTTTGGAGCTATATTATTTTCAACAGTCCTTACAGGAATAACCATGTCACAAGAAGCTAGCCTTGGACAAACTGCATTAAAATTAGTATTCATGATTGTAATTGGTCTTATCGTTGGAACTTTAGTAGCACTTGTTGGTATTGCTCTATCTTCAGATAGAAAATATGGTATATTCTCAAGATACGAAGCTTTGATTTCTCTTGTAATAGTCATATTTTCATATGAAATATCAGAAAGATTAGGTGGTAGTGGTTATATGTCAGTATTTATTGCTGGATTAGTAGCTGGTAATAAAAAAATATTTGGACTTTGGATTGCAGATGAGATTTATGCTGAAGGAATTCACTTTAGAGAAAATATAGCAACTCTTGCTAGAATGTCTATATTTATAATTTTAGGTACCCACTTAGATTTAAATGCTTTATTAAAATATGGCGTAAAAGCATTATTAGTTGTTTTAATTTTAGTATTCATAGCAAGACCTATTGTTGTATTAGTTTGTACAGTATTTGATAGAAAAGTAAAATGGAGTAAAAATGAGAAATTATTTATGATGTGGGTAAGAGAAACTGGAGTTATACCTGCAGCTTTATCTGGTATAGTTGTTTCAAACAAAATAACTGGATATGAAGTAATTTCTTCTACTGTTTTTATGGCAATTGTTTTTACGCTATTAGTACAAGCTAGTACTACTGGAATTATTGCTAAGAAACTCGATGTGTTAGAAAAAGATGAATAAAATAAAAAGAGATAAGTTAATAAAAATCTTATCTCTTTTTATTTTATTAATATTTCAATTTTCGCTAGTGATTTTACCTCTCCATCACGACTTACCCTGGTCATCTCATAAATTTCATAAAAGTTACCAATCACTTCTATATTATTTTCTTCGATATACTTAATTATATTTTCATAGTATTTTTTATTGTCATAAAAATTATCATCAAAGTAAAAAGTTAAATAGTTTCCTTCTTTAAGAGTTACTACCTCATCTTCATTAAAAACTATACTGCTATTTAATTCTAACATTCCATTTGTATATATTAATTCATCATCCTTTATCAATTTATCATAAGATGTTTCAAAAGCTATTTTTACATCTGAACAATTATATACATTTTCAATCTCTATTATTGATTTCCTTAATTGTATTTCAAACTCTTTTGTAAATCTTTTTGTATATTTATACTTTTTTAACTTTCTTTCCTTATTATATTTTATAAATAGCTTATTAACTCCAATGTTTAATGCTTCCTCAATACTATTTTCAAGGTTATCTATACTATTCTTTATATTATTTAATTCAATAATTTTTTTATCTATAATAGATTTTTGATTTTTTATTATATTTAATATGGAATCTAAAGAAGTATAATCTGATTTTATATCTTTTATCTCTTCTAAAGAGAGTCCAATAGCTTTACATTTTTTTATTAAATCTATTGCCAAAAAACTTTTCGTTGAATAATACCTGTACCCAGTTTTTTTATTTATATACTCTGGCTTAAGTATTCCCATTCTATCATAGTGTCTTAGTGTTTCTATTGATATATTATGCAACTTTGACATTTCACCTATTGAAAAATACTTTTTCATATATAGTTTATCTCCTAACTAAAAATGGAGTGAATAAATTAATTCACCCCAAATATTTTTCTATGCTACACTAGTAACCTTAGATTCTCCCGTAGATTTTAAAGTTTTTGCCTTTATATTAGCTATTAAGCTTATTCCTATAAATGTAGCAGTCTCTGAGAATAAGGTTCCACCCCATACTCCATCTACTCCAAATATTTTTGAAAGCATTATAAGACCTATTGGTAAGAATATTACAGATCTAAATGCACATATTAAATTTGAATATTTAGGCATTTCTATTGCTTGATAGTATACTATTGTATTTAAGCAAAGACCTACAAAGAAATAACTTAATACAGCAAATCTTAATGCTAAATATGTTAATTCTGCTATTTGACTATCAGATGTAAATATCGAAATTAAGTTTTTACCAAATACAAAACAAATTAAAGTTGCTAAACAAGTAAATAAAATAGATGATATACATGTTATTTTATAGAAACCTAACATTTTTTTGCTATCTTTTTTACCATAATTATAACTAATAAGCGGCTGTGCACCTAGTGCTAATCCGTATAATACCATATATATGTTAGTACCTACATAATTTATTATACTATAACAAGAAACACCTATTTCACCTATATTTTTAGTTATTATTAAGTTATGAAGTAAAACTATTATAGAATAACTAGCTTGAGCAAAGAATGATGGTAAACCTATTTTTAAAAATTCTTTTACTATTTCCATCTTTAATTTTACATTTCCAAAACTTAAGTGTCCCTTTTTTCTTATAAAATGTGGTAATAATATACTCACTGTTACAATTTGACCTAATCCTGTAGCTATAGCTGCTCCCTTTATACCAAGACCAAAATTAAATATAAATACATAGTCTAAAATTATATTAGTTATAGCACCTGCTATTGTTGAAACCATTGCTAATTTAGGCTGCTGATCATTTCTAGCAAAACTATTTAATACTATACCAACTAAGTTAGGTATTGAGAATAATGCATAATATCTTAGGTAATCAGTTGCTAATCCCTCTAAATTTGTAGTTGCTCCAAGTAAGTTTACTATTGGTTTAGCAAAAACAACACATAATATACTTACAAATACACTTAAAATTAAAAGAAACTTACATACTTGTCTAAATATATTAACTGCTTTATCAACTTCATTAGCACCTATATGTTTTGATACTAATGCTCCTCCACCTACTGCCATCATATTTGCCATACCTACTACTATTACAGTATATGGTAATACTATATTTACTGCTGCAAGAGCTGAATCACCAACACCTTGACCTACAAAAATTCCATCTATAATTGTATATAATGCCGATATAAACATAGAAAACGCAGATGGTACAGCATATTTTAAAAATTCACTTATCATTTTTTAATATCCTTTCTCTCTTTTTCTCTTAACTATTATAAAGTCTTTTGTAACAAGAGAGTCAATAAGTTTTATCTATTATAGATAGTATTTAATACATACTTAGTACATCTTCCATATTTATAGTCATATCTATTTTTAAATCTTTTTCATTAATAGTAATCTTATTTAACTTAAATCCTTTAAAATTATTTTTATTTATGACTACGTTTCCATCATTAAATTCAACATCCATATCTTTACTGAACCAATCTTTTGCTAAATTCTTTACTCCTATGTTAACTATCCAATTGGCTATTTTTAAATCTAAAAATTTAACATCATCAATCTTAAGGATTAAATTATCGTTAGAATCTAAATATGGTTTAACCTTAAACTCTATTGGCGTTGTAATGTTATTTATTATATTGTAGTCTACATTGAATTTTATATGTCCATTTCCTATATCAATTTTAACATCCTTAATTTTGTCATTTTCACTTTCTTTTAAAAAGTAATCTACTCCATTTTTTATAGATTCTTCTGGAGCTAAAAATGTTCCCTCAAATCCTACTGGATTATCTACTAATTCTAAGCTTTCTATTTTAATTCCATGAATAGATTTTAAAAATAAAATAATTTTATTATCACTATTTTCTACTTCTTCTATTTGAGTAGTACTATTATTTTTAATTACATTATTTTTATTTAAATTATTTCCTATCAAGAAGTATCCAAGCACTAAAAGTACTACTACTCCCATGCTACCAAATGCTAATAATTTTTTATTCATATAATCTACCCTTCCTTTATAAAATAAAAAAAGACTATCGAAATCGATAGCCTTTTACTGGCGGAGAAGGAGGGATTCGAACCCTCGCACCGGTTTACCCAGCCTAATCCCTTAGCAGGGGATCCTCTTGAGCCACTTGAGTACTTCTCCTTAATATACTTTAATTATATATTAAGTATATTAACAAGTCAACAATAAATATACAAATTTATTCCAAATTTATTATTATAGTTATATAAAAGTACTCTATTAATCTTTTATATAAATTTATCTATCGGCTAATATACATTATTTACTAATAAAAAACATGACTTTTAACATAGCTTACACTACTATATAGTTAAAACCTTCATAGTCTAAAATTTATTACATATGTTTTTAGCTTCTGATAACATTTCATTTGATTTTTGTAAATATTCTATAGCTTTTTCTATACTATTAGCAGTTTCATATTTTTCCATACTTTTAGCCTTATCAACCCATTCTTTAAATTCTTCTTCATGTGATTTATTATGATTTATCCAGTGATCTAAAAGCATGTTTAAAGTTTTTTCATCTCTACTTTCCCCTATGCTCTTATGTACATGTGGATGATTATGATCATGTCCACCTAAATCCCCATGGTCATGGTCATCTGCATGATGAAATCTTACCCTATCATTGTTAAACATTTAAATCCTCCTATTTAATGTTAAATTCTTTTTTAATAAGCTTTATACTATCTTTAATTAAAAGTGCTAATGGCTTATTTTCTAATCCAACCAACTCTATATTTTCAGGCATCATTGGTAGCAATATTTTTAAAGCTTCACTATCCGATACAGCCTCACTAATTCTGCTAGTAACTTCTCCCATCATAGAATTAGGTATAACTACTGATATTGGTGCAATTATTACATTAGCCATTTTTGATGATACAACAATTGCATTTTCACCAGTAGCACCCTTATTGGCATGATACTTCATCATAGCACTTGTAGCTATAGCATTTGTTCCTAATGCATATATATCTATACAACTTGGAAGTTCCTCTCTTAGCGATGCAACTATTTGAGCACCAACTCCTCCTCCCATGCCATCTATAACTGCTATTATCATATTAAATTCTCCTTATTTTTAATATCATGTCTATATATTAATTAATATTATCTAAACTTAAGATAACTCCTTCTAAAATTCAGATTTTTAACTATAAACTAATATAAATATACTATTTATGATAAAAAAATAAGAGCTTATAGCTCTTATTTTTTTATCTATATCTATCTAATTCTCTTAAACATGCTACTGTTATTTCATCTTGAGGATCTAATTCGTAAGCTCTTTCTATATAATAGATTGCTTCGTCTAATTCTCCATTATTTAAGTAAGCCATTCCTAGATTGCATAGCACTTCTGGGTCTTCTTTTATTTTAGCAGCTGTACTAAAATGCTCTATAGCTTTATCTAAATTATAAGATGCAGCTTCACAAAGACCTAATTCTACCATAGTATCAATTTGATGAGGTTTTAATATTAATATTCTTTCAAAATATTTTTTAGCTTCTTCTATTTCACCCATATTCTTATATGCTAAACCTATCATAAATAATAAGTTCCACCAATCAGAATGCTCTGCTTCAAGAGGAAGTAATTTTTCTAAACCTTCTTCATTTCTTCCTTGGAATACTAAACTATATCCTTCTTCATACTGAACTTTAAAGTCCATCTTACCTATATTGTCTTGAACTTCAGCTATAGAATCTTCATCTAAACCTAATTTTATAGCTTCTTCCCATATAACCTTAGCTTTTATATATTGACCTTGGTTATAATAATGATATCCTAAATGATAATATGCAAGTGCAAAGCTTTCATCTAAAGCTATTACTTTTTCAAGCTTATCTAAAGCTTCAAGTAAAAATTTATTCATTCCTTCATTATCTGAATCTTTTTGATAATTTTGAGCTAATTCTTGGCATACTATAGCATAATGATACATTCCTTCTATATCATCTGGATACATACTTACAAGACATTTTAAATATATTAATGAATCTGTATATTCACCTATTTCAAAATACTTTCTAGACATGTATCCCATATAAGCTCTTAAATCTAAGTTTGTATTTTTTTCTAATGCACTTAGAAATTTCTTATATTCATCATTATATTTAAATTTACTATCTATACCCATTATGTATATCATTGCATCTGCTATAGACATTGAGTTTATTCCATTTTGAGCAGTATTTTCTTTTATCCCTTTTACAAGTACCTCATTTTTTATAGGAACATCAAGTCCTCCTACAGGTATTTTATATCCTTGTAACTTAAAGTCTCCATCATTTTTTATTGTTATAAAAGCTAACTCATCAGCTTTTTTTAATAAATATTTTTCAATTTTAAAGTCCATACTAACCTCCTATATAACTACGCTATATGATTTTGACTTTTCAAAAATCTTTTTATCATCGTATACAAATAAAATTACATTTTCATTTGGCTCTAAATTTTTATTTATATCTTGCTTTAATTCTAAAACATTATATTTAAATGGTTCAAAATGAACATGCTTAATCATAAATTTAGCTGGTATATTTTCAAAACTTGGTAAATACACTTTTGTATTTTCTTCACTCTGTAAAAATATATGACATCTATTTTTGAAATCTTCCATTTCTATTTTATTAAAGAAGTTTGGTAAATTAGATGTCTTACCTAAAGATACATAATCATATTTAAGTATATCATTAAATAACTCATTATTTAGATTAATTGTTTCATAATAGAAATCTAATAATATTTTATATAATTGATTTTTACCTTGAGCCATATCAAAGTAACCATTATTGTCAAAGTAAGTTGCAAAATCTTCAAAGAACTTAAATGGACTTTGTTTGTAGAAGTTCTTTATTATATATCTCATTGATAATACAAAGTTTTTAGAGTTGTAATATCTTTCTAATATTTCTTCTATATCTTTTAACTTTAATATCTGGTCGTAAGTTATATAATCATTATATAAAACTTCATATGGAGCATAGTCTTTATATTTATAGCCATGTTCATTTGCAGTATTTCTTACACCTGTACCCTTTATCATTTTTAAGAATCCAAGTTGTAAATGTTCTATTCCTAAATTAAATACATCATTAAATGAATTTTCAAAGCTGTTATAATCTTCATAAGGAAGTCCTGCAATTAAATCTAAATGTTGATGTATATTTCTATAAGAAGCAACTTTTTGAACTACATAAGATAATTTCTTAAAATCATCTCTTCTACCAACTGCATCTAATGTTTTTTGATTTGTTGATTGTACGCCAATTTCAAATTGGAATAATCCTTCTTTGCAATCCTTTAAGAATTCTAATGTATCATCATCTAATAAATGTGCTGTAACCTCAAAATGATATGTTGTATATCCATTATCATTATCCATAAGGAATTTCATTATTTCTTGAGCGAATTTCTTATTAGCATTAAACGTTCTATCTATAAATTTAATTTGAGAAACTCTTGCATCTATTAATTTCTTTAAATCTCTTTTTACTCTATCTATACTAAAGTATCTTAATCCTTTTAATGTTGATGATAAGCAATATTGACAGTTAAAAGGACAACCTCTAGATGTTTCATAGTATACTATCCTGTTTTCATATTCTGTTGGATCTAAATTTTCATAAGGACTTGGTATCTCATCTAAATTTTGTAGTAATTCTTTTTCTTTATTAACGATTACATTGTTATTATACCTATAAACTATACCTTCAACATCTTCTATTTTTCTTTTTCCTAATAAGTGTTCTGTTAAATCTCTAAATACTAATTCACCTTCACCACATAATATGTAGTCCACGAATTCATATTTTTCCATAGCATCCTTGCTATCATAACTTACTTCCGGTCCACCTAATCCTATTATAATATTAGGCTTAACTTTTTTTAAATTTTCACATATTTTAGCTGTATCATATACATTCCATATATATGTTGAGAAAAATACAGCATCATAATCATTTCTATATATATCTTTAAGTATATAATCTAAATCATTATTTATAGTATACTCTCTTATATCTACATCAACTAAATCTTTTACAAACTCTTTTAAATACCTTATGGCTAAATTTGTATGTATAAACTTAGAATTTAATGTTGTCAGAAGTATTTTCATTATATTTCACCTCTTTATCAATATTGTATATATTTTATATGAATTTTAAGTTAAAATAATTTATATAAAGTATCAAAATTCTACTTTTTTAGAAGGTTTTTATTGTTTTTTGTAGAATAACATTATAATTACTATTATTTTAGAAAGGAAATTTATTATGGAACTAATCGACCAAGTATCTATCAACGCACTATCAAAAAGGGATTTACTACTTATAATAAAAGCATTAGAGTTTACTAATGAAAATACAAACTTAAATGATTTTATTGAATTAAGAAATAGTATAGTAAAAGAATTATGTTTCTTAACTGAAACTACTGAAGAAACATTCATAAAGTACTTAGAAGCAAATAATTAATATTAATTTAAGATTTTATAAATTTTAATATATATATTCCAGATTTAGCTTTTAATTTTAATCTGAGTATCTGGTCACTAAATTCTTTTGAAAGAATTTCTATTTTATTAAATATAGGGTCTATGTATTCATCCCCTACATTTAGGCTTATTAAAGCTCGTGGGTCAGATTTTTTGTCATAAATCTTTTTATTAATTTTATAAGTTCTTAGTTTAGTTATATACTCAGACATTGATAAAATAAAATCTATATTATCTATATCCAGGTTAATTTCTTCTCCTAAAATAGATAGTATAGATTTTTTTATACTCATAACTCCATCATTTTCTACTAATCTATCTTCTATGTAAATATCATAAAGTATATTTAAAATTGTTCCTATTATATTATCATCATTATAGTCTTCACATTTTCCATCTATAAACTTATCTATTAATTGCAATGTATTAATTCTACTCATTTGAAACTTTATCATTTGTACTTTTTCTAATTCTATAGATAAACCTATTATTCTTTCTTTAGCTCCTTGAAGTAAATCTTCATAACTAATATTTTTATTATCTATTAAATTATGAATTACACTATTATAAATAAGAGAACCTAAAATAAAGTCAAATATTTTACTTTCTTTTTTTAAGTACTTAGCATATTTTTGAATTAAAGAAATTGATTCTTCTTGAGACCTATCAATATTATTATTAGAAAGAATAACTGGAAGTAATAAACTTAAAATAGAATTATAATTTGGAACTTGTCCATAAAATCTATAATAAATTAATTCATCCTTAAGTCTATTGCTATCAACATAAACAAATCTATTTTTACCATCATCTATTAAGCACTTTGTATTAATTATTAAAAAGTCTTTAAGGTTCTTATCATTAATATCAAATGCAGCTAGATAACAATTTTTTATTATATTATCATTATTATTCATAAATAGTACACTCCTCAGTAATACCCTATAATAATTATTTTTATCAACAATTATATCAAATATACCTTCTTACTCCTATATCTAATATCTCAGTATATAGGTTATATAACGTAGCGAAGGGCTGATATATTATAATATATCAGCCCAAACACCTATGTTTTATATCTATATCTTAAAACACCAAATTACATTCTTTCTGGTGCTTGCATTCCTAATAATCTAAGTCCATTTTCTAAAGTTTGTCTTGTAGCTTCAACTAATGCAAGTCTAGCTTTTCTAACTTCAGCATCATCTACTAAGATTGGGTTATCATGGTAGAATTTATTAAATGCTTGAGCTAAATCTAAAACAAATCTAGTTACTATATGAGGCTCATTCTTGCTCATAGCAGATACTATAGACTTATTGAATGAAGCTATTGTTTTTAATACTTCTACACTATCTTCATTAGTTAATAAATCATAGTTTATATCTTTAGTAGCTTCTTCATTAGCTTTTCTTAAAACTGCACAACATCTAGCATGAGTATATTGAACGTATGGTCCAGTTTCTCCTTCAAAGCTTAATGTTCTTTCCCAAGAGAAAGTATAATCTTTTATTCTACTGTTAGATAATTCTTGGAACACTACAGCTCCAACACCAACTTGTTTAGCTATTTCATCAACATTTTTAGCATCTGGATTCTTAGCTAACATAGTTTCTTTAGTTTTTTCTATAGCTTGTTTTAATACATCTTCTAAGAATACTACTCTACCTTTTCTAGTAGACATTGTACCTTCTTCTAATGCAACCATTCCGAATGGAACATGCACTAAATCTTTAGCCCATTCAAATCCAACAAGCTCTAAAACTTTAAATAATTGTTGGAAGTGTAATGATTGTTGAGAGCCAACTACATATATACACTTATCAAAGTTGTAAGTATTTTTTCTGTATACAGCAGCTGCTAAATCTCTTGTCATATATAATGTTGAACCATCATTCTTAGTTATAAGTGCTGGTGGCATATTGTATTCTTCTAAGTCAACAACATTAGTTCCTTGAGATTCTTGTAATAATCCTTTTTCTTTTATAGTTTCTATTACTCCATCCATTTTATCTGAGTAGAAACTTTCTCCGTTGTAAGAATCGAATTCTATATCTAATAAATCATATACTCTAGCAAATTCTTTTAAACTCTCATCTCTGAACCATTGCCATAATTCTTTAGCTTCAGCATCTCCATTTTCTAACTTAGTAAACCAAGCTCTTGCTTCATCTTCCATTTCTGGCTTTTCTTCTGCTTCATCATGGAATCTTATATATAATTTTAATAACTCAGGTATTGGATTTGCTTCTACAGCATCCTTATCTCCCCATAATTTAAATGCTACTATAAGTTTACCGAATTGAGTTCCATAATCACCTAAGTGATTTATTCTTACAACATCATATCCTTGAGAATCATATATTTTATATAAAGCATTTCCTATAACTGTAGTTCTTATATGTCCTATATGGAATGGCTTTGCTATATTAGGAGATGAGAAATCTATTACAACATTTTTTCCTTCTCCTAATTTTGATTTTCCGTATGAATCTTTTTGAGTTAGTACATCATTTATAACATTAGTAGCTAATTGAGATTTATTAACAAAGAAGTTTACATATCCGCCCATTGGCATAACCTTTGATATATCTCCTTTAGCTTCTATACTTTCTGCTAAATCAGCCGCTATCATATTTGGAGCTTTTCTAAATACCTTTGCTAATTTAAAGCATGGGAATGCATAATCACCCATATCTTTATTTGGTGGTATTTCTATAAGTCCTAATATTTCTTCTAAAGATAAATCTTCTATCTTTTCTTTAAGGCAATTTCCTATTGCTACCTTGAAATCCTGCATGTCGTTGCTCCTCTCTATTTATCTTATCTTCTTATGGTAAATCAAATTTCAAGTTTTTTCAAGATGTTTAAACTATTATACTTGGTTTTCGCTAATTACTTTTATATTATTTTTTCTAAGTAAGTGTGTTGTAACTCCTTGCCCTGATATTTTTTTCCCCGTGAAACTTCCATCATATATAAATGATGATCCACAAGAAGGGCTTCCTTCTTTTAATATTGCTTCCGTACAGTTAAATATCTTAGCAATTTTTAAAGTTTCCTTTGCACCTTTTATAAAGTTTTTACTTACATCTTTTCCTTCATTACTTAGAAGTTTATATTCATCAATTTCATTTTCTCCAACTTTAATAATTTCAGACGGATTTCTTGGTGTCGTTAATCCTCCTAATTGCTCTGGACATGCAATGATATACTCTTTTCCTTCTAAGTATTTTAATACATTTTCATTTTTATTATTTAATCCATTATATTTACAATCTATACCTAATAAACATGCTGATACTAATATCATATTTATAACCTCTTTTTGCTTATTTTAAAACTGCTATAGTAACTCCAGCTCCACCTTCACCATATTGACCTGGTCTTTGAGATTTAACATGTTTATTTTTCTTAAGCATTTCTTGGATACCTGATTTTAGTACTCCTGTACCTATACCATGTATTATAGTTACACTTTCAAGACCTGCAACACAAGCATCATCTAAGTATTTATCAACTTCCATTATCGCTTCTTCTAAGTTCATTCCTCTTAAATCAACTTCGCTTTTTACTCTTCCTGATTTTGACTTAATTATATTTCTAGTAGCTTTAGTAACAGTTGTCTTAGGCTCAGCTTTAACCTTTTGTAATGATTTAAATGGTAAAGTCATTTTCATTATACCTATTTGAACTACTGCTTCTTTCTTTCTATCATCAACAGAAACTACGCTACCATTTTGATTTAAAGTTATTACTTTAACTTCTTGTCCAGGTTTTAAGTTTTTAATTTCTTGACTAGCAACCTTTGGAACTATCATACTTTCAACTGTCGGTTGAAGTGCACCCATAGAACTTGTTAATTCTTTTCTAAGAGCCTCAATTTTTCTATTTTTCTCTTTAGATGCCATTTCATTTTCCATAGCTCTAAGTTCTTTTATAATAGTATCAACTTCTTCCTTAGCACTTCTAGTTATTCTAAAAGCTTCAGACTTAGCTTTTTCTATCATCTTATCTCTTTGTTCTATGATTTTATTTAATCTGTTATCGTATTCTTTTTTAACTTCTTCTATTTCTTTTCTTAACTTTTCTGCTTCTTCTTTTTCTTCAATTGCTTTAAGTCTACTTTTTTCTGCTTCTTGAAGAACATCTTCTAATTCTATGTTTCCTTCGTCTATAAATTCTTTAGCTCTATTTATTATATAATCACTTAATCCTAATTTTTTAGATATTGCAAATGCATT
>JAEIGA010004792.1_pt1 | contig 20848 bp, 16 predicted proteins | sample 9270691 | NCBI WGS metagenome assembly JAEIGA01 (sample SAMN17057246, study PRJNA624740) | gut metagenome | biome: biome; isolation source: fecal sample | host: Bos grunniens | place: China: Xizang | collected 2019 | reverse complement strand
CGATATCCCCCGGCACAATGTAAACGCCCTCTTCCGGAAACGCTGTACCTTGGTCGGTGGTCTCGTGAATCATAAATTGAATATTGCCGGAGGTTACGACATTGGTAGCCTTACCGACTGTGGAGTAATACGCCAGAGTAGACTGGGTATAAAAAACAAATGCTATGGCAAAATATGCTATGGTGACAAATTTTAGTCGAAGTTTTCCCATGTGTAACCTCCTTTTGTTATTTCAAATTTGCTTGTTATTTCTGTAACCAGCAATCAAAAGGCACAAGGGACTTGTGCCCTTTGATTGTTGGGGAAATCGACTACTGATTTCCCCTTATACATTTTTTAGACGATCTGTTTTTTCTAATCTGCCGCATCAATTACTTCTCGATAATCCATGTTCGTCGTTTCTATTGTTCCTTTTTTACTCGTCCTACTTTTCGTATGTATCGAATCAAAGTTATTTCCGGAACCAATGCATAACTTGTTATTCGCATCTATACGAATCTTTGCCTTGGTATTGATTACAGAATTACTGATATATAAGATATTATTTTTCTCACCCGATGTTCCACGAACAACAATAGATTGTAACGGTGCATCAAATACGCAATTATCTGCGTAAACAACAATGTTTCTCTTTGTTGAGCCACCACCGATATACATTCCTGCCTTATTCGTACCGGCAATGCCGTCATCATAGTATCCGTCCGGCATTTTACTCCATTGAATCGTTGCATTCTTCACATATGATGTAGTATTGCTTCCAGAGAAATAAATGCCACCATGCCCATAACTCTCATACGTACCTCCATCGATACGAATACTTCCATTGTTAGAAATACCGGAATGTGTTCCAATAACATAGCAGTCTGTAAAGGTCATTTCTCCGTCATTTACCACGCCTCTTGAATGTGAGGCATAATCAGTTCCTGCTGCATTTGCAGTATAGTTTGAATATCCTTTCATACTACTTGCACTTACATCTGCACTTCCGGCACAATAAACTGCACTTACATTCAGTCCATAAGGCGCAGTTGCCGTAATGTCACAATTGGTAATTGTCGCATGACATCCATCAGCAATATATATCGCATTTGATGTACCCTTATTCGAATCCGCTGCAACTACTGTTGCATGAGAAACATTAAGTCTTCCGCTACCAGTCACCATAATACAAGGGTTTGGATTGTTTTTATTACCGGCATTCTCAGATGTAGCTTGATAGGTTCCACCTTTTATCTCACATATACCAGAAGTAATCTTAATCATTGTTGCCGCATCAGCACCGGAAATAGCAATTGCACTTCCTTCATCCTGTGCATCTATCGAAAATGTTGCATTTGCTTCTTGAGAAGCACGGAATCCTGTAGACTCTTGTGAAACGACAAATCCTGTAGAAGTATTTTGAAAGGAAATCGTATGTCCGTCAAGATCCAATGTCACAGGTGCCGTCACCGATATTGATTCCTTTTCCTCAATCGATTTTAATAATGTTGCATGATACCCATCACTCGTTAGTTTCACCGCAACTACAGGATCTGACACAAGATTGCCAGGCGCATCTGACACCGTGCCATTATTAGCTACATCCATCATTGCAGACAACGATGGATAATAAAATTGCTTTGCAAACGTAGCAGCACTATCATAGTCATTTCCAAAACTATCCGATTCAGAAGCATACTGTGTAGCAAGGATCTTGATATCAAAATCACCAAGAGGCAGACCTTGATATTGATTGTCTGCACTCTCCTGCATCTTTAACGCAATCCCAACATAAGCAGCTTCATCCTCCTGCAAACTTCCGTAAAGATTATTTTCAATCGCATTGACAAAATCAACTACATTTCCAAGTTTGCTATAACCATCAAGGTTGCGTCCACTAGGATATGTGAATTCTGTGGCGCTTAGTTTTACATAAACATCGATTACATCTGCCAAAATGGAAAATTCCTCATTCGCAACAAATTGTGCAACCCATTTTAAAGCAAGATTTCCTTTATTCTCTATCTTAAGAATCTTCACATTTGTGTAGCCCGGTTCCCAAAGACCATAATTAAAAATAGGATTTTTATCTTCTTTGACAGAATTCCACTCACCATTTTTATCGAGAAGAGAAAGGTCTATTCCTAAAGTTCCAGACTGAATCTTGTTTCCCGTCGAAACAACGCTATCTGTAAACCAAGCAAATGTACTGCCTACGAACATAGACACACACGCAAGAAGTGCAAGACCGGATGTACATAATGCATGCCTTGTAGATTTTGTTTTTTGCATCGTATTTCCTCCCAAAATTGTCATATATACTCGGTAATCAAAAAACACAAAATACATTTCTTGTGTACTTTGATTGCCGTCCGACTCCGTGTGTGGAGTCGGAACGGACTTTATTATAGAGCTCAATATTAGTCTATTGCATGTCACTCACTTTATTTCCATTTGCATCAAAATATACATAAGTATCAAAGCCAAACAGAACAGGGTGAGTTTTGGTTGTAGTAAAGGTGTTGCCCTTACCATAAATGTTAAGATTCAGACGAGCATTGATAGCGTCATCAGAATGCTTGCTAGAATCCAAGTCACCAATATAATTGTGTACCCAGAAACAGTAACTTCCACCATCTAAAGTTGAGTTTTCAATCGTCACATTGTTCATGTCATAACCTGAGTTGAATACACGTACAGGAATGTAAGATGCCTTCAAAATAGCATTGTTAGCATTCAAGGTAACCTCGCCCCAGTTATTCATATGAACAGCAAAGTTCATAGCAGTGCCACCAAGATTGTCAATAGTAGCTTTTTCGATGTTCAGAACACCGCCTGCTGTTACATCGAAAATAGTAGACATCGCATTCCACCCTTGATTTTGAGTAACAGTCATCTCAACAGTACCGCCCTTAACAGTTAGATTGCCCTTGACAAGGAACATTTCCTGATTACCTGTACCTGTAAAATTGCCAGTGATTTTCTTGTCGTTCAAGTCAAGTACGACACTCTTACCATTAGCAACGATTACAGTCTTAGCCAATTCGATGTCCTTTAAAAGAACAATAACTTCTTGCTCAGAAACATAATCTTTTTTGTAGTAAACCTTTGTCTGAGGTCCTTGGCATGCTGCAATAGTTTCTTCTAATGTTGCGTATCCAATCTCATTTGTATACCAATTGCTGCTCCACTCACGCTCAGTTACATAAGCAACTGCATCTACAACAGTGTAAACACCATCTGCTTTCTTCAATGCTTTTTCTCTAGGCATCAAAACTTCAAATGGATAGTATTGATGCTGAATATCAGCAATAAAGGAACCACCGTTTACAACAACGTGTGCTGTATTCTGTCCACTTGCATTAAGCAGCCATGGGCTACCATTCGTGCATGCTCCGAGGTTACCAAGGTCGAAGGAACCACCATTAATGATAACACCTTCATTGTGACGGGTATCAATCATACCTGCTCCATTAACAGATGCATCCTGATAGTAATTTCCACTTTCAATCGTTACATAGCCGCCTTTTTGAGCGCGAACTAAGTTTGAAAGGTTACCGTTAGTTTCTACTGCGCGAAGACCACCTTTACCGATGGAATCCTTCAATACTACATTTGCACCACTTTCAACCGAAACGAATGCAGTTGTTGTCTTAGTAAATGTTCCGGTAACTGTATAGCCATTGAAATCAATGGTGATGTCCTTGCTGAGAGAAAGAACAGTATCAGTCAAATCAACATTGTTTATCAAAGTAATTGTTTCGTCATCGTTAGCTACGGCTAATGCATCAACTAATGTTTCATAATAAGCTGTTCCGATTTTGGCAGCTCCAGTTTGCACTCCATATACGCCATCAACAATAGCAACATCGTATCCGGCAGGTACATTTCCGGTCAAAACTTTGCCTGCAACAGCAGAAGGTGCGATAGAAACGTTTACTGGCCACTCTGTGGATCCTGCAGTAACGAACAGGTAAACATCACCGTTTAAAGTAGCGTTCTCAGTAACAGTCAACGTACCGGTGTTAGAATTAGCACTAGGATCCTGCATCCAAATGGACTTATTAGTGCCTTCCACAATACCACCATTAACGGTCAGAATGTTCTGTGCCTCAACGCCATTGAGGAATTGACGAATTGCGCGATAGGTGGATTTGATAGTACCGCCATTGATAATAGTTTCAGCATAGGTGCCCTTGCCGTTGGTAAGGTTGTCAATGCCGTAAGCCATGTCAGTGCCACCGAGATGTTCGATGGTGCCGTTCTCAACAATTAACTTGCCACCAACAGTGTTGGAGATTACAGAAGAGTAAGCATTCCAACCACGATTGTTGGTAGCTTTAAGAGTCATCTTACCGTTACCGATAGAATCAGTAATAGTCAATTCACCCTTATTGGTGATTAAACTAAAGCTTCCGATAATATTATCTGTACCTGTAATAGTAAATCCATTAAGGTCGAGAGTAATCTCCTTTGAATTGCTTATAGTAGACACTTGGTCGATGTTCTTTTGAAGAACAATGATGTCACCATTTTCAGCACTTTCAAAAGCCTCACCCAAAGTCTCATAAGCGATAGTATCAATCATAGCCTCAGCAAGCTTAATACCGTATACTCCATCAGTATTTTTCAAAACCATACCTGTAGGCATAGTACCATAGATACCACTCTCACCCAAGCAGCCAGCCTTAACAGATAAAGTAAGGTCAGCATTTTGACCTGTGATGCAAACTCCGTCTACAACACCGCCTTCAACAACAGTAGAAACTGCGTTAATATTATTATTAGGGCTCTGCATCCAAATGTAACCAATGACACCACCGGTAACATTCAAGTTGTTTACACCATTGTTTGCAAACTGACGAATTGCAAAGTAAGAAGAATTAATTGTGCCGCCTTCCACATTCAAGGTTGCTACAGTATTCCTGCCGTTTGTCAGGTTGTCAATACCATAAGCCATAGAAGTACCACCAAGATGTTCGATGGTTCCACCCATTACAGTTACAGTACCAAGATTGTTTGCAACTACAACAGAAGAAGCACTCCAGTAGCGTTCTGTAGTAGCTGTTAGTGTAATCTTACCATCCTTCTCTTCGCTGTTATCGCCAATAGTTAGATTACCCTTATGATTGTTAATTAAATAGAAATTTCCTGTAGTATTATTGTCCGTACCTGTGATGGTCTTTCCATTCAAATCTAATGTAATAGTCTTTCCATCATTCTTAACAGATTCGCTTAATGCGATATCCTGTTGCATAACTACAGTGTCGCCATCTTTAGCAGCCGAAAAAGCGTCAGACAATGTAGCAAAGTATGTTCTGCCGATGGCAACAGGTGCACTCAGCTTATTGTTGGCGCTTGAAGACAGCTTGAAGTCCTGTTTTCCACCAACAAACTGAACACCGTTCTTTGCTGCAATTTCCACTGTACCGTTATCAATATAGACAAGGGTTGCACCGCCACCTGCACCTTGAACTGTTAAATTTTCTCCAAGAAGTAAGGTGCCACCATATGTAGCACGCAAGGTACCAGAGGAAGAATTACCCTTTACGGTACCATTTTGAACCGTTAAAGTAGTTCCTGTACGATATGCGGTTAAAGCAATTCCAGAACTCGACAATGTATGACCGTTCAAATCAACAATAATGTTTTGAACATATTGATGACCAGCCATAGTGCTCGCAATTGTATAATCCTTTAAGAGATGAATAGTTGTTGCATTTGCCGTAGAGTTTTTCGGCACAGCCTTAATCGCCTCTTCCAGTGTTGCATACTCTTTGTCTCCGATTTTTGCCACAGCATCTGAATTTTCTTCAGTAGTTGCAGTTTCACTGCTATCTGCTGCTATAGTCAAAGTATTGCTTGGCACTACAGAAACAACAAGCAAGAAGGCAAGAAAACCGGATAATATTTTCTTAAAATTTATTTTCATATTATATTCACCTATAATTCTAGTTTGTTTTAATGCATGGTGGGGATATCATAGACGCCCCACCATTAATTTAGTTTAGTTGTTTTCGCTAACATTTTACCAGCTGTCAGCCTTAACAGTCTGATAGTCCATTATAAGTTACAAATTTTAAATTGCCATTCAACTACCAAGATGTAATGGTCTCAGATACATCCACACCATCAACAATCCACACACCAACCTTGTCGCCGTTATTGAAGATCTTACCATCAATACCGGTGCAGTTGGTAAATACAACCTTAGTACCGGTCTCATTGGTGTCGACGCCTTCAGCACTATCGGCAAAGGTACAATTGTTCAACTGAGCATCCTGATAAAAACGCAGGATACCATAATTATAAGACTTCTGGACGATGCAGTTATTCATCTCAACATTCTTGATAGCAGTTCCGAAGCTACTCCAACCGTCAAACACGCAGTTATTGAAGACTAAATTACCATCGCCATTATCAAAATTGGCAGAATAAGCACCACCTTCACTTGTGAACTTACAGTTTTCAAAAATTACAGTGCCATTTACGCCACCACCATAGAAGTAGGTGAACTTAGCATTCTTGATAATCATGCCATCGGCGAATTTTGCGTCATAATAGAATTCTCCTAATGTAGCACCATTGGCATCGATAACTCTTGCACCGTTTTGAACAGCATCTGTCAATGCGCCCATCGTGGCAACCTCTACAGCTGGAATAGGCTGAACAGTCCATGTGTCGCCTGCCTTAACAGCTTCATATCCAGTAGCAACCCACTTGTCTGGATTGAACTTGAATGTACCACCGGTAATGATGACGTTACTTGTATCATCTGCATAAATGCCGGCTTTATAATCACTACTGATTTTGCTACTACTACGTTTGCTTGGTTTTCCAAAATTACCTCCGGAAACATGAACAGTTGAACCGTTTGATGCAAAAATATAAAATCCTTTACGTTCAAGATTTTCTGGGCTGAAAGTAAAGTCACCATCTTCAATAGTCAATTGCGAGCCATTGTCCACATAGAACACGTGGCGTCCACTAGTAGATTCAGAATTAGTGGTGATACTTCCACTCTTAAAGATGGCCTCAGCACCATCATGAAGCTGCACACCGCCACCTAAAGTAGTAGCATCCACATTCTCGAAAACAGTCACACTGTTCTCTCCCAAACCGTTAGCAAAGTAGCCGGTACCTCCGGTTACATCTGCATCCACATTGCTCAAATTTGCAGTACCATTGTTCTGCAAAACAGTTGAATTATTCGTAATAGTGCTATCTGAAATGTTCAAAGTACCATTGTTTTCGACTTGTCCCTCAAGAGTTTCACTTGAAAATGTTACATACTCGCCTTTTGTTACTACATAATCAGCAGTTTTATCATAGTCAGGACCAAAAGAATCTTTTTCTTTCTCTAACTGAGAAGCAAATAAGTTGATACCAAGATTGATTTCAGGAGCATTTGCACCTGTTTTATGATTTGCTTCATTTCCAACTGTTTCAGGCATATAAACTACTAGAGCAACAGTTACTTCAATTTCCGGATATAACTCCTGTGTTTCCGGAGCATATGGTGTGTTCAATAAAGCAGAATTGCTTGCTACCGCAGCACGAGCTGCTGAACGCCCTTCAGAATCTTGTCCATAAGCTACTGTAACAGGATCTACAACACCATATCTGATGTGATCTGATAATTTAAATTCTTCTCCCGCAACATTGATAGAGCCTGTTTCAGAAGTCACATTTACGTTTAAGTTGTATTTCAAAGCGAGCGAACCAACATTTTTAATTCTTAAATACACAACTTCTGTGTGGCCAGGTTCCCACAATTCTTTAGAAAAAATATCATCTGTTGTTGATTCGACCGTTTCCCATGTGTTGTAATCATGAGAATATTTCATTTCTATATCCAAATTACCAGATACGATTTTATTATTTATAGATGAAACCGTATCCGTAAACCAAGCGAATGTTGTTCCAATAAGCATTGCCATGCAAAGAACTAATGACAACACGCTTGTCAAAAGAGTACGTTTTGCACTTTTTTTGTTATTCATTTTCATTATCCTCCTATCAAAAACTAGTCAATTCATTTTTGGCAATTACTCGCCATAATTTTCCCCTGCTTCCCAACCAACAAAATCAAATGCTTCATAAGCACTATTTCCTGTATTATCAGCCTGCAGAGCCTCGGCAACGATGTCTAATTCAAATGTACCACCCAATGTTGCCATATCTTGTTGTGTGAGTTGTGATGGAATTACAACTGTATTAAACAATGCTGCTGTCTCAGTTGGAGCGAGTTTGTAGTTCAAGTAATATACATATGTAAGTGTACTTTCTCCTGCCTCTTCAACAAGCATTGGTTCATCATAGCGTGTCCATGCACTTGCATCAAACCCTTCAAAAATTGTTGTCAAATCGTAATCTGCTCCAAGGATAGCAAGCCATTCATTTGCATCGGAAACTGTCACTTTGACACGAATCCATTGATCATACAAACCTGTATTTTCAACATATGGTTCTTTGTGATATCTTCCACCAGGAACGATATCGTTATATTCGTTACCATCCTGATCTTTATTTTCTGTATCACCATCAACGTATTCCCATACATCTACTGAAAAGATTTTTTCTGCGTCATCTTCTGAATTTGTTACCATAAACTTGTTAGTTACTTCATCCTTTGCATTGAACCATGCTAAAGATCCCAATGACAGAATTGCGATTAATGAAATAGCTAATGATACGACAACCACTTTTTTCTTATTGAGTTTCATTTCGTTTGTCCCCCTTTCTTAAAATATTTATTTCAAAATCATGCTTACCGGAATTCCAAAGAGCAAGCACGATTCTAAAACCATAATTATATCTACTCTGTTTCCAACTCAGTTGGTTCAACTGTATCCTGTTTATCCTTCCCACGTTTGCCAATAAAGTCTGGCAAAAACACTGCAAGTATCAATACTGCTCCAACTCCAACCGTGATATAAGTCCCCGGCGGATTCTGAATGAAATCAGATACATATCCAAGTAACGGGATGCTAAACTGTGGCACGCCGATTACGTTATTAAAATGAACTGGCGCAGAGTCTGCAGTCTCATTTGCATCACCCTTTGTGTAGAAATGCTGATTTTCACTATCTATCCCAATAACACGATGAGTGGCGACAACCAAATCTTCATTTAAAACGAAGGTAATTGGCATCCCCACCTTTATATCTTTCGTATTTACTTTTTTTACGTAAATTAAATCGCCGACGCTATATTCCGGCTCCATACTTCCTGAGATGACGTTAAACACTTGATAACCCACCAAACGCGACCCCATAAGAAATACCGCCAACAATACGACGATTCCCACTAAAATCGTGGAAACAATATTCCATGCTTTCTTCATTTCAAGTTCCTTCTTTCTAATACCGTACAAACGGAAGAAGCGATAACCAAAGTCTTCGTTTCATACGAATCCATGATTTTTGCTCTGCTCCACTCGTTCTCTTAATTTCCCCTCTAAGGTGTTTCAAGGTTCTGCGAAAGAAATGGTACCATTTCGCAAAACGATAAAGCATTCCACCTGCAAAGAGAATGAGAACTATAAAAAATAAAATCTGCTCCACTAACCTTCACCTGTTGTCTTATCTTCTTTTGTATTTCCTTCAGTCTGCTGTGCAAGCTGTTCTTTTAAAGCCATCAGTTCTGCCATCATCTTCTGATTTTCCAAACGTTCGGCATCTATCTTATCCCGTTCTGCCTGCATTTCTTCCATTTGCTCTTTCTTATATCTTCTGAACAAACGAATGACATTGATTCCTTGATATAAAATCAGCAACATAAATGGAATGAAAATGCATGTAAAATACCCCTGTGGCGTTTTTAGAAACTGAAAAAATGTTCCCACCTTTGGGATATGTGTTTGATATTTTCCTAAAATAAACGGATATGTAACAATAGTCTCATCATTTGTATCAGTTGTTGTACCATAGGTAATAAACCCCTTATCGCCGTTTGCATCTGTTACTAGTTCGCGAATCTTATGGGTTACAACTTCACCATAATTTTCTGTATTCTGGGATATGTACGAAATAATATCCCCTTCCTTCAACATAGGTGGCGCCACCTCTTTCACAAGCACCAAGTCCCCTGCGTCGAAATCGGTCTTACTCATTGAGTCCGACAGAACAATATATGCCCTGTATCCAAATAAATGCCGATCATTTCTGTTAAATGTGCTGACCGACACAATCGTAAAAAGCATCATAGACACAGCCGTTATAACCACAAGCCAGACAAATGTTTTTTTTATTATGTTTATTACTTTCTTCATAGAACACCTCTTATCACTTTTTAGCATTCGTGTATTCTAGCATGGTCAAAACAAAAAATTTGACGTTTTATGGAGAGACAAACTCCTTATTATCGTCAAACTTCGACACGCGTATACTTTTTATTCAATGTACGGACTGCCACTATGTATCTTACGGCGGCATGGCGTACATAATTGACCACAGCCTTGAATATAATCTTCTCTTTCTTCAATTGGCGTTGTAACAGGGATTTTTGTTTCTGCTCCACAAAGTACACACTTCTCATATACTATTTCCTTCCTCTGACAGAGGATTCTTTGTAGATATCTCTTAAGTCTCTTCATGCTGTCATTCCTTTGCTGTTCAGTAACATAATTCTTATTATGTAGTGGTGGCAGAATATGATTTGACATAATTCTTATTATGTAGTGAAGTTGTGCTCGTTCTGAGCAAAAAGTTTCTCATTTAGTAACGATATAATAATACATATTTTTCGTAAAAGCAAGTTTTTTTTGATAATTATAATTTTATTAAATAAATTTGGACGCACGAAAAACACCCGCGAGTAGATAAAAAAGAAAAAGTCGGGGGTGTAGTTTCGTGCGCCCGTTTTTTAGTTTATTTTTCGCTGTAAGTCGTTAAACATTGAATATCGTGACAATTGTCTACCACATAATAAGAATTATGTGGTGTTTTTTATTTTCAGACAACCAGACCTAGATTTTCAATTTTCTTTCTGTGTTCTATTCCTGTTGAGATGATATATATGCGAGTGGTATCGATGCTGCCGTGACCTAATATATCTGCCAATTTTGCAATATCCTTTTCTAACTTATAGAAAGTCCGTGCAAATAATTTTCTTAAATTGTGGGGAAATACTTTGGACGGATTCACCTGTGCCACCTGACATAAGTTTTTCATCTCAGACCATATGTTGCTTCGGTCCAATGCCTTTCCACTTTTTGTTCGGAATATAATACCTGATGCAATTCCGCATCGCTTTGCATATTGCAATAATTCCTTTTGCAGTTTTCTTGGTAGGAGAATCGTCCTGGTCTTATTTTTACAGGAAACCACGACCTCACCCCGTTGTACTGCCTCTACATTAAAATATGAAAGCTCCGATACTCGTATTCCGGTTCCGCAAATAGTCTGCATCACATAATATAAACGTGGCTGCTTTTTTGCGGTACTTAAAAGACGTATATATTCTGCTTTTGTCAATTCCTTGTCTTCTTTACAATAGATTTGCTTCTGCGTTTTCATGCTTTTCACCCTGCAGTCTCCTAGACCACTGTATGCAAGAAAGCTGTTAAGCGACGCTAACATAGAGTTAATACTCCGCACCGCGTATCCAGCTTCAATCAGAAATCTCTTGTAATCGATAACAACATCTTTTGTAACATTTTTAGTTCCTGCAAATCCAAAAAACTTTCTCACATCACGCATGTACTTTTCAATTGTGATGAAGCTTTTTTCCTCTTGTATCAAATGTTTCTCAAATGTGCATATTAGGTTCTCCATAATCATCCCTCCATTTCAACCTCATATAATCAGTTTCTCATGTTTGGGTATAATAATGCAAAAAAAAGAGAACGAAATTTGTGACCAAACTTCGTCCTCATGTAAAAATTATATCATAGTCCTGTCAGGAATGCAATATTAATTTTATTTTGCACATTTGTATAACAAGTCATCCCATCTTCTATCAACTTCCTGCTGGAATTGTTCAATCAGATGTTCATTGCCTGGTTTGAAAAGATGTTTGAAACGTCCCTGAGGTTTTAAAAAGTCCTCAATCGGAAGTTTCTTCTTCGGCTCGTAATTGAGAATCCACTTGCCCTCAACCACTTCAAACAATGGCCAGTAACATGTATCCACAGCCAACTTACAGATTTCCATAATATCCGGTGTGTTGTATCTCCAACCACGTGGGCACGGTGCCATGATATTTAAGAATGCGGCACCTGGTGTGTAAATCGCCTTTTCAGCCTTGATGTGTAAATCCTTAAAGTTTTGCACAAAGGTTGTCTGCGCCACATAAGGAACATCATGAGATGCGATGATTGATGCCAAATCTTTTCGGTTTTGCATCTTACCATTGCTCTGACTTCCAACCGGTGTGGTTGTGGTGTCTGCATACATTGGTGTTGCTGAAGAACGTTGAATACCGGTGTTCATGTATGCGCCATTATCGTAGCAAACATAAACCATATCGTGGTTACGTTCCATTGCCCCTGATAAGGATTGGAAACCGATGTCATATGTACCACCGTCACCACCAAATGTGATAAACTTGTAGGTCTCGTCCAATTTTCCTTTTCTTCTAAGTGCATTATACGCACCTTCTACACCACTTAAGGTTGCGCCCGCATTTTCAAATGCATTGTGGATGTAGCTGTCTTCCCATGCTGTATATGGATATGTAAATGTAGACACCTCCAAACAGCCTGTTGCATTACCAATTACGGCTTTGTCTCCTTCGTGAAGTCCACGAAGCACGTTTCTTACTGCGATTGTACCGCCACAGCCGGCGCACATTCTATGTCCCGGAGCAAGACGTTCCGGTTTGTTCATTGTCTCTTTAAAATTATATGCCATTTCGTCTTCCTCCTTACTCTCTGATTCCCAGATAACGATAGGTTTCTCCTGCATCGCCATCTGCTACTATTTGTTTTAATGCGTCAAATACGCTTTCCATATCTTCTACACGCACATCGCGTCCGCCAAGACCGTAAATGTAATTCACAGCCAAAGCCTGTGAACGTGCACGATACAATGCCGACATCACATCTGCACCAAGTGGACCGCCATGATTACAATATCCTTCTGCTCTGTCCATGATTGCTACCGCTTTTACATCTTTAAGAGCTTCTGCAAGCTCATCTGCCGGGAATGGACGATACAAACGAATCTTGATAAGACCAACCTTTTCGCCTTTTGCACGAAGGGAATCGATAGCATCCTTCGTTGTTCCTGCTGCAGAACCGATGATAACAACTGCTCGCTCTGCATCCTCCATGCAGTATTCTTCAAACAGACCATATTCTCTGCCTGAGATTTTTGCAAATTCATTTGCCACGTCTTTAACAACTGCAACAGCATGCTTCATGCCTTCTGCCTGATTGCGTTTTGCTTCCATATAATAATCGGTAATCGCATAAGGACCAACTGCCATAGGCTGCTTTGGATTGAGCAAATAATTCTCTGGTTCATATTCACCAACAAAGTTTTTCACTTCACTGTCATCTAACAACTCAATGTTTTCAACCGCATGACTGGTAATAAAACCGTCCTGACAAATCATAATCGGAAGGCGAACATCCTTGTGCTCGGAAATGCGGAAAGCCTGCACCATGTTGTCATAGGCTTCCTGATTATTTTCTGCATAAATCTGAATCCAGCCGGCATCTCTTGCACCCATACTGTCTGAATGATCACAGTTAATGTTAATCGGACCGGAAAGTGCACGGTTTACCAGTGCCAATGCAAGCGGAAGTCTGTTCGATGCTGCTATGTACAATTCTTCCCACATGTACGCAAGTCCACATGAGGATGTGGCTGTCAGCGCTCTGGCTCCTGCTGCTGAAGCACCGATTGTCGCACTCATGGAGCTATGCTCACTTTCTACAGTAATAAATTCGGTATCCACCTGACCATTTGCTACAAAGGAAGCAAAGTATTGTGGAATTTCGGTAGATGGTGTGATAGGGAATGCAGGGAATACGTCCGGATTGATTTGACGGAGCGCGATTGCAACTGCTTCATTTCCCGATAAACGTTCTCTTTTTCCCATATTACTTCACCCCTTCCATCGTAATTGCACCGAACGGACATGATTTCACACAGATACCACATCCCTTACAGTGTTCCAAATCAAATGCACCACGTTTCATATCCTTAACTGGAATACAGCTATCCGGACAAACTGGTACACATAATAAGCATTGTTTACATTTGTCTTCAATAAACTCAGGTTTCACGGAAGACCATTCCCCTGTCTTAAACTCCTTAGAGGTTCCGGAGCCGACAATAATCATTCCTTCTGTCAAATCCTGCCATTTTGTTTTCACGCCTAATTTATTTACATCACTTGCCATAATTATTGCACCTCCTGCATTGCCATCTTAAGTGCAGCCATATTGCCATCAATTACTTCAGGCTTGCTTGCAAATTTGTGTTTAAACGAGCTTTCCATTTCCTGTAAAAATGTTTCCTCATCCATAATTCCTGCCACCTTTACAATCGCTGCAAGAAGTGGCGTGTTCGGGAAATATTTACCCATTGTTGCCATGGAAACCTTGTGGGCATCAATGATATACACTTCCCCTTCGTATCCTTTTAAATGTGGAATAATTTCCTCCTTCGTGCGCTGTGTATTAATTAAAATGGCACCGTCCTTCTTAAGACCTTTCGTCACGTCTACGGTTTCCAAAAGTGATTCATCCACTACCACCACATACTGCGGGTCATAAATATTCGAATGTACGCGAATCTGCTTATCACTGATACGATTGTATGCCGTAATTGGCGCGCCCATACGCTCCGGGCCGTACTCTGGGAAACCTTGTACATATTTTCCTGTTTGAAATGCGACGTCAGCCAATAAAAGTGCAGCCGTCTTTGCACCTTGGCCACCGCGTCCATGCCATCTGATTTCTGTAAGATTACTCATTTGACCTTCTCCCTTCAATTCTTCTCCTTATATATAAGGATATTTTACTAGAAGATTCTGGATTTGTCTAGAGTGCACTCTGTTTTTCTTGAATTGTACTTGTATGTGCTGATTTTTGGCACTTGTATCCTTGCTTTTGTTGGCATTTGTAGCGTTTTACGGTGTAGCAAGCTATATATGATTTCCACACCGTAGCCGCCTCATTTCTACCCTTTTTTTAATCCAACACAAAGAAAAAGTGCCTAGAAACAAACATTTCTAAGCACTCTCTTCGTTTATTCAATGCCGGCAGCGGGACTTGAACCCGCACGTGGTTGCCCACAACAGATTTTGAGTCTGCCTCGTCTGCCATTCCGACACGCCGGCTTTCCATCATTCAGAACACAATAATGTGCCCCAAACGACTTATTCATAATATCGTAAATGGTGGTTAAAGTCAACCACTTTTTTTATTTAATAAGAAATTTTGTTCTGTTAATTTCAAAAAACTATGTTTCCTCTACACAAAATATGATTTACATGGTATTATTAGGAAGTTGTTTACATAATTTCAAAAAAAAGAAAGGTTTTTACATATGTTACAAATAATAGAGAAAGTGAATGCCGTGGTAAACGATTTCATTTGGGGCGTTCCTGCCATGGCATGTATTATTGGTGTTGGTCTTCTACTTAGTGTGGAAACTCGCTTTATTCAGATTCGAAAATTCGGATATGCGCTAAGAATGACCATTGGCCGTATTTTCAAAAAATCAGAGGCTTCATCCGGTGCGATGACACCGTTCCAGTCGGTGTGTACTGCTTTAGCGGCAACCGTGGGAACCGGAAATATTGCAGGTGTGGCAGGCGCAATCGCCATCGGTGGTCCTGGTGCGGTATTTTGGATGTGGATTTCTGCACTGCTCGGCATGTGCACCAAATTTGCTGAAGTAACTTTGGCGGTACATTATCGTGAGAAAAACAAACACGGGGATTATGTAGGCGGACCAATGTACTATATAAAAAATGGTCTGAGCCGCAGATGGCATTGGCTTGCATACGCATTTGCATTCTTAGGTGTATTTGCAGTATTCGGAACAGGAAATGCAACACAGGTAAATACGATCACAACCGCTATTAACTCAGCCTTAATGAATTACAAAATTCTTGATGCCTCCTCTGTTGGAACCTTTAATTTAGTTCTTGGCATTGTAATTGCAGTTTTAGTCGGCGCTATCCTGCTTGGCGGAATCAAGCGTATTGGTAAAGTGACCGAAAAACTCGTACCTTTTATGGCTCTTTTGTATGTCACACTTGCCGTTGGTGTTATTGTACTCAATATAGACTCAGTTCCAGAAGTTTTTAGCTCGATCTTTAAAGGTGCATTCAACCCGGCTGCTGTTACGGGTGGTGCCGTTGGCTACTTCTTTACCAGCATGAAACGAGGCATAGCAAGAGGTATTTTCTCAAATGAAGCAGGACTTGGTACGGGCTCTATCGCACATGCCTGTGCGGATACGGATAAGCCGGTGCAACAAGGACTATTTGGTATCTTTGAAGTGTTCACTGACACCATTTTGATTTGTACCTTAACTGCTCTCACCATTCTGTGTAGCGGAACTGCCATCCAATATGGTGTGGACGCCGGTGCAGAGCTTACAATAAGTGGTTTTGTTTCCACATACGGCAACTGGGTATCAGTTTTCACCGCAATTGCTCTTTGCTGCTTTGCCTTCTCAACCATCTTAGGCTGGGGATTATACGGAGCAAGATGCATCGAATTTATCTTTGGCGAAAAGGTTATTAAACCGTTCATGATTGTATATTCATGCATTGCTATTATTGGTGCAACAGCGGACCTTGGATTAATCTGGGGCATTTCAGAAACCTGCAACGGACTGATGGCAATTCCAAACTTAATCGCACTCTTCCTGTTATCCGGAAAGGTAGCACAATTGACAAGACAACATTTCCGAAAATAGTTCCATAAAAAGTGGAGTTCCTTATGATTCCTATCATAAAGAACTCCTTTTCTACTTCTAGTCTTGATTAAACACATCGCGTTTCAACATTTTTTCCTGATGTGCAATAATGGTTGTACATACTGCATCACCGGTAATGTTAACTGCTGTACGCATCATATCTAAGATTCTGTCGATACCCATAATCAGCGCGATTCCTTCCACCGGAAGTCCCACGGATGCAAGTACCATTGACAATGTAACAAGCCCAACACTTGGTACACCCGCAGTACCAATGGATGCCAGTGTAGCTGTTACTACCACAGTTGCAAGGTCTGCCGGTGATAGATTAATACCATAAACCTGTGCAATAAATACAACTGCAACACCTTGCATAATCGAAGTACCATCCATGTTCACAGTTGCCCCAAGCGGAACGGTAAACGATGAAATCTGCTTTGATACACCCATTTTCTTATGCAAGGTATCGATAGACATCGGAATGGTCGCATTGGATGTCGCTGTTGAAAATGCAAATCCCATAACCGGCGCATATTTTTTGATAAATTTCATCGGATTTAATCTTGTAAATACAAATAGTAAAATCTGATAAATTACAAAGCACTGGATAACAAGTGCAGTTGTTACGCTTCCCATATATTTTAGCATTGGCAAGAATGCAGAAAAGCCGAGATTTGCAAATGTACGTGCAATCAAGCAGAACACACCGATTGGCGCCACCTTCATAATCGCCATTGTCATTTCCATCATAACATCATTGAATTCACTAAAGAAATTCGCTACTGTAGAAGCGCGGCTTCCCAATTTAGCTAACATAATTCCTACAAACAACGCAAACACGATAATCGGAAGCATATCCCCGCTTGCCATAGAGGAAATTGGATTTTTCGGAATAATGTTTAAAATCGTATCTACCATGCTTGTCTGAGTAGCCGTGGTAGACATCTCTGCCTTTTGCACAGCTTCCATATCAAGCCCAATTCCCGGGTTAATCACATAGGCAGTTCCAATTGCAATTGCCACTGCTAATGCCGTTGTAAACAAGTAAAAGAGAACCGTTTTAATCCCAACTTTACCAAGTGTTTTCGTATCACCGATTGCCATGCTGCCACATACCAATGAGCAGAATACCAACGGCACCACTAGCATTTGCATCAGACGTATAAAACCTTGTCCAACCACATAAAATACACCCTCAATAATAATGGTATCTCGTATATATCCTTTCGGCATGAAGTAATGAATACCCACACCAAGTAAAGCTCCCACAATCAATGCAATGAAGATTTTTGTGGAAAGCCCCATTGATTTTTTATTTTTATTATCCGACATTATTGCAATCCTCCAGTTTCATCCAAATATTCTTTCAATGCCACTCTCCAGTCTTTCGGTTCCTCCATGTCTGTCAAACGCATCATCATATTGTCCAGAACAGAATATGCCGGACGTCTCTTATTCTCAGATACCACAGGAAGCAGTTCCAACTTACCCGCATTACCCGAATATTCCAAAATTGCCCGTGCAAATTCAAATCTGCTGCAGCTTCCCTGGCAAACCACATGATACAGACCAAACGCATCATTGTCAATAAAGTATGTAATCACCTTTGCCAATTCCTTCGCACTCGTCGGCACTGCATAACGATTATTCGGCACCTGCATTGACTCTGCTCTTCCTACATGCCAGAGCACTTCATCCACAAAATCTCTTCCTATGCCGTAAATCCAAGAGCTTCTTATAATAACGAAACGATTCGATAGTTGTGTCAAGAACTTCTCTCCTGCTTCTTTTGACTTACCATAAATTGTTTTCGCATGTGTCGCATCAAACTCATTGTATGGCACTTCTGATTCCAAATCAAACACATCATCCGTAGACATCTGAATCACTTTTGCATTTACATCATTTGCCGATAATGCAATATTTCTCACACCGATTGCATTTACCTTATATGCCTCATCGCGATGTTCTTCACAATATGTAACATCCGTAAGACTTGCACAGTTAATCACAACATCCGGACGATTCACGTGCATGTATTGCTGAACCTGTTTTAAATTCGTAATATCCACTTCATGAATATCTGTTGTTAAAAGCTGATATTGTGTACAATCTAATAATTCAACCAACGCAGAACCAATATGGCCTTCTGCACCTGTAATCCATATCTTTTTCATATACCATTCCCTCCTCGTATTTATCTCTTATCATTTTATAAGAAATTCATTTATTCGTCAAATTATTATAGCAATTTATTGTAGACATATTTTTAACTTTAGTGTAAATTCAAGGAAATAGTATTTTTATTGATATTATAAATAAACGTGAGGTTAAAAATGTATACTGAAACACAAAACTACTCTAGAACAAAACTATCCTGTTATTTTTCCTATCTGTCGATGGCAACTCCATTTAGTCTACCACCGCTACTATTCGTGACTTTTCGGGAAATGTACGGGATTTCATATACGTTACTGGGAACCTTGGTGCTAATTAATTTTTGCACACAGTTGACGATTGATTTGATATTTAGTTTCTTTTCCAAATATTTTAATATTCACATGACGGTGAAGGTGATGCCAATACTTACATCATTAGGTTTAATAATTTATGCTCTGATTCCTTCTCTTGTCCCAGAATATGCTTATCTCGGCTTGGTTGTAGGAACCATTATCTTCTCTGTGGCAGCCGGACTAAGTGAGGTGCTATTAAGCCCGGTGATTGCTGCCATACCTTCGGAGCATCCGGACAAGGATATGAGTTTGTTACACTCCCTATATGCATGGGGCGTATTAATTGTTATTGTTATCAGCACTGTATTCCTTAACATATTTGGAAGAGAAAAATGGATGTACTTAACTGTCTTTCTGGCACTCTTCCCACTGGTTGCTTCTTATCTTTTTGCAACCTCGCCGATGCCGGATATGGTGCTTTCCCACGATTCAAAATCTGGTAATGCTAAGAAACATCATTTCGGGTTAGCCTTGTGTGTTGCGTGTATCTTTCTTGGAAGCTGTGCAGAAAACACCATGTCCAGTTGGATTTCGGGATTTATGGAAAATGCCCTTCATATACCAAAGACACTTGGAGATATTTTCGGAATGGCGTTATTCGCAATTCTTTTGGGGCTTACCAGAACCTGGTACGCAAAACACGGCCGTAATATTATGAACTTTTTGCTTGTTAGCATGGTTGGTGCTACTGTTTGTTATCTGGTAATTGGTCTGTCAGGCAATATGGTTCTTTCCTTTATGGGATGCGTTCTGACCGGATGCTTTACCTCTATGCTTTGGCCGGGAAGTCTGATTTTAATGGAGGAGAAAATGCCTAAACTGGGCGTGGCTGCTTATGCACTTATGGCTGCAGGCGGTGATTGTGGTGCGTCAATTGCACCGCAGTTAATGGGAATTGTTGTTGATAAGGTTTCGATTGGTAGCTGGGCTGAAAAGCTTAGCATGACTGTCTCTCTTGCTCCGGAACAGATTGGAATGAAAACCGGAATGCTGGTTGCGGCGGTATTTCCACTGGTGGGGACAGTGCTGCTGGTTGGGATGAAGAAGTATTTTGAGAGGAAATGATAAGTTAATATAATTCTTACTTTCTTGTGGTTTTAGTTTCTGTTTTAATAAAAATGTGTACCACGTATCAACATGGATTAGGCATATACATCTTTTTGAGTGTATACTGCCTAATTTTTTTCACTTTTTAGTCACTAAGATAAAAAGAGAGTTATCAATGCCTAATTTATTACTTGAAAATTATGATTTTGTGTAGCAGCAAGTCATTTATTGTTTCTATGCCTAAATAATTAGGCAGTTTCTTGTCTACCAATGAATTGCTGTATAAAAAAGTGTCTTTGACACTTCAACTCCCCTGCCCCTCATTCTTGAGGGGTGGGGGTTTTCTTTTTCCTCGTTTTCCTTCATAATAGTAGTATGAATATCTTACAAAAAATTTTTATTGACCATTATGAGGAAATGATT
>JAEIGA010004791.1_pt1 | contig 20850 bp, 14 predicted proteins | sample 9270691 | NCBI WGS metagenome assembly JAEIGA01 (sample SAMN17057246, study PRJNA624740) | gut metagenome | biome: biome; isolation source: fecal sample | host: Bos grunniens | place: China: Xizang | collected 2019 | reverse complement strand
GGGTCGACGGCTAATCCATCTATCATGGTTGAGGTGGATGACCCAAATAATACAGCTACAGTATGTACGCTGCGAGTGAGAGGATATGCATCAAACGGACAGAGCATAGTGGAAACTAAAATAAAAGAAATTGATATGACTAAAGATTTATCTTTAGGTAATGAAGCACAAGCGGTGAATTTGAAAGTTGAGATATCGGGAACGAAACTTGTGATAACAGTTACACCACTTTCCGACACAAGTACACATTACCAATACACGGTGGATATTACCAAAGATAAAGACGGCACAGAGATAGGTTTTAACAACGAAAATCTGCAAGGCAAGGTTGGACTGGTTGCACGAGTAACTGCTACAAAATTGGATAATTTGTATTTTGATTATGATTTGTCGGACACTGCAGAGCTGACAATAGGCGGAATTAACAATTCCACAATTATAGTGCCGGAAAATCGTTCTTTACCGACAGGTCCAGATGTTGTTGATGGTAAATATATAATTGATTGGACCATGACGACTAAGAGAGGTGAGGAAGTAGTTGCAGAGGATGTTGTCGACACATATTATGGCACAAGCTGTGGAAATCTGACGTATACATATGAAGCCAATGTTGTTGACCCGGCAATGTTAGCAGTGCGTTCGCAGGAAGGTGCATCTGAAAGTGAAGGATGTTATGATGTTCGCTTTATGGCTACTCTAAATGCTTTTAATTATGAAGATTCTGAGTGCGCAGATTATGAATTCGCAGGGTTTGTATTGTCAAAAACAGAAAAAAATGAAGAAACTATGAAAGTTGATGCAGCTGGTTGTTTAACAGTAAGGACAACTAAATTATATACAGCGTTAAATGCAGACGGCATACCTAAAAGTCCGGCAGACCTAGATACATATAAGGGTAGCAACAATTATTCCAAGTACTTTATTGCACATGTAATTACGGGTATTCCGGTGGAACCGACAAAAACTATATATGTACGTGCATATGTGAAAATAGCAGGTGATGATGATGGCTATGTTTATGGTGACATTCAGCCGGTTGAAGTGCCGTGCACAGCTCAATAGGAGGTTTTTGATATGGTAAAGAGAATATATGAAGAGCCTAAGGCAGAAGTTATGGAATTTGAAAACACAGGCAATATTGTTACGTGGTCGATAGAGGTGGATCCTGATAACCTAGGACAGACCTCATGGGATGACCCTAGGTGGTAAATATTATGAAAAGAAGAAAATATAGTTTTGCAATTATATGTGTATGCCTGTTGATGTTCACACTTTCTGCTTGCGGAGGCAATAAACAAGATGTGCAAAGCAGTGCAGGTGAGAAAGAGGAGCATTCAACAGAAGAGAAAGAGGAACATTCAACAGAAGAGAAAGAGGAACTTCCTGTTGTTGAGAATGGCGTGGACGATGAGGATATTGAGAGACCAAGTGAGAATATGGAGCAGCATAGTGCGAGTCAAGACAATAGCAAGGAAACAGCGAAAGATGAAACCCTATCAGACACCTATGAGGAACTAGTTTCGGGAACGGTGTCTGAGGGTACCGATTCAAAAAAAGAGGATAATGAAAAGGATAATGAAAAGGATAATTCCGAGAGCAATGTTTCTGATGATGAGAAATCAGATTTCGAGATTTCTAAGGATACAGAAACAAAGTATGGAAAAATTCATGAGTAAAAGGAGTGTTGGAGAATGGAAATAAGAATGCAGGCATCTCCGAGAGATGTCAAAAATTATACAACGGATCGTCTGAGAGAAGAATTTTTAATTCAGAATATGTTCGTGGAAGATAATATCAAGATGGTATACAGCCATGCTGACCGAATTATTGTCGGTTCTGCTATGCCGGTTGAACAGAAACTCAAACTGGAGGCGGGAAGCGAACTTCGGGCAGAGTACTTTTTACAACGTCGCGAGATGGGTGTGATTAATATTGGCGGTACTGGAAGTATCATGATAGATGGAAAAACCTATCAAGTAGGACACAAGGAAGGTATGTATATAGGTAAGGGTGCGAAAGAGATTGTCTTTGTCAGCGAAAGCTGTGATAATCCGGCGAAATTCTATTTTAACTCGACGCCTGCACATAAGGAATATCCGACCGTATTGATTCGTCCTGAGGGAACGGAAGAACCGGGTGTGATTATTATAAAGCCGGAAAACAAAGTGGAACTGGGAAGTTTAGAGGAATCGAATCATCGTACAATTTGCAAATACATATTGCCGGGACAAGTAGAAAGCTGTCAGCTTGTAATGGGTATGACGAGCCTAGTACCTGGAAGTGTATGGAATACCATGCCGTGTCATACTCATGACCGCCGCATGGAGGTGTATTTGTATTTTGAACTGCCAGAGGATGCTTTTGTCATGCATTATATGGGAGAAGCACAGGAAACAAGACATATTGTGGTAAGAAATGAAGAGGCTGTGATTTCACCGAGTTGGTCAATTCATGCAGGTAGCGGTTCGCGTAATTACACATTTATCTGGGGGATGGCAGGAGAAAATCAAGATTTTTCCGATATGGATGGAATCGAAAATAAGGAACTGCGTTAGAAAGCAGATGATGGACTATGTAATGCAATAAGGAGGATGGGTGAAAAGTATGAAACGGAAAAAAACGAATGATATGGGTGCAGCTTTTTCGGCGGGGATACCACTGATTGGATTTGCAATATTTGGGCTGATACCGTTGGTTCTTTCTATTTATCTGAGTTTTCATGAACTGCACGTTATTGATTTTTCGGAATTGAAATGGGTAGGACTTAACAATTTTAAATATGTATTTGCTGACGAGAACGGTAGATTTTATGCCAATTGGCTTACAACATTGGTATTTACGCTTAATGTACCTTTAGGAATCGCAGCAGGATTATATGTAGCGACTTTATTGAACAGAACGCAGGTGGCAAAACGTTTTTTTCGTTCCCTGTTTTTTGTTCCATATGTGTGTTCTGTCGTGGTAATTTCTCTTACTTTCAAAATTCTTTTTCGAAACGATGCAGGTGTTATGAACAACTTGCTGTCAACCTTAGGATTTGAAGATGTGGAGTGGCTCACTAGCACACCAATGATGTTCATGATTGTGGTCATTATTATGGTGGTATGGAAAGGGCTTGGCTATACTGTCGTGCTGTATCAGGCAGCACTTGCTAATGTGGATGAAAGTTACTATGAGGCGGCGAAGATTGACGGAGCTACGTCATTTCAGATTTTTTGGAAAATTACATGGCCGGCTATTACACCGACTACCAGTTATCTTGTAACTACGAAATTGATTGGAGCCTTTCAGGCGATGGCAGAATTGTATATTTTGATTCAAGGGAAGGGAGTTGTTGTTCCGACTTGGTCAGGCGGCAAGTCCTATGTAAATGACACAGTAGTATCTTACATTTACGAAGCAATTTTCGAGAGACCTTTGATGGAAGGTTTTGGAATTGGTTCGGCAGCCGGATGGATTTTGGCAATTGTGGTATTGCTTCTTACCTGGATCAATATGAAACTGCAGAAAAGGTGGGTGTGCTATGACTTCTAGTATCGTGTTTTGGAAATATTATAAGATTGCATATGGGTTCTTAAAGCCATTGATTAGACTGGCGATTATTGTGGATGCTATTTTGTGTTGTTTTCCATCGTCAGGAGAAGGAAATGCTCGAACGATTGCAATTGCACTTTTGGCAGCTCTTTTGGTAATCATGCTACTTTTAGATTATATTGACAAAAGAAAACGAACCTTGGATCAAAATTATCGGATGTGCTCACCTAAAATACTTCGGAAATTAGACCCGGGAACGACGGTTCCGTTGTTGGCATTATCGGTTCTTGTGGCAGTGCCTTTCTATATTTTGCTGATTAGTTCGGTAAAAACTTATAGAGAAGCGGCGAATTTGACATTTACTTGGTGGCCACAGGAAGGAATTGATCTAGGTGGTTATTTGGAAGTGTTTGAACTTGGAAGTGTCTGGGGTGTGTCGATAGGAACTGCATTGATTAATTCCTTTGTCTATGCCATCATTCCTACGGTACTGGGTGTGTTTATGGCTTCCATTGCGGCTTATTCCTTTGCAAAGTTACGCTTTAAACATAGTGCAACAATGTACTTTGCATTGATTATGACTATGATGATGCCGGAATGTGTGACTATGACAACGTCTTATTTGTTATATGATCTTGTGGGATGGACTGGCGGTCCTTTGCCTCTTGTTATACCGGGGTGTTTTGGAGGAGCTGCAACTGTGCTGTTCCTAAGGGAATATTATATGGGAATTCCGGACGGACTGTTGGAGGCGGCCCAAATTGATGGGGCGGGCAAATGGAAGCGTTATTTGCTTATTGCACTTCCTATGGCGAAGCCAGCATTGATGGCACAATTTGTATTGCAATTTATTACTCGATATAACAACTTTCTGACACCATTGATATATCTGGATGACCCAAAGGCTTATACAATTCAAATACTTTTGAATTTTCTAATAGGATCATCCATAGATACGCGTCAAATTGCTGCAGCAGGTATGTGTACTGTGATACCAATGCTGCTGTTATACGTTATATTTCAAAAGAAAATACTTAGTGGGATATCCATGTCCAGTGGTTTAAAGGGATAAATAAAAAAGAAAAGAGGAGAAAATCAAATGAAACGTCTAAAAAGAATTATGGCTATTGTTTTAGCAGGAATTATGGTAGCTTCACTCATTGGTTGCGCAGGAAGCGGGCAGTCCAACTCAGGTGGAAGCAAGGAAGTGAAATTTCTATATGGTGGAACTTCGGAACTTATGGCAATATATGCCGCTTTAATTGATGAATATAATGCTACAGAAGGAAAAGAACAAGGAATTACTGTAAAGGGAGTTCCAAAAGGAACGGATTTGGAAGGTATCTTAGCACAGCAACTTTCTGGAAATTCAGGAGCAGACGTGGTAGCTCTGTCAGATATGTATTTTAAAAAATTCACACCGTATTTTATGGAATTGACAGACAAGATTGACCAGTCGGTATTAGATGGCATTTATGAAAATACAGCAATGAGATATTTTTATGATAGTGAAGCCAACACATCAAATGAGGATGATCCTTTGTATGGTGTACCAATTTACAATGATGCGCAAGTACTTTACTATAACAAGACTGCACTGAAAAACAATGGAGTCATTTGTATCAGTGTTGCAGAAGAAGATTTGGAGGCTTTCAATGCAGGTGGAAAAGATGCTAACGGGAAGACAAAGGCAGATTATGGTATTGAAAACGTTACAGTTTTGAATAAGGGCTTTTATCGAAGTCAATCTCCTTTTGTTCAACAAAAGGGAAAAGTGGACGGTACAGGTTGGAAGGCGCTTGCCAATGGAGAAGTTGCGATTTTTAATGATCAAATCGCAATGAATTGGGACGAGATGGAAGATTTGGCAATGATTAATACAGCTTCTCACAATAGTAAATCTGTGACAACTTATGGCTATTATACACAGTGGTGGTTCGACATGGGATGGTCTGTTGGTGGTGACTGTGTCGAAGATGTTAGTGGTAACGGTGACTGGGTATTTACACTGGCCACAGATATGAACAACTATCAGGTAAATTCTGGAAAAACATATACGGGAAAATATACTGGTACAGTTTACGAAGAGGGTGACTTCTTGAAAGTGACAGATATTATTGCAGCAGAGGCAGGAGATACCATTGGTTACAGCACCGACAAAGGAACTACATATTATTATACTGTCAATGGAGCTAAGGCAGGTGCTCGTGACTTTAGTAATGAGGTGACGAACGGAACCTTGACTGAGTTCCCAACGATTTTGGATGCATTTAGTCGTTTTGCTTATCAAGCGGGCAAGGGTGGAATAAATGTTGCACCTTATCCAGGTGAATTCTCAGCGACCAGTTCTGTTTCTTATTTCATTTCAGGAAAGGTTGCAATGTTGGTTGAGCGTGTTTCTTATTTGGAAAGTGTAGAAAAATTGATGTCAGACGAATGGGGAATCGCACCTTTGGTTCAATATAAGGAGTATACGGATCCTAAGAATCCTAACTGTGATACAGCATCCAAGGAAGGAAATGTTGCAGTATGTTCTTATGGGTATGGTCTGGCGGTTAATGCTAAGACGAAAGCCACGGATGCATCTGTTGATTTCCTCACATGGGTTGCTACTGACGGACAGGCGTTCTTGGCAGAGAATGGATATGCATCTTACCGTTACGAGGATGAAAAAACTATGTTGAGCAAATTACCTTACAAAAATCCTGGAGTTGTTGTTCGTTCATTAGAATATGGTAAACCTAATGACCACTGGTATATGCCGGATAACGATTGGATTGACATTTGGGCATCACCTTTAAATAAAGAGGTGCGTTATGGTACATTAGCATTTAGTGACTATATTTATCAATACATTGATGAGACAAATGAAAAACTAAAAACTTATTAGAAAGAAATATTCACAGGAGATTGATGAAATGAACAAAGAGTTGTTAGATTGCAGGATAACAGAAGTAAAATCAGGGATAGTACATGGCTCATATCCTAGATTGATTGGGAAAAATGGTAAACGCGGTGAGCATGGTTATGGTAGCAATACTAGTGTCGTGATACTCAAGACAGAAAATGGTCATACCGGATGGGGGATTGGTGTGGCTGACAGAACCTTAAAACTATGGCTGGAAGGCAGTAGAGTAAGTGATGTATTTCAACCTGAGATAGGAGTGTTATCGCCGGCTCTGAGTGCTGCTGATATGGCACTTCATGATTTGGCAGGTAAGATTTTAGGGATTCCAGTTACCAAAATGATTAATCCGGATAGTGGAATGAAGGCAGCATGTTATGATGGGGCAATTTACTTAAGTGATTTACCGGGAAAAGATGATATTGGTCTAGAAGTAATCTTAAAAGATTGTAGAGACGATGTCAAACTTGGGTTGAAAGACTTTAAGGTAAAAATTGGTCGTGGAAAGAACTGGATGGAAAAGGAAGCTGGACTGAAACGAGATGTAGATATTATCCGAAGCATACGAAAAGAATTTCCGCAGGCAAAAATTATGGTGGATGCCAATGATTCCATGGATCTGCAGACAGCAATTGCATTTATGGAGCAGGTAAAAGATTGTGATATCTATTGGTTTGAAGAACCGTTTGCGGAAAATTATGAGGAATGCAAGATCTTCAAGGAATATCTGAAAAAGGAAAGTCCTCAGACTCTTTTGGCTGATGGAGAATTTCAGTATGATAAAAACCTGGTAGTGGATATGGCAAATCAGGGAATTTTAGATGTCTTATTAATGGATCCGGAATCTTATGGCTTTACAGAATGGAGAAAGTTAGTAAAGCAATGTGTTGGGACTTCTATAAAGTGCTCACCACATGGCTGGGGAACCAGTATGAAATCCATGATTTGCGCACACCTTGCTGCAGCATATCCTGACGTATGCCCTACAGTAGAATGGGCACCAGACGTTTTGGACGGAGTAGATGTTTCAGGTTACGAACTGAAAAATGGAATTTTAACAATTCCGGACAAACCAGGTTTTGGTATGGAGTTAGAATGGGCGATTCCTAGAGAAATTTACAACCCATATTAAGAGGTGAAAGATTGATGAAAAGAAGCACAAGAAACATTTTTGCATGTATATTGGTTATTCTGCTGTCAGTGTTACTACTCGTTTCTTGCAAGGGTATTGGCACGAAAAAGATTCTAGAAGACACCGAAATACCGACGGTTGAAGGAGAATATGTTTCTGTCAGGGATTATATGGTGCCAGAGGTGACTTTGGATGGTGTCATGGACGAAGAAGAATGGCAGAATGCATCAGAACAGTCTTATGGTGAGATTGGGACGGCACCAACCAATGTAAAGGTTTTTGCCGGAGAGGCTGGAATTTATATCGGAGCAGAGATTGAAGATGATGAATTGATTGCAAGATATTCGCGTACGACATACAATTCTTGTTTTACTGTTGTACTATTTGCATCAGGAACTACAACCTATGCTACTGACGAGCAAGCGATTGCTATCAACATTGATGCTGACGGAAATATTCTGATGAAACGAGGAAAAGATTCCGGAAAATGGGGTGATATAGAACTTGGTAAACTGACGACATATCCGGGAGATGATATTCCTACTTATTTTGAATATGGTGTAGCAGTTGATGGTGAAGTTGATGATGACAAAAAAGATGAAGGATATAGTGTGGAACTTCTTATCAACTATAATACGCTGGAATTGATAGGTGGAACGGATAAGCAAGATTATGGCATGTATTTTGAAACAGTTTATTTTGCAGGTGAAGCCAGAAAATTGGTAAGAAGTGATATCTGTGGTTTGTACCAAGATAATGGCAAGTTGGAGAAACGTCGAAAAATCAATTATGCTACCTACAGCATTGATGGATTAGATAACGATGCAATTTGGGAAAAACGCAACAAGTATGAATATGAGACTAACAGTAACTATACGGTAAGCAACTATATTGCAAAGGAAGGACTCTATTTGTACTTCGAGGTTAAGGATGATAAGGTATGCGCAGATGGAAATTCGATTAGTCAGAATGACAGTCTAGAAATCTATTTGGATGTCAAAAATAACGGAGGAAAAACACCTCAAGAAGATGATGTACAAATTCGAACGGATGTTACCGGAAGCGTTCAGATCATGTTTGGAAACGGAAAGATCTGGAAAGGTTCATCGACTTATGATGATATTATATCTGTAACACGGATTATAAACGGGAAGTTGAATGGGACGGCGGAAGGATATGCATTAGAAATGTTTATTCCATGGAAAGACTTGAATGTCACATCGCAACCTTCTGATATGAAAGTGTATTTCGGTGCAAGAGACTGGGATGGAATTGTGAAAGAAGATGGTTCCAGAACAAGACCTTGGTATGGAACAGGAAAAAGTGCATCTATACCAAATGACTGGATGTTGATGACGAAAGATTTTATCAAGGGAAGAGTACCTGTTTCTGAAATTGTACTAGATGGTATATTTGATGATGATTTATGGAAAAATGCGAATGCGCATCTGGCATTTGGAGGTACAGTACGAGTTCTTTGGACTTGGACAGATTTCGGTTGCTATTTTGCCATGGATGTAACAGACGATAATGTTGTTACTGAAGGCAAACGTGCCACCCAGAATTCTAGTGTTGAGATATACCTTGATTACAAAGGAGATGGCAGAACACTCAGTGATGATAATCGAGCCATTACTGTGGATGCTTTGGGAAATCTAATCGTAAAAACAGGTGCTAATGGAAAAAGTTATGAGGATTCTAGTGCGGTTGTTAAGCGAGGAGCAACTCTAACAAAAACCGGATATGCGGTGGAAATTTATGTGCCATGGGAGGAATTTCTTGGTGAAAAGCCTTCAAACATGAGAATTGCTTTTGGCAACCGCGTGTTCTTAGCTGGAAAGAAGTCGTCTAACTGGCTGAATGATGGTTATTGTAAAGATGTCAAACAGCCAGATATGTATGCTGTTTTTACCGAGACAAGTATCGAACAGTAGAAACAGCATATGAACAAGCAAGGAGGATGTAAATGAAAGTTAAGAAATATAGTAAAAAGATAGTGTCGGTGATTTCCGGGTTTGTTTTTGCCTTCACATTCTTGGCTGGGTGTGGACAAAGCTTTAACACTCGAGGAGGAGCCGTTGACTTTTCCAATCCTTTAGACAAGGACGAGATAGCTTATGAGTTTGCTGAAACAGAAACATATACAAATTATCTGAAAATTGAACAAGACATGGGAGATTTAGAGCCTACGGATAACAGTTTGGCAATTGGTGACCCATTTATTTTCCGACATGATGGAATGTATTACATGTATCCTAGTTCGTCTGGTGGGACTGAGGAAGAAAGAGGAATTAGAGTCTTTGTTTCGGAGGATTTGGTAAATTGGACTTATAAAGGTTTTGCGGCTGAAGGATATGCGGCTACATACGGTTGGGCACCGGAAGTCATTTATTATAATGGGAAATTTTATATGGTAACGGGACCAAAGGGAACATCACATTATGTTTTAACTAGTGATAGCCCATTGGGACCATTTGCTCCAATTACTGAAGACCTTGGAAGGGGGATTGACGGCTCGTTGTGGGTCGATGATGACGGGCAAATGTACCTCTTATACGCACCGGAATATAACAGTGGTATACAAGGTATCGCAAAGTTTGATCCTGAAACCGGAACAGTTGGGAAAGAGGCAGACTTGTTTACATATTTAGGAGGACAATTCTGTGAAGCACCATCTTTCTTTCGAAGAAATGGCGTTTTGTTTCTGACTTATAATGGTCAGACTACCATGAGTGAAGGTTACCGGGGGGGCTATTCCTATAACTTAACTAATAATCCGATGGATGTGCTTACAATTCCCGAGAATAACCTTTTAACTCTAAATGCCAGTGGCGATGGTTACTATGCAGCTGGATTAACAGGAAATGTAATGGGACCTAATCTTGATTCGTGGTATGCCTCATATCATATTGTGACCAATCTTACTAATCCATTTTGGAGAGAAATGTGTATTGACCAGGTGGTGACTAACGGAGCACAGGCAATGATGAATGGTGTGAGTTATACACCAGTATCGATGCCGGAACGTCCGGATTTTGAGACAAGAGATGCGAAGGATGGATTCCTGAGCGAGGACAATACAGAGGGAAATTACACGATTGAATACAATGCGACACCGACAGGAAAGGGCATATTGAAGTTTTTATTTGCTTATACGGATGCGAAGAATCATGTAGCGGTTCAATGGGATTTGACAGAAGGCATACTGAACATCGTAAAGATGAAGAATGGAAAAGAGACAGAACTTGGAAGCGCAGATATCTCTATGCTTTCGACAGACGTGTTACATACGATTCGTGTAGAAAAGGGTGCGGACAGTATGCTGGTGTACATCGATGGTATGAACAAACTGGAAGTGTCTGCGGATGGAATTGGTTCAGGTAAGATTGGTGTGAGTGGAGATGCTAAATATTCTTATATCGCATTTTCAAATTACGTTTTTGGAACCAGCGATTTTGAAACGCTCAAGAATGTTCCTACTTCTTTTTCGGCGGTGCATTATCTGAAGGGTGAAAACCGAGGTTGGTCTATTCAGAATGCAGAAGTTAAAGAAGGCGGTATTCGCCAGAATGAAAAAGAAAATACGAATTACAATGAAGATGATGCTTCATACTCTCTGATACTTGACACATCGGGAGATTGGGTAAAGTATGCCTTATGCGTGTCTGAGGAGTCTTATTATGGTCTTACCGGAACGGTGACTGCTTCTTCTGTCGGAGCTCAGATACAGGTGATTGTGGATTCGTCTGATATTTATACTTTTACGGTACCGGAGACGGGTACGGATTATTCAACTTATGTGAATGTTATGTTGGGGCAGATTCCATTGACAGCAGGCAAGCACACCATGAAGATTCGTTTGGTAAGTGGCTATTTTGAGGCACAGACCTTTGAACTAAAGCAGACAAATCCGATTGCGGTAGACTATGAAGATGCATTATCTGAAATCAGACGTGATTTATATTCCTATGAGGGAACTTGGGCAATTGAAGATGATGCGCATGTGGCAACAGGGCAATCTTCTAGCTATCCGGCATATGTGTGCGTTGGAGATACGCTGACTGATTTTACTCTTGAGGTAGAAGCGGCGGTGAAAGACTTACTAAGTGATGGTTATGGTGGGATACGTTTCCACGTCACAGAACTTTGTCCTTCACGTAAAAGTGAAAATGTATATGCTTTTCAGGGGTATTATCTCACCATTAATGGGTCACAGTTGCAACTGATGCGATGTAATTATAATGAACTTATTTTAGATACGGTTGCAGTAGATTTTAACCAGGATGAATATCACAAGTTTAAAATCACCATGGAGAACAATCACATTCAGGTATATTTGGATGATGCGAAGGAAGCAATTATTGATGTCTATGATTACAATGCATTCCTGACTGGACAGGTTGTTTTAACCGCACAAGGTATGGAAATAGGATTTAAGAATCTGAGGATTACAAACAGATAGGAGGGATCGTGAATATGAGAAAAAAATGGAAGAGACCTTTAGCGTTTCTGTTAGCATTGACTCTGATTTTTTCCGGAGTTCAGTTCATGTCCACACGAGTGCAGGCAGATTCGTCTACAGATACAAAGACGGATTTGTCATCTGCTAAAACTGTGATAAATACATGGGACTTTAATGAAAATGCTCAATTGACTGATGACTTCATGCTGTATAAAAGAAATGGTGATGGAGTGAATTTCGTAACAAGTGATGGTAAACTAAGTGCAGTTGCATCTACTTCAAGTGATTGCCGAAAAGCAGTATTGAACACAAAGTATACTGTTAAGGAAACTTCCGTAGATATTTATCCTGTGGACGGTGTGTATTACGGCGGTATTATGTTAGGCGTTACGGGAAAAGTACGAGGAGGAACAACGGCTAATCCTTCAATTATGGTTTCCGTAGAAGATTCCAATGTAAGTGATAACAACTATAAGCTGAGAGTATACGGATATGATCCGAATATAGAACCAAAAGAGTTTAAGATTTTAGACGACCAAGAAGCGGGTCTTGTTTATTCGGATCAGGAAGCACAGGCGGTGAATTTGAAGGTGGAGATATCAGAGTCAACGCTTAAAATCACACTTACGTTGCTTTCCGATACGGCTTCGGCAGTAAATGAAGGAACTTACCAATGCGAGGTAGACATTGCTACATATCGGGATAAAAGCGGAAATACAATCTTCAGTAAAGGGAGCCTGGAAGGAAAGGTTGGGCTGTTTGCCCGTGCAAATGCAACTTGCTTTGATAATTTTAATGTAGTTTCATATGCGACACATGCATCAGAAAGGGTATATGATTTTGCGGATTCTGATGAATTTAGCAATGATTTTACGCTATACAAGAGAAATAATGATGGAGTGAATTTCACAACAAGTGCCGGATCTCTTTACGCGGCCTCGTCTTCGACAAGCGACTGCCGAAAAGCAGTACTGAATGCGGAGTATGATATGGATGCGGCTTCCGTAGATATTTATCCTGTGGATGGAGTGTATAATGGTGGTATTATGTTGGGTATTACTGGGAAAGTAGGAGGAGGAACAACGGCGAATCCTTCCATCATGGTTTTCGTAGAAGATACCAACATAGATAATAACAGCTATAAACTGAAGATATACGGATACCTTGATAAGAAAGAACATAAAATATTAGATTTGAACAAATCTTCCCTATTGTATTCTGATCATGCGGCGCAGCCAGTGAATTTGAAAGCAGAGATATCAGAGTCAACGCTTACAATCACGCTTACGCTTCTTTCTGAAACTGCGTCTGCAGTAAATGAAGGAACTTACCAATGTGAGGTAGACATTGCCACATATCAGGATGAAAGCGGAAATACAATCTTTAGCAAAAACAGTCTGGAAGGAAAGGTTGGTCTGTTTGCGCGTGCAGTTGCCACAAAATTTGATGATTTTGCTTTGTTCCAAGAAATGACGGTATATGATTTCGAAGATTCCAAGGAATTTAGTAATGCGTTTTCTCTGTATAAGAGAAACACGGATGGCAATCATTTTACGATAAGTGATGACGGCATTCTTACAGCAGAACAATCTACCGCTAGTGATTGCAGGAAAGCAATTCTGAATGCATTGTACGATGTAGAACAATTGTCAGTTGATATTTATCCGGTAGAGGGTAAGTACTATGGTGGTATTATGCTGGGCGCAAACAAAAATGACAACTTGACTTATGGTGGAGGTGTCATGTCAAATCCTTCTGTGATGGTGATGGTACAGGATACCGGAGCAGGGGGAAATGCGATTACATTGCGAGTGAATGTTTACGGCGATAATGATAGTGACGGAAAGATTGACGATGTACAAATTTTATCAAAAAATTATGGCGGTTCGAGTGACAAAACACTATACAAAAGCAAATCCGCACAAGCAGTACGTTTGACTGTACAGGTAGATGGTACAAAGCTTGTAATGCGATTGAGTCTGCTGGCAAACGACCATATTTATGTGGAAGAACAGGTAGATATTACATCGGATATCAAAGGTGCGAGCACAACCTTTGACAGCACGACATTGGAAGGCAAGGTTGGAGTAATAGCGAGGGATTATGCTACCAACTTTGATGACTTTGGCATAAAAGGAATGGTAAGCACTGAGGTCGACCGTGCAGAAGAACTGGAAGTGGATGGCATCACAGCTACATATACATTTGAAAATACAAAGGAGATGTTGGATTTCGATTTATATCGTTCTACGATAACAGGAGGCTTTTCGTTGAATGATGGAAGACTAACAGTGAACACAGGCAAGACAGAGGGCGAATACAAAGCAATTTTAAGAGGAGAAGGTCGTGTGTATCAGAAGGTTTCAATCGATATTTACCCTGATGAAAATGGACTGATTTATTCGGGAATTTATTTAGGGGCTTCTAATGCGAGAGCAGGATGGGGTTCTATCGATGGAGTTAATATTTTGCTACAGTCGGATAGTGCAGATGAAGATAAGAAAAATCAGCTGACAGTCAATGTGGGTGATTATCCGGATTGGAAAGTTCTTAAAAAAGTTAATGAAAAACTTTTTGTTGACGGAGTAAAAGAACCAGTGAGATTGACGGTGTATATTGTTGGTCAGGAGTTAATCATTAGTGTATCTGTACTTAGTGATTTGTCTAGATATACACAGTTTATATATCAGTATGAGGGAAATTATGATTTGACACAGGGTACAGTTGGTATTCGTAGCAGAAACGCAAATAACAGTTTTGATAACTTTACGATAGTATATCAGCAGTCGGAGCAAGTTAGTCCGGAAATAGATGTAAAAAATGAACCACCTGTTATCGCCAGTCCGGCTACTGGTGACAACACAATGTTTTTGCTTTGTGCAGTTGTTATGACTGCGTCATTGGTAACAGTGATTTATGAATGTAACAAAAGAAGAAAAAGTAGTTACAATTAATATAGAAATGGAGAGATGCAAGAATGAATGTAAATGGATTTCGAGCGCCTGCAGTGCCACTTATCACACATGATCCTTTTTTTAGTCTTTGGAGCCATGCGGATGAGTTGACAGGGGATTCTACTCGTCACTGGACAGGCACACGACAATATATGTTTGGCGTTATCGTCTGGGATGGAGTAATTTATGAGTTTATGGGAAAGGTGGGAGCCACGGATGACAGGTATTTTGCTGGTTATGAAAAACTGGTCCAGACCAGCTGCGAAATACGACCTATGACAACAATCTATCGCTTTTCTCATGCAAAATTTGATATGGAGCTTATATTCACCAGCCCACTTTTGTTAAATGACCTAGAAATCATGTCAAGACCAGTATCTTATGTGGATTATCGAATCATACCGAAGGATTGTGAAGAACATGAGGCGGTGATACAGTTTGGATTTTCAGGAGAATTCTGCGTAAATGAGACAACTCAGAAGGTGCATGTGGAACTGACAAACAATGCCATTTGCTTCTCTAGTGGAACAGAGCACATGTTGAAACAATGTGGAGATGATCACCGTATTGAGTGGGGCACGCTCCACGTTGTAGCACCGGATTACGTGCAGGAAAGTATGAGCCTGCGTTCCTATCATCAGCAGCTTACTTCATTGTATGGAGATAGGTTGCAACCGGTCAATATTATGCATATGCAGGGACCGCATCGAGAGTGTAAGGGACCGGATACTGATCAGGCGTATGAGTGGACAACGGTGCATCCGCACTATCCAACAATTTTGGTGAAGAAGACCTTTACGGTGAAGAACGAGGCTGTCAGTGGTAGTTTGGCATTGGCTTATGACGATGTGAAGTCCCTGCAATATTTTGGAGAAAATATCGAAGCTTACTGGAGAAAGGATGGTATTTCCTTTAGTCAAATGCTACAGGCTGCTCTTAGTGACAAGGGAGAGATTCTGGCAAAGGTGGCCGCCTTTGAAGAACAATTGTTGGAGCAAGCGAATCAGATTTCGCCGAAGTATGCGGATATTGTGTCTTTGGCGTATCGTCAGACTATTGCGGGGCATAAGTTGACATGGCATAAAGGAGAGTTACAGTTTGTTTCTAAGGAGAATTATTCTAACGGTTGTGCTGCAACAGTGGACGTTACATATCCATCTATTCCACTCTTCCTACTGTATGAACCGAAACTGGTGGAGGGTATGTTGAATCCAATTTTTCACCTATTGGAACAGGGTATGTGGGAATACGACTTTGCACCTCATGATGCAGGGACTTATCCACGAGTGAATGGACAGTTTTATGGTTTCAGTTTTAGACATAGGAAGAATCGTCCAAATCCTAAGGATTCGCAGATGCCTGTGGAGGAGTGCGGAAATATGTTATTGTGCGTGGCAGGATTGTGCTTTGCTGAGAAAGATATGACGTATTTTGAGAAACACCGTGCCGTATTGAAGAAGTGGGCAGACTATTTGGTTTGTGCCGGATTTGATCCGAATAATCAACTTTGCACGGATGATTTTGCCGGCTTTTTGGCTCATAATTGTAACTTGTCTGTGAAGGCTATCTGCGCGCTTGGAGCTTATGCGAAACTTTTAGAGCATACAGAGAGTTGTCACGAAGTTATAAAAGAGGGTTCGGATGCCGCTTTCTATCGTCAAAAAGCAGAGGAATTTGCTGCTGAGTGGGAAAAGGCAGCCTTTGATGGAGACCATTACCGTCTGGCTTTTGATCGGCCGGGGAGCTGGAGTTTGAAGTATAACATGGTGTGGGATAAACTGCTGAATCTGAACCTTTTTTCACAGAAAGTTTATGATTTGGAGCTTGCGTGGTACAAAAAACAGATGCATAAGTACGGAATTCCACTAGATGGACGTATGGATGGTACAAAGACCGATTGGGAAATGTGGTCTACGGTCCTTTTTGATGACAAAGAATACACAGATATGGTCGTGGATAGCATGTGGTCATTTTTGTGTGACACACCGGAGAGTATACCTTTTTCCGATTTGATTTTCACCTCAAAGCCATATGTGAGAGAGTTTACTGCAAGGACGGTGCAGGGAGGACTTTTCATTAATATGTTGCAACGAAACAAACCAATATATTGATAATTAAAAACGGAGGAAAAGAATATGTCTTTTGAAATGAAAAATTTTTCCCTTGAAGGGAAAGTAGCTTTAATTACGGGTGCATCTTACGGCATCGGTTTTGCTCTTGCAGAAGCCTATGCGGCAGCGGGTGCAACGATTTGTTTTAACGACCTTAACCAGGAATTGGTTGACAAGGGTATTGCTGCCTACAAGGAAAAGGGCATTGTTGCTCATGGTTATGTATGTAATGTATGTGATGAGAACGCAGTAAATAATATGATTGCTACGATTGAAAAAGAAGTTGGTGTAATTGATATCCTGGTAAATAATGCTGGTATTATCAAGAGAATTCCAATGTGCGACATGACTGCCGAACAATTCCGTCAAGTAATTGATGTGGATTTGAATGCGCCGTTTATTGTGGCGAAGGCTGTAATCCCTTCCATGATAAAGAAAGGACATGGAAAGATTATTAACATCTGTTCCATGATGTCGGAACTTGGACGCGAAACTGTATCTGCTTATGCAGCAGCAAAGGGTGGATTGAAAATGTTGACGAGAAATATCTGCTCTGAGTACGGAAAATACAATATTCAATGTAATGGTATCGGACCTGGTTATATTGCAACACCACAGACAGCACCACTTCGTGAATTGCAGGAAGATGGAAGCAGACATCCGTTTGACCAGTTTATTATCGCAAAGACTCCGGCAGAGAGATGGGGCGATACAGCGGATTTACAAGGACCAGCAGTGTTCCTTGCTTCTGACGCATCGAATTTCGTAAACGGACATGTGCTATATGTGGATGGCGGTATCTTGGCGTATATTGGAAAGCAACCATAGAGAAAAGAGAGATATAATAAATGAGCGTATTAACATTAAAAGTAATCAATCGAAATGGGGAAATCATCTGCAAGGCAACAGGTGAAGGCTTTGTGGATTTGGTTTGTAAAAGAAAATATGAAGAAGGCGATTATATTCTGTTAGAAACGTCTGAGAAGGATATACATATCAATGTGCAGTTTGATGATGCACTTGGGAAATCACTGGTATATATGAAAGACAATCTGTGTTATCAGATACCGTTTGCAGAGAAACGCCTAAATCGTTCGCCGAAGATATTTTCAGGAGAATTGCATTATCTGTATGCCGAAGAAGCAGCGGAGACAGAAGTTTACGCCTATCGAAATCTGGCATTAAATCCGAACGACCAACATTGTGAGGTTGCATGTTATCCGCATGCGACTGCAAATGTGGAAACAAGAGGTGAATCGGTGTTTGCAGCACAGAATGCGATTGACGGCGTGAGAGCGAATCTTTCTCATGGAAATTGGCCGTATGCATCTTGGGGAATTAACCGTCAGGCAGATGCGGCACTTACCATTGACTTCGGAGAGGAGATAGTGACGGATAAGATTGTGCTTTATACAAGAGCAGATTTTCCACATGACAGTTGGTGGACTCAAGTGACACTTACCTTTTCCGACGGAACGTCAATCGATTGGCAACTGGAAAAAAGCGTGCTTCCTCACACGTTACAGATAGAACCAAAGACCATTACGTGGGTAAAGCTAGACCAGTTAATTAAGGCAGAGGATGAATCACCATTTCCTGCACTTACACAGATAGAAGTGTACGGCACAGTTAATATATAATTAGAAAAAGAGTGGAAATAGACAAAGAAAACGCTGGAGGCCAGTAAATACAAGGCTTCCAGCGTTGATTTTTTGTGAGTGATTCTAATTTGATTCTATTATTTTTCCCATTCAAATTGTAATTTAAGGCCATAATCGTCATTGTTAGCACACATAGCAATTCTATTTGCCTCTATGGATGGTGCAAAGTCTCTGTTTTGTCCACTTATACCTTTTTTCTTGAATTCCTTAATTTGATTTTCAGCAGTATTAATCATAAACTCGTACGTATCGTATGTCTCAGAATAATCTTTGTTTTGCTACATCTAAAACAGCTGCTTTCTATTCACTCATAGCAGAAGGCAGATAGTACCAAGTGCTTTTGTGTTTGACATCATCGTCTTTAGGAGATTTAAATTTGGTTGGGACAAAAGAACGTGTATTCATATACGTTCCCGAAGCGATAGCATCTACATTTGTAAGTGAATATACTAATCCTTGATGATTAGTATAACCAACTATTACTTTCTTCTTATTGAGTTTTAGGCAAGATGTAAGTTTCATCAATCCTATCACCCAAAGAGGATCAGAAACTAAGTATTCATTGTTTGAAGGATATGGTATTACATAATACCCATCAACAGGGATTTCCTTCAACAAAGAAAATAATTATTCTATGCTTTCGCTATTTCTTATTGTTTCTGGATACAAGCATAAGGTAGCATAAATAGGTTTATCAGTTTTTTCTCTAAAAAAGAGCAATCTTTTATGTGGTCATAACGAAAGGTTTACACACGAAACAATTTGTACTAAAATAAATGTATGTTTGAGATTTTATGCAATGGGAGGAAACTGCGATGAGCATTACTAGAGAACGGGCATATGATATTTTGCACAAATATATGGTAGGGGAAGCATACCTTCAGCACTCTTACGCGGTGGAAGCAATCATGCGAGGCCTGGCAAAGAGACTTGCACCGGATGAAGTGGAGTACTGGGGAATCGTTGGTCTTCTTCACGACCTCGATGAGGAACATTGTGACTGGAGAAACCATCCGGAAGTACATGGACCAACGTCAGTTGAGATTTTGAAAAAAGAAGGTATTGAAGATAAAGTTCTTCACGATGCAATCTGTGCGCACAATCCAAAGAGTGGTGTAAAGGCAAAGACGAATCTTCAGTATGCAGTATTAGCAGCTGATCCAATGAGCGGATTTGTAAAAGCAGTTGCACAGATTTATCCAGACAAGAAGATTGCAAGCGTGAAGCACAAATCAGTCATGAAACGTTTTAATGAACTTCGATTTGCATCAGGGGCAAACCGTGATTATATGGAATCCATTGAATTCACGAAGTTAAGCCTAGATGATTTGATTGATGTTGCACTGGAAGAAATGGGCGCGATTGCCGACAAGTTAGGACTGTAAAAATGGTATTAGAGAAAATGTTTACGATGCAGCTGGTGATGTTCTCTTTGGTCATCATCGGCTTCATTGTGCGTAAAAGAGGAATTATAGGAAGTGAGGCCAGAAAGGACATGATTGATTTCTGTCTTTTTGTCACATTGCCGTTTAATATTTTACATTCATTCCTGGGAGAGTGGGATTTTTCCATGCTTGCGTCCTGTGGAATGATACTATTGCTTTCGACAGGATATAATGCAATCAGTGTTCTGGTCAGTTTCCTTTTATATAAGAAGAAAGAAGACAGACAACAAAAAACACTTCGTTATGGAACAATTGTATCAAACGGTGGATTTTTGGGGAATCCTGTATTGGAGGGTATTTATGGAACAAGCGGAGCGTTTTATGCATCGATTTTCATGTTTCCGGTAAGAGTAGTGATGTGGAGCGTCGGTGTATCGGTGTTTCTTAAAGGACATAAGCAAAACGTACTGAAAAAGATTATCACCAATCCTTGTATTGTTGTTATGTTTATTGGGGCTGCTATTATGAGCAGCGGGATTGTGTTGCCGGAGTTTATGACGAAAACGATCACCGGAATCAGTAACTGCAATATGCCACTCAGTATGATGCTTATCGGAATGTTTTTGGCTGAAATTAATCCGAAGGGACTGATTGATAAAACGATGGTGTTTTACACGGGTATCCGCTTGGTTGCAGTTCCGTTGAT
>JAEIGA010004790.1_pt1 | contig 20852 bp, 16 predicted proteins | sample 9270691 | NCBI WGS metagenome assembly JAEIGA01 (sample SAMN17057246, study PRJNA624740) | gut metagenome | biome: biome; isolation source: fecal sample | host: Bos grunniens | place: China: Xizang | collected 2019 | reverse complement strand
TTATCAACTCATCTAATATGGCGTGGTACTCCTCTTTCCAAGTGCTGCGGATGGTTAGCATGGGAGATATGATTTCTATGTCTTTCATCCCTTCTAGCGTTGTGCGCATAGTTTTGCCTGCGGTAGGAGCCCAGGTACCATTCTCTACCAATGCCACGCGACGAGATTGGTAATTCTTATTGGATAATTTGTAGAGGAACATATACATAGGAGGAAATACTCCTGCATCGTAACTAGATGCGCAAAGCACCATCTTGTCATATTTGAAAGCTTGGCTGATAGCCTCGGATGCATCTGTTCGGCAGAGGTCCAATAGGGCAACATCCACATCATTATTGCGCAGATGATGGGCTATTCGTTCAGCCACTTTGGCGGTGTGCCCGTGGATAGAAGCGTGCGCAATCAGTACTCCCGAACACTCGGGACGGTAGTCGCTCCATGTCTCGTACAATCGCCATGCTTCCTGCAACTGTTGACTATCCAATATACGCCCATGCAGCGGAGCAATGGTCTGTATATCAAATCCATGTACTTTCCTCAGGGCGACATTGACCTGCTCGCCATATTTACCACAGATATTGACGTAGTACCTGCGCGCTTCGCCTTTCCAATTGTTAGGATGGGCATGGTAAACTCCAAATGATCCGAAGGCGTCCGCAGAAAAGAGTGTCTTTTCTTCTGGGATATAGGTCATCATCACTTCTGGCCAATGTACCATAGGGGCTGATGCGAAATGCAGCGTCAGTCCACCTATGTCCAGTGAGTCGCCATGCTGAATGCAAAGTGTGTTGCAAATTTGAAATCCAAACTGCCGCATATATTGCAGCGCAGCGCGACTGCCTACAATAGTACAGTCGGGGTATTGGTCCAGAAATGCACCGATTGCTCCGCTATGATCGCTCTCCATATGTTGGATAATCAAATAAGAAGGCGAACGCCCTTGCAGAGCATTCGCCAAATTTGTAAGCCATTGGTGAGCAGTGCGTTTGTCCACGCTATCCATCACTGCTACTTTATCGCCATTGAGCAGATAGCTATTGTAGCACATACCCTCGGAAAGAGGATATTGATTCTCAAAGAGGTCTAAGGTTGGATCGTCGCAACCAATATACACGATTTTATTGCTGTACATAATCAAGGTTGGTTTGTGTACAGCTAGCAAAATCTGTGCCGAATTACCAAATCCAAGGGATTAGGCGATAGCGTATGCGTTGCTGATAGTCGGTGTATCCTGGTAGCTCTGCTGCGAGAAGTGTCTCCTCGTTGCGTATACGCTGGATGATCAGCAGAGGGTAGATGGCAAACACAAGAAGTGCCCACGCAGAGCCTAGTATCAATGGCATAGCCAAGTACATAAGTAATGTGGCGGAATACATTGGGTGGCGAACGATGGAGTAGAGTCCACTATCAATTACCCTTTGCCCTTCTTGCACTTCAATGGTTCGTGATAAGTAAGCATTCTCGCGCATAACTTCTACATATATCGCATAGCCCAATAAGAAAAGCACGCTTGCACATATGATAAGCCACAGGGGGATATCACTCCAAGCATACCTAGCGTCCAATCCACAAAGCACAAAGCCCAAGATAAACATCACTCCCGAGAGGGCTACGATGCTTTTTTGCTTAGTTTGTTTCTCCTTGTTGTTCAGTCGTTTAGCCAGAAGATCTGGTTGACGGAATAGCAACCAAATACCCACTAAGGTCATAGGTATGAATAGCAGGGCAATAAACAACCAAGCTTGCCAATAACACCAGGTGCCAGCAGGCAGGAAGAGCAGTAGCATAACGATGCCCAAACCTGCGAGAAGTTTGGAAAGGGCATTGACGATTAACATAGAATGTTTAATCTACAAATTGTACCTTGTTGATGTCGCGTGGTTTAGCTTCTGGCGTTTCGTTGGCATAACCAAGACCTACGCAGAGGCTAAGCTCATAGTTCTCGCTAAATCCAAGTAAAGAAAGAATCTCGGCACTATTTTCTGCATCGTTGATAAAGCGTACAGGGCTGCCCAAGCAGATAGAACCGACGCCGAGGGATTGTGCAGCGAGCATCACATTACCTGCTAGGAGACCGCAGTCATAAGCTGAGAAATCATAGCCTTTGTCGCGAGCGATGAAGGTCATTACTGGTGCACCGCGCATGCAACCGCGTAGCATCTCCGCTGGAAGAGCAGGATTACCTGCCACCATAAGGTCTTGAACTTGCTGCATGGTAGCAGGATTGTCAATGATGCGAACTTCCCAGGATTGTTTATTTTGGCCATTGGCAGCATTGATACCGCAGGTCATTATTTGCATAATAGTGTCGCGTCCGACAGGTACCTGATGGTACTGACGAATGCTGCGGCGAGACATAATAGCGTTGATGACTTCGTTTTGCATAGGTTCTTGTGTTTTAGGGGTAGGATTACAACCTACCAAAGTGATAGCCAAAAGAGGCAGAATAAAAAACTTTTTCATAATACTAGCTTTTTTAAACTGAAAACTGAAAACTGAAAACTGAAAGGTGATGAGGACGGCGCGGAGCGCCTACAGTTTGTTTTTTATTAAGTAGTTTAGCAGTTTATGGGCTGCGCCCTAGTTAAGAAGTTGTTTAATAAGTTAATTAAGTTGAAAGGGTTTAACTATCTAAACTCCTAAACTCCTAAACTCAATCACCGATACTTCCCTTCGTTGGTATCATCGAGGATACTGAGGTAACTCTCATAGCGCGAGAGGGCAATTTCACCGTTGGCAACAGCTTGATACACGGCACATCCGGGTTCGCCTGTATGTTGGCAGTTGGAGTAACGGCAGTCGCGGCTTACACGGAAGATATCTCGGAAATAATGACCAATCTCCTCTTTCTCTACATCCAATAGACCAAAGCCTTTGATACCAGGGGTGTCAATGATCCAAGATGTGTCATTCAATTGGTGCATCTCGGAGAATGTAGTGGTGTGCATACCCTTGTGGTGTGCCGAAGATATGGCGCCCGTGCGAGCGATGTCTTTGCCAAAGATGGCGTTGAGTAATGTGGACTTGCCTACACCGGAGTTGCCAGAGAGTAGGGTTACTTTATTAGTGAATGAGGCGATAAGGCTATTAGGCGAAGAGGCGAGGTTCAACGCCGATATGGCATAGGTGGGATAGTCGAGTGACTCGTATAGTTGGCGAAGGGAATTGAGTTCTTGAAGCTCCTCCTCGTTGAGTAGGTCTATCTTATTGAAAATCAGGCATGCAGGTACGCGATATGCCTCGCAGGTGGCTAGGAAACGATCGATGAAAGTGGTAGAAGTAATAGGATGATTGATCGTGACAATGAGTGCCGCCATGTCCACATTGGCCGCTAAGATATGTGATGCATAACTGAGGTTAGTGGAGCGACGAACGATATAATTCTTGCGATCGCATAACTCAGTAATCCAATTGGTACCGTCCTCGTTGGGAGTCACCTCTACATGGTCGCCAATAGCTACTGGATTCGTGGAGCGAATACCACGAATGCGGAAATTGCCCTTTACATGGCAATCTGCTGTTGTTCCGTCAGGGAAATATACTCCGTAACTTGTGCCTGTGGTTTTTACTACTAATCCTTTCATATTTGTTGTTCGTTTTACTCACGAAGTGTGGTTCGCTGTGCTCACGAAGTGTGGTTCGCTTCGCTCACGAGGGGGGGTTAGAATGCTTCTGTGGCAGTGAGGTAAAAACTATATGCGTTGATATTGTTCCATCTAGGATCAACATTGCTGCGGGCTACATCAAAACGGATATTGACTTTAGCCTTGTTGATAGCAGCGCGTAATCCCACGCCGTATCCAACTTTGGGAACTTCCCAATGCCAGTTGTGAAAATCGTAGACATCGCCTACGCCTGCAAAAACCGTGGCGCGGAAGATACTCCAAATAGGTATGCGCAGTTCTGCCTGAAAAGCCATCATGATGTCGTCGCGAAACATATCACTATTAATACCTCTCAGCCCGTCTTGTCCGCCCAAACGTGGCAACATTGGATAGAGCGTAAGATGAGTAATATGCAAATTCAAATCCGGCAACAAGAACTGCCCTTTGAGTTGCCAAGCTAGTACAAAATCATGTGGCAGCGATATATATTGGCGAAGGTCAGCAGCTAGCACCCCATTGATGGTGGCTTGTTGCCCTTCGGGGATTGCCCTTTTGTTAGTCCACGCAGCTGCGGCTGATGCTTTGAAGAAGATACCACGGGTGGGGTAGAAGACATTGTCGCGCGTATCGTATTGAGCCACAGCGCCCAATCCTATTTGTACCAATGGATCAGATATGGTGTAAATATCCTCAATGGTGAATTGTGCGATAAGTACATCAGCCATAGGACCAATGGCAAAATGCTTGCTTACATATATAGGTGCTTGTACATTCAAGTATCCGCGTTGTAGTTCGTATGGTGTTCCTCGGCGAAGCATGCCGATACCCGTATTACCTTCGTTGGCAAAATGTGAATCGTGGTAGGTCCCGTAGTAGGTGGCAGGGCGATTGCTGTAACCTGCTCGGAATTGGAGTTGCCAAGATGAGCGGCGATGTTTACTCCCTGTTAACCGATTCCCGATGCTCGATTCCCGATTCCCAAAATATAGGTTGCCTTGTGCGTTAATGTACCATTGGTGGTTAAGCGAGTAGGTACCATCGAGTTGAACAATGGAGGTTCTCTCTTGGTTGGGAAGACGGAAGTAGCCTTGCGCTGCTGCTCCAAATTCCCAAGTAGATTCAGGGGAATAATTAACCACCGGAATACCCATTGCGGGCAGATTCATTACGCTATCAAGCGAAATAGCATGAGACATTGGGAAAACCAATGCCCATGCTATTGCTAGTATGAGAAGTCGTTTTGCGATGATTGTTAGGCGATAAGGCGATAAGGCGAGAGGCTAGAACTGGCAGCCAGCTGCCCTTGCCTTTAACCTCTAACCTTTAACCTAAACTTACACAGTCATAATCTCTTTCTCTTTCGCTGCGTAGATCTCGTCAACCTTCTTAACGAACTTGTCGTGCAGTTTTTGTGCATCAGCTTCCGCATCTTTCTCTACATCCTCAGGCAATCCCTCTTTCACTTGCTTTTTGAGGGTGTCAATGGCATCGCGGCGTGCGTTACGAATACTAACTTTTGCATTTTCAGCCTCGCCCTTACATTGCTTAGCGAGCTCTTTACGACGCTCCTCGGTCAATGGTGGGATGATAAGACGGATGCACTCGCCATTGTTGTTAGGTGCAAGACCGATGTTAGAGTTGATGAGCGCGCGTTCAATCTCAGGGAGCATTTTCTTTTCCCATGGTTGGATTTGGATAGTGCGTGCATCAGGAGTGGTGATGGTAGCTACATTGGCGATTGGTGACATCTGACCGTAGTATTCCACGCGTACTGGATCCAAGATTCGTCCACTAGCTTTGCCGGCACGGATGTGTGCCAAAGCATCGTCAAGATACATCACAGCAGATTCCATCAGTTCCTCTGCCTCTGTCAAAATAAGTTTTGGTTCTAACATGATTATCAGGGTTTTACAAGTGTTCCTATTTGTTGTCCGTTCATTACTTTTTCTAGATTACCTACTGTGTCCATATCAAATACGTAGATAGGCATATTGTTCTCGCGGCACATAGTGATGGCAGTGAGATCCATCACCTTGAGTTTCATTTCGAGAATCTCATCGTAGGTGATTTGGGTGTATTTGGTGGCGGTAGGATCTTTCTCAGGATCAGCAGTATAGATGCCGTCCACGCGTGTACCCTTCATCATTACATCCGCCTTGAGCTCAATAGCGCGAAGTACAGAAGCCGTGTCGGTAGTAAAGTATGGATTACCTGTTCCACCTGCGATGATGACGATATTGCCTTTGTTGAGCAAGCGTAGTGCCTTGTCGGTACTATATAACTCACCTACAGGCTCCATTCGTACGCTAGTGAGGACGCGCACTTTTTGTCCAATAGCCTCGAGTGCTGAGCATAGTGCAAGGGAGTTGATAACAGTGGCTAGCATACCCATTTGGTCGCCTTTGACACGGTCAAAACCTTTTTGAGCACCGCTGAGTCCGCGGAAGATATTACCTCCTCCAATCACGATAGCAACCTGTGTGCCTGAAACAGCAATGTTGCGAATTTGCTCGGCATAGTCGGCTAATCGTTGTGGATCGATGCCATATTGCTGAGCGCCCATAAGGCTCTCGCCTGAAAGTTTCAAAAGTATTCGTTTGTACATAATCCTAATTTATAAATCGCCTGCAAAGGTAATATTTTTTTTGTAAATATGCAAATATTAAAGTGTTTATTCTCCTTAAAAAGTTTAGGCCACAAAGGTACTAAAAAAAAAGTATATATGCAAGATGTATAGCAAAAAGTTGTGTTTCATGTGATTTATATTAAATCATTTTTGAATTTTGCTTGCAAATTTGCAAATTTTGTTGTACCTTTGCGGGGAAATGCAAATTTTAATAGTTTTTTGTGAAAACTTGTAACAATTATATAGTAGCGGGTCATAGATTTGTTGTTGAAAGCAGCCAATCGGACTTGTTGTCTAGAATGACTAATTATGAGCCATTTAAGGTCTCCGTTGATAAGTCCTTGTCATGTGTAGAGGACGAGGTTTTTGTATTACATGCAGAGCATGCAGGCTTGATTGGTGAGTCGGAGAAATCTAATTATCACCACCTATTTACAGACTGTGCTGAAAAAGACATGCCCCGTATTGAGGTGTATCACTCTTCTTCTACGGATAAGGCATGGCTCATTCGCACATCTTATATTGCAGATTCTCCAATCTGTTGTGAAATAGTGTGCAACGAGTCCTTTACCCAAGGTAACTTGTATATTGCTTCCGATTGCCTTGATACGCGTTTTTGCATAGACAATGCGTTGATGCTGATGTATGCATTCCGTACCGCACCATTAATGACTTTGGAGATGCATGCGGCAGTTGTCGTGAAGCCAGATGCAGTAGGGCAAAAGGGATACTTGTTTTTAGGCCATAGTGGTACGGGAAAATCTACACATGCTCGTCAATGGCTAGCGGCTTTTGAAGATGCATGGCTACTTAATGACGATAATCCAATACTGCGTGTGATGGAGAATGGAGAGGTTAGGGTGTACGGATCGCCATGGAGCGGAAAAACTCCATGCTATAAAAATGCAGATGTACCTGTCGGAGGCATTGTTAAGTTAAGTCAGGCTCCATACAACAAAATTTCTCCCATCTCTTTACCAGAGGCATATGCTTATATATTGTCATCTGCTTCGGGCTTGAAAATGAATACTGAAATGGCTGATCATATGTTTAAAAGCATCAAGGCTGTGATTACTTCTGTCAAGATGTATCATATGGAATGCCTTCCAAATGTGGATGCTGCACATGTTTGTCGCAGCGGAATGAACAAATAATTAGAATTATGAAAAAAAATAACGATATATTAATTCCTGAGTTTGAGCGCTTGCTCAAAGATAAGCATATGGTAGAGTTCGTCCCTCGTGGGGTTAGTATGCGACCATTTATAGAGGGAGGAAAGGATAAAGTGATTTTGAAATCTTGTCGAGAACCTAATGTCGGCATGATTGTTTTGGCAAAAATAGGGGAGTCCTATGTCTTGCATCGTATCTACAAAATCAAAGGCGACCAAATTATTTTGCGTGGTGATGGTAATCTGACTGGTCAAGAAGTATGCACAGAGTCTGATATTATAGGATATGTTGTAAGACTAAAAGCATGGAACGGAAAACGCAAGCGACTCACAAAGGGATTCTTGTGGAGAATGCTTCCTACATGTCTCAAAAAGATAGTTTTAAAGATTTATCGCATCATAATATTATTAAGTACGGATTATGAAAACTAAGAAAGGATTTCGCTTGCGTGAATTGGGAGGTGATTATATCCTAATTGGTGAAAGTGTTGAGTTGATTAATTTCAACAATCTGATCACTTTTAACGAAGTGGCTGCTTACTTGTGGCAAAATGTAGAAGGCAAGGATTTTGATGTGAATACTCTCACTCAACTCTTATTGGATGAGTACGATGTTGCTGAGGATATTGCACGACAAGATGCACAAGCAACTATCGATGATTGGAAAGAAATAGGTATTATTTGTTGATAGTAATGAAAACCGAAGAGCAAGTATTTTTCAATATTCTCAGATCGCTAGTATGGGGAACTCCCGTAGAGATACCTGCGAATGTTGATTGGCAAGAGGTGTTGAATATTGCGGCTCGTCAAAAGTGTTTACATGCTTTTAGCGTATGGACCAAGTCGCATCGTATTGCTACGCCTTTTGACAAACAATTACAACCCGCTGTCTTTATGGTCTTACAGCGTCAAGCGCGTCTTAATCATTTGGCGGCAGATGTGGTGAAATTGCTATCGCAGAATAATCTTACTTCGGTTTTAATTAAGGGTTATAGTTTGTCTGTTCTGTACCCAGATCCAGATACGCGTGATTTTGGTGATGTCGATATCTTTGTGGGGCAAACTGATTATAAGCGTGCAACAGAGATCTTAACAGCAGCCTATCCTCAGGCCTATTGGAAATCCGATCTCCATGGTGGCATACATTACATCTTGGTTATTGACGAATCTTTGGATAGAGTGGTAGAACTGCATCGAGTTACGATGGAATTCTCAGATAAAAATGCTGATAAACTATATCAAGATTTTACGCATAAATATCTTAATCCAACTTCTATGGATAAGATAGATATATGTGGCCAGAAGGTATTAATACCTTCTGCTGCATATAATGCGCTTTACACTTTTATGCATGCATGGCATCACTTTGAGAGTACGGGTGTTGGCTTTCGACAATTGGGAGATTGGGCATTGTGTTTAAAGCAAGCTTACAACCAATTAAGCGCCCATGAGTGGGAATTATTGACACAAGAGATGCATGCAATTCTACTCGCTCTCAAAATGAAGACTGCATGGCAGACATTTGGACATATTTTGGTCGACGAGTTGCATTTACCTGTGGAGGCTTTCCCTTTCTATACGCAGCGATACAAAGCTCGTGCAAAGCGTCTGCTCCGCCAACTTATGCGTGATGGGCATGGCGGAAGACCTATGGAATTACGCATAAAAGAAATCGCCCTTATGAGGCGATTCCCTTTCGAACGACCCTCGCAATATCGTCTATTGCAAAAGGGGTATACATTCTGTCGATTGCTCTTCGAGGCAATACAAATGGGAAAATTATTCCCCGATTTGGCTTGGCACGAACTTATGCATTCTCTTCTTCTTGGTACCAAGAAGCATACATAGCATAGTTGTGCGCAATCTTGCGATTGATCTCGTTGGTCTGTTCTGGATCAGCTTTCTTAATAAACTTTGCAGGCACACCTCCCCATACTTCGTATGGGCCTATTTGTGTGTTCTTAAGCACCAACGAGCCTGCTGCCACGATAGCACCTTCGCCCACAACAACTCCATCTAATAGAGTAGAGCCCATGCCGATAAGGGCATAATCATGTACATCGGCGCCGTGGATGGTCACGTTGTGACCTACTGATACATAATCACCAATGGTGATGGTGCTCTTCTCGTAGAGCGTATGCAAGACAGAGCCGTCTTGGATATTCACGTGATTGCCAATCTTAATCCAATTGACATCGCCACGCAACACGGCGTTGAACCAAATGGAGCAACCATCGCCAATGACGGTGTCACCGACGATAGTTGCGTTCTCTGCCAAAAAGCAGTCCTTGCCTATTTGCGGAGTAAATCCGCGTACAGGAACAATGAGTGCCATAATTATCGTGCTGCGATGATAGCGCAGAAGTCAGCAGCCTTGAGTGAAGCGCCACCAATCAAACCACCATCTACGTCTGGGTTCTCGAAGAGCTCAGCAGCGTTCTTCGCGTTGCAGCTACCGCCATAGAGAATAGTGCAATCCTCAGCTACTTGCTCACCATATTTTTCAGCTACGAGGCTGCGGATATATGCGTGGATCTCTTGTGCTTGCTCTGGAGTAGCTGTAAGACCGGTACCAATAGCCCATACTGGCTCGTATGCCAATACGATCTTGCCAAAGTCTTCAGCGCTGAGGTGGAATACAGAACCTTCCAATTGAGCTTTTACTACCTCGTTTTGCTTGCCAGCTTCGCGTTCCTCTTTTACCTCGCCAATGCAGAAGATGGGTTTGAGGTTGTTAGCCAAAGCCAACTCTACTTTGTCTTTCAAAATCTCGTAGGTCTCACCATAGTAAGCACGACGCTCAGAGTGACCGAGGATGCAGTACTCAGCGCCAGTAGAAGCTACCATAGCTGCGCTCACTTCGCCAGTGTATGCACCTTGTGCTTTGTCTGCGCAGTTCTCAGCAGCTACAGCGATAGGGCTGTCCTTCAAGAGCTCAGCTACAGTAGCCAAGTGGATGAATGGAGTACCGATAACTACGGCGCATGATGGGTTAACTACTTGATTCTTCAATTCGGTAGCCAATGCTACACCTTCTTGCAGGTTCATGTTCATTTTCCAGTTGCCTGCAACCATTTTCGTTCTCATTTCTTTCTAAATATTTATTAGGTTAATATTTAATTGTCATTGTTTAAGATAAACGAATACTTTATCTATTGCGAACATTGTATTTGTCGATTACAATACCGTTTTGCAATACGATTACACCAGGATTTGCGCGTACGATAGTTTTTAGTGTTACGGGATCGCATGTGCAGATATATTCTGCTAGATGTGGGTAATCTATGCTAAATGATTCGATATCTTCTGTGCCAGAACCTGTCAATATATATACGCTTGAAAGTGGGATGACCTCTTCGTAGTCCTCCTCGATGTATTCTGTCGTATCGGACATCATCTCCTCTGCTCCAATACTATCACAGATGACTGATTCAACTGTTTTGGCTGCCAATTCCTCTTCTAAGAGTGCTTCTATTTTTGTCATCTGAGATTTGTCTGCTTTTGACAAATCATACATTACCACCAAACGAATAGGACTAGAACTCTCCAAAATATCAAGGGTCAGATCATCTCCATTTGCATTAATAATTTCAAAATTGTGAATAGGTGATTCGTAACCCTTCTTAATAATCTTTTGCTCCCAACTTACCAACTTCCAAGTGCTATCTGGATAATTGGCGGCTGTAAATGTTTCTTGTACACCCTCCTTTTCGCAGATATACAAGTATTCTACCTCATCGGGTTCAAAGTCCTCCATGATAGTAGGCAAGTGATTGCCTACCTGATAGGGCCTAAAATCAATAACAGGAAGATGACGAATCGTCCACAACATAAAACTACTTATGGCCATGACTGTGGTTGCAGCGATTACGATTTCCATCCATCCTCTCCACAAAGGATGTAGATATTTCTTTAAAGATACCAGCGTGATTGCCAATATGATTAATATGACATTCTTTCCAAATGTCTGCCAGTTGGTCAATACTATCGCATCTCCAAAGCAACCGCAATCGCTCACAGGATTTGTAAGGGCAATATACAAGGTCAAAGGCGTCATGACACTGTAAAACAATAGCGATATCCACATTGTCCACTTTGTACGAACATTCAACAGCATACATACGCCCAAGAGCAACTCCAATATAATCAAACTCCATGCTGCGATCTCAGCTGCTGGTAGAAGATCGGTAAATATTCCGCCAAAGGCCTTCAAATAGTCTTCTATTTTGTAGACTGTGCCTAATGGATCAATCGCTTTTACCGCTCCTGAGAATATAAAGACGATTCCCAATAATGTGCGGCAGATGCTTGCAATGATAATCTTAATTTGTTTCATTTTCGCTCATTTTGATTAGATAGAATACAGCATAATTCAGCATGTCAAAATAATTCCCATCCACTCCTTCGGAAATCAAAGTTTGATTATCGTTTGCGGCTATGGATTTGTTTCGGTTAATCTTGGTCAAGATTATATCGGTTAAGCTACTTGCAAACATATCTCTCCATGCCTCTCCATAATCATGGTTCTTTCTAAGCATCAGTGCCTTCGCTTCTGCCATATATGCATCGTACAATTCTATGGCACGCTCTGCGGTCATATCCACCGAATCGGCAAAACCTTCACGGAGCTGAATCAATCCGATGATACTATAATTTACAATAGCCATCATCTCGCCCTCGATGCTCTCTCCTACTAGATTCACTCCTGTTTGCTCAATCTCGCGTACACGCTTTGCCTTGATAAAAAGCTGATCGTTAACAGTTTGTGGACGCATAATACGCCAACTTGGACCGTAATCCTTCATCTTTAATTCATATATGCGACGACACTTCGCTACTACTTGTTCAAATTCTTCGGCTGTTTTCATTTCTCTGTTTGTTAACCTAAATTTTAAACATTATTTTGCAATATATACCTGTTGGCCATTCTTAATATACACACCACTTTGTGGTATGTCAAACTGGCGTGGGTCATCACTCATCTTGCTATCTACCAATCGACCTAGCATGTCATATAGGTAAATCATCTCGCCAGATGTGATAGTCTCTATATCCGTGGCGGTTTCTATCGTGAAAGTGGCTTCCATAGCATCACTTAAATAGTATTCTTGTGTTTCATTCACGGGGCGAATCCACAGAGTGTAGATTCCATCTTCCATATATTCTATTCTAGCATCTTTGAAGTCAACAAGGGTGTTGATTATGCTTGTCCCGTTGTTAGGGGTAATCACAATGTGGAAGTATGGAGCATCACTCTCCCAACTGAAAAATACTGTGTTACCATCGGTGGTGACTGTCAGGTTGCGAATGGAGTAATCCAATGTAACTGTGCTAATAGTGAAGTTGGCTTCTATTGCATCACCTAGATAATATTCTTGTGCTTCATCCACAGGGCGAATCCATAGAGTATAATTGCCATCCTCTAAAAGGATAAATACATTTTTGAAGTCAATGACATCATCAGCTGCTATTGTTCCATCATCTTTGGTGACCTTAATATGGAAATATGGAGCCTCGCTTTCAAAGTTAATGAATACGGTATCTTGGTTTGTTGTTAACTGCAAGTTCTTGATGGAGTAATCCACGGGTATTGGTGTTGTGTCTGGTGTATGCTTGTAAACATAGCCTCTGATTTCTGGCGTACTGCCGCTATAATTCTGCAATTGTCCCAAGATAACCACCTTGTCGCCAATCTTGATTTCGTTACCCGTTGTGAAATCCGTATTTTCAAGCCATTTCGTGTCGTGGCAATAGAATTGGTTGTGCGTGCTACCATTATCTGATATGTCAAAGCGGGCCGTCTTGTATTGTTTGATTTCTGACGCTGTGTTACGCATGTTGGAGATAGTTCCGTCTACGAAATATGACATATCTGTCATTTCGCTATGACTGAGGTTGCCAGTCAATTCTAGCGCTTTGGAGGCTGATAGCGTAGATGCTGGTTCGTAAGTAACATAGTCGGTATAGTAATATAGATCATTGCTTCCGCTTTCCTTGTAAATCCACCTCAATTCTTGTGTAGTAAATGAGTGCTTAATTTCGTCACCGTTCACCACTAAGTAATATTGAATACACAATGTACCATCATTGTTTGGAATGATAGTTAAGTGCATATCGGAAGGAGTTTGTACATGGGATTCTTGTGAATATCCAACTGCATAAAATGCATCAGCATTGATGGTTCCTGTTGCACCTGAGTTAGTAGGATCTAAGATGTAGGTGCCAATGACGGAAGTATTACTATTGCTATTTATTGTGAATCGCAATAGTACTTCTGTCTCCGAAGGAGTGTTGACCCAAAATCCCTTGGAATACAAATCTATATTCCACTTATTCGTGTTGTATAAATTGATGATATCTGCATTAACCACAGGTCTGAGCTTTGCCTTTGGCGTTTCTCCAAACTTAAATTGTGTATTGGTCACTATAAGTGGAATGCGAACCGCTCCCAAATCTCTAACCAGTATCTCGTAGTCAAGCCCTGATTTATCCATTTGGCGAATCTCAAGCTCATACTCGCCCTCTGACAAATCCTTAGGTAGGTAGCCTAAGGCCTTTTGGGGATTTATATAGTATTCGCCAGGATTCAGATTATAGACTGCATTGGTCTTGCACTTGCCTACTACTTCTTGATTGCTGTCATATATGAAATAGTATATATCCCCTTGTGCGGTTGAAAAGCCAGCATTGTAAAAATGAGTTAAACTAAATCCTACACGCTCGTCTTTTCCTATCACTTCAGCAGAAGTGCGCTCTAATTTCTCAATTGTGATTACTGGAATCGCATCGTTCTGTTCGTCAGGTTTGATGTTGGTGTAGACTTCCACACTCTCCGTATATGCCATATTACTTGAACTACCACCTATTCCCTGAACATCAGGATCTAAAGCGGAGAAGGCGAAATAACCGTTGGAAAGGCCCCTCCATCCCCAGTTAATGTGCAGATAGCCATCACTTTGCATGCCATCACATACGAATGCATGGCCTGTGTTGTGTAGAGTCATACCCGTAATATATACGGGGCGTCCGGCTTGCAAATCAGTTATAATTTCCTGCATTATGCGCTCATCGCTCATATAGTTTTTAAGATTGGTGTGGATATTTTTGTCGTAGCCAAAGTGTTCAATTAAACCAGATAGAGATGTCGATGCAGATGCACCGCTTGACGATGTACTATAATCCATCTCACTCGCTACACCTATATGATACATCAAGGTAGATACTGCATTCGCTTGTGCATTTGTATATGAATCTTGATAGCTAGGAATCATATTCGCCCAATCATAAGTGGTCTGCCCAAAGTTTGCACTTATAAAATTCTTCCATGTCTTTGTAGTATATGAGTGACTACCAATTCCTTGCGCAGGATGCTTATGGACATACATAATTTGAGCCAACGCTGTTGCAACGCAACCTGTTACTGTGCGTTGCCCGCTAATTTCTGGACATTTATTGTTAAATGGCTCATCTTGTCCCCATATCGTATTCCCTAAGATAGGTGCTATGGTAGGGTATACTTCTTCGCTTCTCGCCTCTATTCTTTCACCTTTCGCCTCTTGCCTTTCGCCAATTATTTTTCGCCTCATCGCCTCATCGCCTAATTTCATCACCTCATCCGCGTACATTTGTAACCAAAATTGCATATTGGCAGGCATGTTCTCCGCATCAAAACTTCCCTTATCTGAATAGCCCAAAACTGCGCGCGTGTCATCGTGAGCAGATACTAATACAAAGCCGTCATCGCCACTGTTGAATACATACACTGCTGGCGTTGTTTGGTCTATCTGGTATTGCGTAAAGGCTAATTCCACGGGCTTATCTATCGCTTTGGCTGCTTTGGCACGCTGATGACGAATCACAACATCATTACCCATATGACTCATAAATTGACTTGCTACCAACGCCGCCTCTTGCTGTGTACGAGCATACGCAGTGGTTGCTGCTAACCACAATAATCCAACTAAAAATATACAAGTTCTTTTCATGTCAATGTTGCGTTTTTTTTAATAAAAAAATCAGCCCACAAAATTACTACTTTTTTTTGACATATGCAAATCTTTTTGGTATATCCTGATTTTTTCCAAATTACTGCATATTTCCCTATTAGTGATTAGTTAGAGATTAGTTAGTGATTAGTTAGTGATTAGTTAGTGATTGGTTATGTCTTGATAAAATGTTCGTGTGTTGGATGCTGATAGTGCATTATGTGGCACGATTTTTGTAGAATACAAAATGTTGTTTATCCCCGATCGAAAAGTATGTTTTTCGAGTTGGGCTTATTTTTGTAAAATATGAAAAAACTGATACTTATATTATTTCTTGGCGCAATGTCTATCGTGACTTTTGCGCAAAAAACGTTGTCCGGAACAATCCTTTCAAAAACGGAAGGAACCCCTGTGGAGATGGCTACGGTTCGTCTATTTGCGTTTCCTGCGGCATCGATGCCCACCCCTCCGCCTGGAATGGGGAATATGCCTGCTCCGCCAGAAGGCATGCCTGCTCCGCCAGCAAATCTCCCTGACTCTATATTTGTGCAAGGTGCACAGACATATTATGATGGCATTTTTATTTTGAGTAACATCCGCCCAGGAAAGTACAAATTGATTATTTCTTCGGTTGGATTCAAAGAATATACCAAATGGGTAGAAATGAAGAACGAAGATCTTGATTTGCCTACCATTCGTCTCGAAGAACAAGTGCAACATCTTGAAGAAGTTAGCGTACAAGCTCGTGCTGCGGAGATGACTGTTAAAGGTGATACCATTGAGTATAATACTGCTGCTTATCAAGTATCAGAAACGGCTACTGTTGAAGAACTTCTAAAGAAGATGAATGGTGTAGAGGTAGATAAAGAGGGTAATGTCACAATCAATGGAGAAGAAATCAAGGGTGTGCGTATTGATGGCAAGAAGTTCTTTGGTGATGATGTGCAGACTGCCACGAAGAATATCCCTGCCGACATGATCGAAAAAATCCAAGTCATTGACGAAAAGAGCGATATGGCTAAACTCACTGGTTTTGAGGATGATGAGGGAGAGCGTATTATCAATCTTAGCTTGAAGAAAGATCGTAAGAAAGGTGTCTTTGGCAACTATTCTGGCGCACTTGGAGCGGATATGGTAACCGACAATGGCGGTTGGTTTGACTATGGCAATTCTGCTTACGGAGCAACGGATGCGGCTCGTATGTTACACTTCATAGAGAACGACGCACGCTATAATGCGAATATCTTTACCAACTTGCTCTTGGGTGAAAGCCAAACAACCATCATCGGGGGAGCGAATAATACCAACGAGATTCGCTCTCGCCGTGGTCGTGGTTGGTTTGGAGGACAGAACGCAGGTGTAACAGCATCGGAGAATATAGGTGTAAACACGAATATTGATTTCAATAGCAAGATTGAGAAGAAGGATGACAAAACATCTCTCCTTTTTGGTGGTGATGCTACGATTAATCACTCCAACAACGACACACGCACACTGTCCAATAAAGAGAGTTATAGCGAAGAGGCTACTTATATTGACCGCGACTCAACTATCAAACGGACCAATTCATGGGACGCGCAAATGCGTTTGGAGATAGAGTATCAAATTGACTCTATGAACAAACTTATTTTGCGCCCACAAATCAGTTATACCAACACTGCATCCAATCAAAACAATGACTATGTGTTTGATCGCGATTCTGTGCGTATCAATGATGGTTATCAACATCAAAGAAGTATGCAAGAGGAGATAGGTGCATCTATGCGAGCAATCTATAATCACAAGTTCGCAAAGCCAGGGCGTACCTTGACTATGCGGGCCAATGTGAATTTCAAGAATACGGATAAGAAGGATACTACTTATGCGTGGGATCGAATGACTGATACCGTATTGGTTGATCAAAATACATTCTCGTGGAATAATTCGTTGAGTTATTCGTTGCGCACTTCGTTTGTAGAGCCTATATACGGAAAAAATCACTTCTTGGAGACAGTACTTTCCTTGTCAGGTAGCAATCGTAATTCGGTGAAAAATCAATATACGATGCACCCAATTTTAGAAGAATATCTATACGACAGTATTTTTTCAAATGAGTTAAGCACCAATATGTACACCGAGCAACTAGAACTCAACTATCGTTGGGTGAGCGAGAAAATTGACTTGACTGCTGGTGCTCGTGTATTGGCTACGCAGACATATTCAAAAACTTATTATGGTGGTACTCTCTCGCGCGATACCTTATATAATAGATTCAATTGGTCACCTAATGTACGCTTCCGTTATAAGTTTGGTAAGAAAGAATTCGCTCGTATCAACTATCGCGGTCGTGTTAATGAACCTATTATCCAACAGATGGAACCTGTGCGCAACAACTCTGATGCAATGAACGAGACTGTGGGTAATATGGGACTAAATCCTGCATTCAATCACAATATCTTTGCGATGTACTCGCGCTTTAATCAGGAGAAGTTTTCTAGTATTATGACTGGTCTACGCGCAACATTAACCCAAGATGCATTGGTGAATAATACAATCTATGACCAAACCGGTAAACGATATCTTCAAACTGTAAATGCTGATATGATTCCGTGGAATATAGGTGCGGATTTTATGTCCAACACACCATTCTGCAAGAAAATGTTCCAATTCCACTCACGCACTGCGGTTAGTTATAACCAGCGTGTGGCGTATGTGCTCCGTGAGCAAGATGCGGATCATATCGCACAAATGATAGAGGCGAATACCTTGCCATTAGGAGATGCTTCTAAGACGGGCAACTTCCGTATGAGTAATGGCCTGACATTGCGTTTTACCCATCAGATTGTGGATGTCGGTTTAAAGAATACCAATATCTATTCGCTGACCCATAACTCGCTCAATAAGAAGAATGTCAGCCATGTGGGAGATTGGATCATTTCAGGGGATGTGACCTTCCATCTACCTAAGGCATGGAATATCGCTACGGATATTAGTTATACATCGCGTTATGGCTATGAAGGATTGAACGATGTAAATGAAGTGATTTGGAATTTCTCGGTGGATAAGACTTGGGCTAATTCTACTTTGACGCTCAAAGTGTATGACCTCTTGAATGACAAGAAGAATATCGTACAAACAGTCAACGAAACGAGCGTAAGTTATCAAAAATTCAATACACTGCCTACTTATTTCATGCTGACCTATACTTATAAACTCAATCGTATGGGTGGATTGAAGGCAACAGGAGCTGCGGCATGGCAACAGCAGATGATTGAATCGGGTGGTCGTCCACCTATGGGACCTCCTCCACATTTCTAACCTAAAACAAAAGCAGTAGGACCCCCCTACTGCTTTTTGTTTATATCATATATAATGGCATAGTTTATGAGATTTCTCCCCAATTACCTGCCGTTATACGCAGAAAATCTAAACGCTGTTTATAAATACGATTATGCATCTCATCCAATAGCGGATCTGCGTCCAAGATGGACAATGCCGCTTTACGAGCTAGTTCTAGGATTTGCCCGTCATGGGTGAGGCTAGCTATATGCAATTCAAATGGCAAACCAGATTGTTGAGTACCTTCTAAATCGCCGGGACCACGCAATTGCAAATCGGCTTCCGCTATACGAAAACCATCGTTTGTTGCTACCATGATGTCCATACGCTTGCGAGTATCTTTACTTAATTCCATTTTGGTAAGTAATAGACAATAACTTTGTTCTGCTCCACGACCTACGCGTCCACGCAATTGATGTAATTGACTCAATCCAAAACGCTCTGCATTTTCAATAATCATAACACTCGCATTGGGTACATTTACACCCACCTCAATGACCGTTGTGGCAACCAAAATCTGCGTTTCGCCTCTTAAAAAGCGCTGCATCTGTTCGTCCTTATCCTTAGCTCGCATCTTGCCATGCACCCTAGAGATACTGTATTGAGGGAATGTCTGGCAGAGCTGCTGATAGCCGTTTTGTAAGTCTTGAAGGTCTAGATTCTCATTCTCTTGAATCAGAGGATATACCACATACACTTGTCTACCCATGTCAATTTGTTGCGTAATAAATTGATTGATACTCGTGCGGCGTTCTATATTGTAGTGTAGCGTTTGTACGGGTTTACGGCCTGGAGGCAACTCGTCTATAATACTCACCTGCAAATCACCATATACCGTCATTGCTAATGTACGAGGAATAGGCGTGGCCGTCATGACTAATACATGTGGTGGCCGCACATTTTTCTCCCATAGTTTCGCGCGTTGTGCCACACCAAAGCGATGTTGCTCGTCGATAATACAAAGACCTAAATTAGCAAATTGAACGGATTCTTCGATTAATGCGTGTGTACCGATGAGTATGTTAATTTCGCCATTGCGTAGTTGCTCGTGGATAGGCTGACGCTGCTTTGCAGTCGTAGATCCTGTTAGAAGTTGACAATTGATAGATGATATAGGTGCTAGTAACTTGCTGATGGTTTCGTAGTGCTGGTTGGCTAGAATCTCTGTAGGAGCCATGATACAGGCTTGGTAACCGTTGTCCACAGCCAAAAGAGCAGTCAGCAAGGCTACTACTGTTTTACCACTACCTACATCGCCTTGTAGCAAACGATTCATCTGTTTTCCTGATTTCAGATCAGTTTGAATTTCTCGCAGTACGCGCTTTTGAGCATTGGTGAGATCGTAGGGTAGGGAAGCATATTGTGCATGAAATGCTTTTCCTACGATAGGCATACGAAAGCCCTCATTCTGCTCACGGCGCTTCATCTGACGAAGAATCTGCATTTGAATATAGAACAACTCCTCAAATTTCAGTCGTTCGCGTGCCTTTTGCATAGCGATATTATCCACGGGAAAGTGGATGTTTGCCAACGCGTCACTCAGCGGCATCAAATGCTGTTGCTCTATAAGATCAATTCCCAATGTCTCACGCATGCCATAGTTTCGTAGCATCGGCATAAGTTCTGCCGTGATGTTGCGTATTGCTTTGGAGTTGAGCCCAGCACGCTTCATCCCCTCGGTGGTGTTGTAGTTGGGTTCCAGCCCCTTGGTCATCTCGGGCTTTACCTTGCTCATGGGGGTGAGCTCTGGGTGCACAAAGTTGTATTGATGGTTGAAGCGTGATGGCTTTCCAAAGAGCAGGTATTGGACATTCCGCTCTAGTTTGATATATTTGATTCCCTTAAACCATACGAGCTCAATGGTATGCCGTCCGTCGGTGAAGGTGGCTGTCAGTCGTTGTGCAGCTCCTACGCCTACGGTGTGCCACTCTGTGACATGACCGATGATTTGTACATATGTATCTTCATCGTCTATTTCGTGAATATAATAGAAGCGACTACGGTCAATATATTTGTATGGAAACTGATACAACATATCGAGCGCAGACTTTACTCCGAGCTCTTTACGAAGAATGTCGGCACGCTTTGCGCCGACACCCTTACAAAATTCTATATTTTGAATGGATAAATCCATTTCGTATCGCAAT
>JAEIGA010004789.1_pt1 | contig 20853 bp, 18 predicted proteins | sample 9270691 | NCBI WGS metagenome assembly JAEIGA01 (sample SAMN17057246, study PRJNA624740) | gut metagenome | biome: biome; isolation source: fecal sample | host: Bos grunniens | place: China: Xizang | collected 2019 | reverse complement strand
TGTAGCGGGTGCTTTGTACAAAGACCACGAAAAAGCAGGCGAATTGGTATTGGACAACAACGATTTGGAACGCGAACGTGGTATTACCATTGTGTCGAAAAATGTTTCTATCAACTACAAAGACACCAAAATCAACATCATTGACACCCCTGGGCACTCGGACTTTGGTGGCGAAGTAGAACGCGTACTCAATATGGCCGATGGTGTATTGCTACTAGTGGATGCCTTTGAAGGGCCCATGCCTCAAACCCGTTTTGTGTTGCAAAAAGCCATTGAGATTGGTTTGAAACCCATTGTGGTAATCAACAAGGTGGACAAACCCAACTGCCGTCCCGACGAAGTACACGAAGCGGTATTCGATTTGATGTTCAGCTTGGATGCTACCGAAGACCAATTGGATTTTCCTGTGGTGTATGGTTCGGCTAAACAAAACTGGATGTCGACCGACTGGAAAAACCAAACCGACAACATTTATCCCCTATTGGATGCCATTATAGAGCACATTCCCGCTCCTAAAACCATCGAAGGTCCGCTACAAATGCTGATTACCTCGTTGGATTACTCATCGTACGTAGGTCGTATCGCCATTGGACGTGTACACAGAGGTACCATTAAAGAAAATACCGATATTGCCCTTGTGCGCCGCGATGGCAGCATCAACAAATGCCGCATCAAAGAACTAAACGTATTTAGCGGATTTGGCAAAACCAAAGTAAGCGAAGTATCTTCGGGCGAATTGTGCGCCGTAATTGGTTTGGATAAATTTGATATTGGCGATTGCATTTGCGATTTGAATACGCCCGATGCATTGCCTCCTATTGCCATTGACGAGCCTACTATGAGCATGGTGTTTACCATCAACAACTCACCTTTCTTTGGCAAAGACGGTAAATTTGTTACCTCGCGCCACATTCATGAACGTTTGGTGCGCGAATTGGACAAAAACTTGGCCTTGCGCGTTGAAAAAGAAGAATCGAGCGATATATGGCACGTATTTGGACGTGGTGTATTGCACTTGTCGGTGCTTATTGAAACCATGCGTCGCGAAGGTTACGAGTTGCAAGTAGGTCAACCTCAAGTTATCTACAAGGAAATAGACGGCGTAAAATGCGAGCCCATCGAGGAACTAACCGTAAACGTACCCGAAGAAAACTCGGGCAAGGTAATTGAATTGGTTACCTCGCGCAAAGGCGAAATTGTGAACATGGAAAGCAAAAACGATCGCATTCACTTGCTATTCCACATCCCATCGCGCGGTATTATTGGCTTGCGTACCAACTTGCTTACGGCTACTGCCGGCGAGGCGGTTATTGCCCACCGTTTTATTCAATATGCACCTTACAAAGGTGACATTGCTCGCCGCGTTAATGGTTCGATGATTGCCATGGAAAGTGGTACCGCTTTTGCCTACGCTATTGACAAATTGCAAGACCGTGGTAAGTTCTTTGTATTCCCACAAGACGAAGTGTATGCTGGACAAGTAGTAGGCGAACACTGCAAAGAAGGTGACTTGGTGATTAACGTTACCAAATCGAAGAAATTGACCAACATGCGTGCATCGGGTTCGGACGAAAAAACCAAAATTGTTCCTCCTATTGTATTTAGTTTGGAAGAGGCTTTGGAATACATCAAAGAAGATGAATACGTAGAAATTACGCCCAACGCCATGCGCCTGAGAAAAATTATTTTGGACGAACTAGAACGTAAACGTGCTAACAAATAAGGTATATCTTGGATTAGGAAGCAACCTGGGCAACCGCGAGGAGCTGATGCAACAAGCATTTGCGGGCATAGAACAACGCATTGGCAAAATTACCCAACGTTCTTCTATGCATACTACCGTTGCCGAAGGTTTTACCTCCGATAACCTATTTTTAAACTGTGCTATCTGTGTAGAAACCCCATTAAATGCACCCGAAGTGCTAGTCCTTACCCAACAGTTGGAAAGGGAACTGGGACGTACACAAAAAAGTGTCAACCTTGTTTACTCGGACAGATGCATGGATATTGATATTTTGTACTTTAATATGGAGCAAATAAACCAAGTAGATTTGGTTGTTCCGCACCCACGTATGCACCAACGTGCATTTGTTTTAGCTCCTTTGTGCGAGATTGCACCTAAATTAAGACATCCTATTTTGGGAAAAAACACGCAACAATTACTCAACCAACTACCCCGCTAGTATGACCATCAACCAACGCATATCCACCTATTTCCTATCTATTTTTGTACTGTTTGCACTCATTATTATTCTGTTTTCGGTACGTTACGAGAAAAGCAATGCCGCCGACAAGCTAGCAGCACAACTGGAAATATACGCAGAAATGCTAGAAAACGGCAACCAAGTACAAAATCTACCTGATACCACCTTACGGGTTAGTATTATTGATTTTAATGGCAACGTTGCCTACGACAATCTATTTTGCGTTGATACATTAGATAATCACCTAGAACGTAAAGAAATTAGAGAAGCAAATCGATATGGTTACGGCACAGCACTACGCCACTCCACTCATAACAATCAATTGTATTTTTACTACGCCAAAAAGGGAGAAAATGAGTACGTACGCATAGCGAAACCCTTTGACAATCGTTCAGATGCCTTACCCATTAGCTATATGCCTATTTTGGTTACCTTGTTGCTTTTTGGCATTGCAACCATCGGATACTATAGTACATCCTTAAAATTTAGATCTACCATCAAAACCCTAAAACGCCTGATAGAGCGTGTTGATTCGGGCGACAAATACAACTTTCCTGACAACGAATTTAGCGAGATTAGCGAATACATTGTAAGAAGCTATAAAAAGTTAGAGCGCACCCAAAAGGCGCTGGATATGGAGCGCGAAAAACTGTGGGCACACCTTCGACTCTCTAAACGTGGTTTGTGTATTTTCTCGCCCCAACGCAAAGAAATTCTATCGAACGAATTATTTATTCAATATGCCAACCTTATTTCGGACAGACCTATTCAGTACTCCGAAAAGATATTTGATATTCCTGAACTATTTGACATCGTTGAATTCTTTGACGATAAACAACGCGATTACAAAAATGTACTTGAAACCAAGACCATGGAAGTGCACAAAAACGACCGCATATTGGTAGTACATGGCATTGTTTTCCCCGATAAGAGTTGTGAAATTACCATCGATGATATTACAGAAAGAGAAGAGCAAGCCCTACTAAAACGTCAGCTAACCCAAAATATATCGCACGAGTTAAAGACACCGGTTAGTAGTATTCAAGGCTTTATGGAAACCATTATCAATAACCCAGGAATGGATCCAGACAAACGCGAGTTCTTTATAGAACGTTGCCACGCACAAGCCATCCGTCTAAGCTATCTGCTCCAAGATATATCGATGCTGAACAAATTAGACGAAGGTTCGGGCATCTTTGATCGTGATGACATCAACCTGAACGATGTTATTCAGAACGTACTGAAAGACGTATCGTTGGAGTTGGAAGAAAAGAACATTACCACCGAAGTAAACCTGCCTTGCAATGCAACCATCAAGGGCAATATGTCGCTACTGTATTCTATTTTCCGCAATTTGGTAGACAATACCTTGCACTACGCAGGCTGCAATATCAGTATACAAATTAACTGCTTCCGAGTAGATAACGAATTCCTGCACTTCTCTTATGCAGACACGGGTATTGGAGTGGATTCCAAACACCTGAATCACCTTTTTGAACGATTCTACCGTGTGGACAAAGGAAGATCTAGGAAACTAGGAGGTACGGGATTAGGATTGGCCATTGTAAAAAATGCCATTTTATTCCATCAAGGACGTATTTCTGCCAAACACCACCCTGGCGGTGGTTTGGAGTTTGTGTTCTCGCTTCGCAAAGAACCACTTCCGGTTATCGACTAAAAACGTTGGATTTTACTTTCGCGTAAGTTATCTACAATCTCTTGTTGTGTACGAACAAGAGATACTTGTTGTTGGATAAGCTGAGCCAATTGAGCGCCATCTTGTTGTACCTGCGCTTGCTTAATCGCCTCTGAAACTTCTTTTAAGCGACCTTTTACGGTACGCAATTTGAATTCCAAGATTACCTGAGGCATTTCTTGCGACAGTTGAGAAGTAAGTTTATTGGGGTCTTCGTCTTTGCTGTTTCTGCAATGCTCGTACTTATCTTCTACCAACGAGAATACGTAGTTTTGAATGGACAAATTGGTATGATTTAAGAAATAAGTGCGCAAGTCGGTTTGGTCTACTTGCAATGCTTCTTGCAAAAGTTGTACGTGCAAAGGAAACTGCAAGGGCATCTCATCTTCGGCCAGCATCAAATCTACATAGGTAGCGAGTGGGATTTGAATATGCTCGTTGCTTTCTGCATCGTAAAACGAAAGGTTGCATTTTCCGTAATTCACCAAATAGCGCATGATTACCTGTTCTTGGTTGTAGGTATAAGGCAATTCGGCGCCTGCTTTTTGGGCGATTTCGGGTTCGATAGGCACAATAACCGATGCCGTTGCATTGGCAATGGGTGCCGGCTCTTGTACGGGTTTTTGCACTTGCTTTTGCTGACGCAACTTTTGAACAGCCTCGCCCAGTAACGACTCACGTACCGAGAAACGAATGGCACACTCTTGAATGTACAAGGAGCGAGTAATCGCATCGGGTATTACTGCAATGGACTGCACAATATCGTTAATGAGTTGGGATTTTTTAATGGGATCGTTGCCAGCATCTTCCAATAGTAAACCCGACTTGAACTGAATAAAGTCTACTTGATGCTCTTTTATGTATTCAATCAGTTCGTTAGCATTGTGTTTTTTAGCAAACGAGTCGGGATCGTCGCCATCGGGCAGCAAAACGACTTTTACGTTCATGCCTTCTTCTAACAACAAATCGATACCCCTGATAGAGGCTTTGATTCCTGCCGCATCGCCATCGTATAGCACTGTTATGTTGCTGGTAAAGCGGTGAATCATGCGGATTTGCCCTTGGGTAAGTGATGTTCCCGACGATGCTACCACGTTTTGAATGCCCGCCTCGTGCATCGACAAAACATCGGTATAACCCTCTACCAAATAGACAGCATCGTTTTGCACCATGCTCTCTTTGGCAAAATAAATACCGTATAATTCGTTGCTTTTGTGATAGATTTCAGACTCGGGCGAGTTGACGTACTTGGCCGATTTTTCGGTTTGTACCAACACCCTGCCACCAAACGCAACAATTCTACCCGACAGGGAATGTACCGGAAACATAACACGACCTCTGAAGCGGTCTACCATACCGCCCCTATCGCTGCGGGTAGCCAAACCAACATCGCTCAGCACCGTAGCCGAGAATCCACTTTTAATGGCTTCATCGGAAAAGGCATGGTACTGATTTTGGCTATATCCCAATTGGAATTTTTGAAGAATGGCATCGGAGAAACCACGTTCACGAAAATAGGCAAGGCCTACTGATTGACCCTCTTCGGTTCTCCACAACTGATCGACAAAGTAACGTCCTGCAAATTCGTTGAGTGCCATCATGCTTTCGCGTTTGGTACGCGCTTGCATTTCTTCGGCTGTCAACTCTTTTTCTACTATCTCGATGTTGTATTTTTTAGCCAAATAGCGCAAAGCATCTGGGTAACTTAGATGCTCGTGCTGCATAATGAAGTTTACAGGCGTTCCACCCTTGCCACAACCAAAACACTTGCAGATGTTTTTAGAAGGTGAAACGGTAAACGAAGGAGTTTTTTCGTTATGAAAGGGGCATAAACCAATCAGGTTTACCCCACGACGACGCAAGGTAACAAAATCGCCTACGACTTCTTCTATCTTAGCCGCATCCAGGATTCGCTGTTTGGTTGCCTCGTCTATCATGAGTTTTATAATGAAAACAATTTGGCTCCACGAAGCAATTCTTCGGTGGTCATGGCTTTTTTACCTGCCAATTGTAATTTTTTAATCGATAAATAACCTTCTTCTGTAGCGAAATACAATTGTTTTTTACCATCGCTAACCAAGGTGCCTGGTTGTTCAGATACGGTATCTTCGATTACCTCCGTTTCCAAAACTTTTAAGCTAAGTACCTGACCTTTATCGTTCTTTACCTCTGTAAAAGCAGCAGGATAGGGCGAAAGACCACGTACAAAATTATGCAATTCGATGGCCGATTTATTCCAATTGATTTTACAATCTTCTTTAAAGATTTTAGGAGCAGGGGTAACGGCTACGCTATCGTCTTGGGGCATAGTTGATACATCGCCCATGGTGATACGCTCCATGGTTTCTACCACCAAATCGGCACCCATGTTCATTAAACGGTCGTAAAGTGTACCTACATTATCACTATCTGCAATAGGCGTACTGCGTTGTAGGATAATGTTACCTGTATCAATTTCGTGCTTCAAAAAGAAAGTGGTAACCCCTGTTTCTTTTTCGCCGTTAATGATGGCCCAGTTGATGGGAGCCGCACCACGGTACTGAGGCAACAAAGATGCATGCAAATTGAAAGTTCCCAAACGAGGCATATTCCAAACTACCTCTGGCAACATTCTAAAGGCAACCACCACTTGAATATCGGCTTGCCACATTTTTAATTGCACCAAGAAATCTTCGTCGCGCAATTTTTCGGGTTGCAACAAAGGTATGTCTTCTTGCAAGGCGTATTTTTTTACGGGCGACTCTTGCAAGTGTTGTCCCCTACCGGCGGGTTTATCGGGCATGGTAACTACACCGACTACGTTGTACCCCTCGTCAACTAAACGTTTTAAGGGTTCAACGGCAAACTCGGGGGTTCCCATGTATACTATTCTTAATTCTTTCTTGTTCATTTTGTCAAATCAAAACAAGGTAAAAAACGGGCACCTTTGCAGATACCCGTCCTATATAGTCACTTTACTGAGAGTTATTCTTTAGGTTTGTTCCACATATTCAGCACTTCTTTGGTAACATTGAACATCTCATTACCGTATAGAATGTTATCGCTTCCTGCTGTGCCTAGAATAAATGTAAAACCTTTCTCTTTATTAAATTCATTGATAACCGAATCCATTGACGCTTGGAAGTTAACAAGTATTTGTTGTTCTTTCAACATCAACTCTTGTGTCATTTGCATCTCCAATTGTTGAATTTCTTGCTCTTTCTTTGCCAATCTTTCGTATTCTGAACGTTGTCTGTCTATCGATAAGAATGCTTGATTTTCTACCTTTTTTTGGTAATCCAACATATCACGTTGAAACTCTTCCACTTTCTTTTGCAAGGTAGTTCTTGCATTTTCACGCTGTTTTAAAAGCGCTTCATTTTCAATTTTAAATTTATCGTAATTCAACAACAAAGAGTCCGTGCGAACATACGCAATAGAGACTCCGTCACCTACTGCAGGTAAAGCAACTGCCTCGGGTTCTTTTTTGGTGAAAAATAAAACAAACAATGCCACAATGGCTACAAACATCACCGCGTTTGTGATGTAAAGAAGTTTGGTCTTCATATTATTCGATTTCAAATATAGTCTTTCTTTTTTGTGCTTGTCTATCTTGTGATTTAACACAACCAATACCCTGTTTGCGCAATTCCTTGTTGCCTTCTACGTGCGAGTTAGGAAATTTACCCTTTTTGGTAAAGAAAACCTTAAAACCCATAAACAAGATAGCGGGCAATAGAATAGCAACGATAATGAGAAATAGTTTCAGCATGATAAAGTGACACAAATATAACTTACAAACCTTTTGGGTGTAAATCCTTTTTCTTATTTTTGTGCTTTATAAAGAAATACTCTTAAAATTTTAAGTTTTTTTTACATTATGAGCACAATATTGTCCGATACGCAACAATTAGTGTGGCAAATCTTTGACGAAATCTGCCAAATTCCACGTCCTTCGGGCAAGGAAGAAAAGATAATGAACTACCTTAGGGAGTTTGCCTTAAAACATGGTTTTTTGACACGCACCGACAAGGCTGGCAACATCGTTATGATTCGCCCGGGCAAGCAGCCTGCTATTGCCATGCAAGCGCACACCGACATGGTATGCGAGAAACGCGGCGATAGCACCCACAACTTTGAAACAGACGCTTTGCAAACCTACATAGAAGAGGGTTGGATGAAAGCCAAAGGCACTACTTTAGGAGCCGATAATGGCATTGGGGTAGCCATGGCATTGGCAGCGATGGTTACGTACCCTGGCGACCGCCAATTAGAGGGGTTGTTTACTGTAGAAGAAGAAACGGGATTGAGCGGAGCATCTGCGGTAGAAGCGGGTTTTATATCGGCACCTGTATTGCTTAACCTTGACTCGGAAGACGAGAACGAATTGATAGTGGGATGTGCGGGTGGTTGCGAAACCGTTGGCTATTGGAAAGTAGAAGAAATGCCTGCACCCGAGGGTATGTTTCCCATAGAGATAACCATCAAAGGACTACTGGGCGGCCACAGTGGTAGCGACATCCATTTGCCTCGCGCCAATGCCAACCAACTTTTGGGTCGCTTTTTGCAGCAAACCGCCCAGAAGTATCCTTTCTTCTTGTGCAGCCTGGCAGGGGGCGGTTTGCACAACGCCATTGCGCGCGAGGCAAATGCCTTGTTCCTGGTACCCTACGCCGACCGCGAACACATTCGCATCGACTGGAACATCTACATTGCCGAGCAAGAAGACCAATGGTTGGCACACGAACCCAAAATGCGTATGGATTTATCGTCGCGTCCTAAACAAGAAAAGGTATTTGTACCCGAACTAACCAATCAACTCATACAAGCGCTTTGCACCTGTCCACATGGGGTAGTAAAGATGAGCGATACCATGCAAGGGGTGGTAGAAACCTCAACCAACTTGGCATCGATTAAACGTGTAGACGATAACATCGTAATAACCACCAGCCAACGCAGTTCGTTCGAAGACCAACTGAATGCTTTGGCTTTCCAAACCTATACCCTACTAACCGACTGCGGCGCCATGGCTGGCATCCACAACGGCTACCCTGCCTGGGAACCTCAATTTGACACCCCATTGCTAAAAACCGCCAAAGAGGTGTACAAGCAAGTATGGAACAAGCAACCCGAAGTAAAAATCATTCATGCCGGGTTGGAATGTGGATTGTTTAGCAAAGTAATGCCTAACTTGAACATCCTATCGTTTGGTCCTACCTTGCTAGGAGTTCATTCGCCCGACGAGCGATTAAACATGGCATCGACCAACCAAACAACGGTATTTTTAATGCAATTGTTAGCAAACTTATCGTAAATTATCAGCAAAATATAAAGAATTATCGCTACATTTGCGAAAACAAAAAAAGAAAGCATGGAGAACTTTGTTGTATCGGCTCGTAAATACAGACCTAGCACCTTTGATACGGTGGTGGGCCAACGTGCATTGGTTACAACCCTAAAGAATGCCATCACGGGCAACCAATTGGCACATGCTTACCTTTTTTGTGGTCCTAGAGGCGTGGGAAAAACCACCAGCGCCCGTATTTTTGCCAAGGCCATTAACTGCGAACATTTGGTAAATGGCGAACCTTGCAACGAGTGCGAATCGTGCCGTTCGTTCAACGAAGGAAGATCGTACAACATTTACGAATTAGATGCTGCATCAAACAATGGTGTAGACAGTATTCGTGAGTTGATAGACCAAGTACAAACCCCACCTCAAATTGGCAAATACCGCATTTACGTAATCGACGAGGTGCACATGCTATCGGCATCGGCGTTCAACGCGTTTCTTAAAACGCTAGAAGAGCCCCCTTCGTACGTTATCTTTATATTGGCCACTACCGAAAAACACAAAATTCTACCTACTATTTTGTCGCGCTGTCAAGTGTACGATTTTAACCGAATTAGCGTAGAAGATACGGTAGCACACCTACAAAGCATTGCCGAAAAAGAAGGTATCGAAGCCGAATTGGATGCATTGAACATCATTGCAGTAAAATCGGACGGTGGTATGCGCGATGCGCTATCTACCTTTGACCAAGTGGTGAGCTTTTGTGGCAAAAAAATTACCTACAAAGATGTTATCGAGAACCTTAACATCCTTGATTACGATTACTATTTTACCCTTACTGACCTTTGCCTTCAACAAAAAATGAGCGACGCTTTGTTGCTTTTCAACGATATTTTGAACAAAGGTTTTGATGCCGGCAACTTTATTAGTGGCTTATTGGCTCACTTTAGGGATTTATTGGTTTGCAAAGACGAAGTAACCGCCAAACTATTGGAAGTAGGAGCTGGCATTCGCAACCGTTACATTGAGCAAGCCAAACAATGCCCTGCCGATTTCCTTTTGGATGCCATGGAAGAAGCAAACCAATCGGAATTAGACTACAAACAAAGCAAGAACAAACGCCTTTTGGTGGAATTGATGTTGATCAGGTTGTGCCAACTAACTGATCAAAAAAAAAAAGTAGAATAAGACGCCGTGCCAAACGCGCGTTGCTACCTTTTGCCAGCCTTCTTCAAGCAACCAACAGCCCTGCTCCCGCTAGCCCTGCAGTTCAACCTCCTGTGGTTACACAACCTGCTACTACCGCACCTACGGTACAAGCTACCGCCATATCTAGCAGCGACAAAGCCAAAATTGGCCGATTGTTTGGTTCTATTAACCGAAGCAAGAACATGGCCAAAACGGCAGTTAGCACCACCACATCGGTACGCGAAAATGCGTATACCGAACAACAAATAGACGAAGCCTGGTTCCGTTTTGTAAACACCATACCCGAACACCCCGACTTGCATTTTGTTTTTAGCAAAGCACCCTACAAGAATGCCAATACCCTTACTGCTACGGTGGATAACTTTGTGGTGTTCAACAAACTAAACGATATCAAGCCACAACTACAACGTTATTTAAGCAACGCTGTAAGCAACGACACCCTTGCCATAGAGTTTACCTTTATAGAGGGCAAAAAGAAACCCACCACCCCTCGTGAAAAGGCCAGAGCCATGAACGAGAGCAATGGTGAGTTACTAAAAATGTTTACCAGTTGGGGGCTTAAACTACAATAGCGCCAAATCGTTCATTAACGAAACGGTTTGACAAGCTACCAAGGCAGCTGTTTCGACACGCAACCTACTTTCACCCAAACTAACGGGAACAAAACCAGCTTGCATGGCCGTTGCCACTTCTTCTTCGCTAAAATCACCCTCAGGGCCAATCATAATCAACACTTTACTACCGGGTTTGATTTGCGAGGCAAAGAATTTTTTATCGGCTTCGTGACAATGCGCGATAAATTTTTGGTCGGCATTGGCTGTTTTAATCCATTCCTTGAACGTGCAAGGCTCGTTCAATTGGGTTAAGGTTGGCTGAATGGATTGTTTCATGGCCGATACTAAGATACGTTGCAAACGCTCTGTTTTAAGGTTTTTACGCTCTGAATAACGGCAATAAAGCGGCGAAATTTCGTCGATGCCAATTTCTGCCGCCTTTTCGACAAACCACTCCAAACGATCCATGTTTTTGGTGGGTGCAATGGCTACGTGCAAGTAATACGGACGACGGTAAGGGACCGTTTGTGGTTGCAGCGAATTAACCAAACAACGTTTGGCATCGGCTACCGCAATGGTACCCAAGAACACACCACCCTTGCCATCCACAATTTGAATGGTTGCCCCTACATCCAAACGCAATACCCTAACGGCATGGTGCGATTCTTCTTCGGGCAAAAGAGAGGTTTTCTCTATATCGGGAGCATAAAAAACATGCATAACTACAAGGTTTCTAGTATATTTTTAACCAATTCGAAGTTCTTTTTGGGCGCATCGGTCCAGAAATTAGCATATTGGTCGGCATGATTCTCTACCCAAGGGGTATCGCTAATGATTCGCAAGCTAATAAAAGGAACCTCGCTCTTGGCACACACGTGCGCAATGGCATTCGACTCCATGTCTACAAAAAGCGCCTGGGGAAACTTGTTTTTAATTTGGAAGAGTTCTTCTTTGGTGGTGATAAATTGATCGCCTGTACACCCCAAACCAAACTTTACATCGTCTCTGCCTTCGGCTACTTGTTGCACGGTTTGCAAGGCTTTGCTATCGGCTTTGATAAATTGTTCAAAGCCCAATTCTTTTAGGTGATCGGACACATCGCCAGCGTAAAAATCGTGGTAACAGGTTTGCGCACCAATGACCAAATCGGCCACTTTCAAACAAGTATCTATACCGCCTGCTACCCCGCTGTTGATGATTAAATCGGGTTGATGCTCGTTGATTAAACGAATGCAAGCCATGGCGGCATTTACCTTTCCGATGCCACTTTTTACCAAGTATATTTCGTGCTGTGCCAACTGGATGCCTTGGAGCAATTCATACTCCTTATCCATGGCCACAATAATTCCAATCTTCATAAAGGAGCAATTATTTTATAAAAGCTTCAAAGGCTTTGTAAGTCATATACACATCCAATTTCGCTACCACCTCGTAAGGAGCGTGCATCGACAATACAGGAACACCTACGTCCACCACATCTACATTTAGGTTGGCAATGTAAGCAGCAACGGTACCGCCGCCACCAAGGTCTACACGACCTAGCTCGCCTGTTTGCCATACTACATTGTTGGCATCTAGCAAATGGTGTACTTCGGCAATAAATTCGGCATGCGCATCAGATGAACCCGATTTTCCGCGAGCTCCCGTAAATTTGGTTACCACCACACCACGGTTGCAGAAAGACGAGTTTTGCGCTTCGAACACATCGGGGAAAGTAGGATCGTAAGCAGAGTTCACATCGGCCGATAGGCATTTTGAAGCCGATAGCACTACGCGCGCTTTGCTTCCCAATGTTTCGGCAATGTCTTCGATAAAGTAAGCCATAAAGGTAGATTCCAAACCGGTATTGCCACAGCTGCCAATTTCTTCTTTATCTGCCAATACGCACAAAGCAGTATGCGTAGGGTTTTCTAGTTCTAGAATGGCTTTTAAAGCGGTGTACGAGCAAACACGGTCGTCGTGTCCGTAAGCGCCAATAAGGCTACGATCCAAACCAACGTCTTTGGCTTTCATAGCAGGAACTGCCGATAGTTCTGCCGAACGGAAATCTTTTTCGGTAATGCCGTATTTTTCGTTTAGAATTTGCAAGATTTGTTCTTTTACCAAGCACTTAGCATCGGTTTCGTCGGTTACAGGTACCGAACCAATCAACAAATTAAGCTCTTCGCCTTTGATCAATTCGGGTGCCGAACGCTTCATTTGATCTTGCGCCAAGTGAGGCAACAAATCGGTAATGTACAAAACAGGATCGTTGTCGTCTTCGCCAATGCACACCTCTTTTTTGGTACCATCGGCCAAGAAAACTACACCATGAAGCGACAATGGCATGCTTACCCATTGGTATTTTTTTATACCGCCGTAATAGTGGGTTTTAAAGTATGCCAACTCTTCTTTTTCGTACAAGGGGTTTTGTTTTAGGTCTAAACGACAAGCATCAATGTGCGCTGCCAAAATGCGTACTCCCTCGCTAATAGGCGCCGAACCAATTACTGCCAAAATAATGGATTTATTGCGATTTTGGTAGTAAATTTTATCGCCTGCTTGCAAAGGCATACCCCAAGTAAAGGGTTTAAAGCCTGCAGCTTCTGCCATTTGAACGGTTACCTGAACGGCTTCGCGTTCGGTTTTGGCTTTATCTAAGAAATCTTTGTACGCATCGCAAAATTGAAATGCAGCAACTTGCTCCGCTTTGTCTATTTGCGTAGCAATATGGGGTTGTTTGTAAGTTAATTCGCTCATTTTCTTCTTAATTCTTTATAGTAAAACAATCCTGTTAATAACAAACTGATAGCTATAGAAACATACAACGATGGGTTATAGGGTAAATTCAACCCCTCGTCGGCTATTAGAATATACAAAGATACTACTATTGTCATAAAAATAGCAGGGATAAGGGTCATTAAATGCCATTTTCTGCGGGTACGCATCAACCATACACTCAATGTCCACAGGGTAATAACGCCCAAGGTTTGGTTTGCCCAGGCAAAATAACGCCAGATGATGTTAAATCCTTCTACATCGCTCAAACTATACAATAGTATACCGCTGGCAAGCAAAAACATAGGAACGCATATTAACAAGCGTTTCTTGATGGGCGTTTGATCGATGGCAAAGATATCGGCTATGATAAGTCGAGCCGAACGAAAAGCCGTATCGCCCGATGTTATGGGAGCAAAAACAACCCCTAAAACAGCCAAAACTCCACCAACCGTTCCCAACCATTCACTCGATATGTTGTTGACAATAATAGCGGCATTGCTCTCGCCCATACCGTTGTTGTAGAAGAATACATTGGCTGCTGCCGCCCAAATAAGGGCAACAATGCCTTCTACAATCATAGCCCCGTAAAAAATAGGACGTCCTTGTTTCTCGTTGGTCATGCAACGTGCCATAAGGGGCGATTGAGTAGCATGAAAACCCGACAAGGCACCGCAAGCAATGCTAATAAACAACATGGGAAAAATGGGCGTATCTACAGCCGATGGATGGGTATTCTGCAAACCATCCGTAATTTCGGGCAACATCGATCCCTTGGTAAACAATACTACCAAAATACCAACCGCCATGAACAGCAAAGCAATGGCAAATAAGGGGTACACCTTGCCTATGAGTTTATCAATGGGCAACATCGATGCCAACAAATAATACAAAAAGATGATAAGCATCCACCACTGTTGATGAAGCGAGGTTAAGTTTTGAAGCAAACCTGCAGGACCGCTCACAAAAACAACACCCACCAACACCATTAGCACAATGGAGAACAAACGGGTAAACTGTTGCACGCTCATTCCTAGGTACTTACCTATTAGTTCGGGTAAACTGGCACCGTTGTTGCGCAACGACAACATACCTGCCAGATAGTCGTGTACTGCACCGGCAAAAATACATCCAAGCACAATCCAAATATAGGCAGACGTACCAAACTTGGCACCCATAATAGCACCAAAGATAGGTCCCAACCCTGCAATATTTAAGAACTGAATGGTAAATATCTTCCAAGGTTTTAGAGGAACATAATCCACCCCATCGTTCAACGCTACCGCAGGCGTAATTTTACTAGGATCGGGTGCGAAAATCTTCTCTACCAACCTACCATAAACAAAATACCCTACCACTAACAACAGTAAGGATACCAAAAAAGTAATCATAGTAGTTAATTTTTACAGCCTATAAAATTACAACATTTTTAAAAGACAACGCACTACAAAGTGCAAAAAAAATAGGGATAACCTATTGGTTACCCCTATTAGTAGTTTGCGAAACAAAGCTTCTTATTTTTTGAAAACGGCTTCGTCAGAAACAGTTAATTTTTTTCTGCCTTTTGCACGACGTGCTGCCAATACTCTGCGTCCGTTTGCAGTAGCCATTCTTTCACGGAATCCGTGTTTGTTTGCTCTTTTTCTGTTAGAAGGTTGGAATGTGCGTTTCATAATTATAATGTTTTTATTTATTTTCTACAATTTGGACGGCAAAGATAATGAGTTTTTTTTATTTCGCAAAATATTTTTAAAACTTTTATCCAATCAAGTTTTTACCCGACATTTCTGCAGGTTGTTCCAAGCCCATGATATGCAAGATAGTAGGTGCAACGTCTGCCAAAATACCGTCTGCAATTTTTGCATCCTTGTTTTCGGTTACATACACACAAGGAACAGGATTCAACGAGTGAGCGGTATTAGGAGTATCATCGCTGTTTACTGCGTTATCGGCATTACCGTGGTCGGCAATAATGATTACTTCGTAACCATTGGCTTTCGCTGCCTCTACCGTTGCATTTACGCAAGCATCTACAGCTACTACTGCTTTTTCAATAGCTTCGTATACACCTGTGTGACCTACCATGTCGCCATTTGCGTAGTTAACCACAATGAAATCGAATTTTTGAGTACCGATAGCTTCAACCAAAGCATCTTTTACTTCGTAAGCACTCATTTCGGGTTTAAGGTCGTAAGTAGCTACTTTTGGCGAGTTGATAAGGATACGTTCTTCGCCTTCGTATGGAGTTTCGCGACCACCGTTAAAGAAGAAGGTTACGTGTGCGTATTTTTCGGTTTCTGCAATGTGCAATTGCGATTTACCTTGGTTAGAAAGGAATTCGCCCAAGGTATTTTGTACGTTTTCTTTGTCGAACAAGATGTGAACACCAGTAAACGAAGCATCGTAAGGAGTCATGCAATAGTATTGCAAACCAGGGATGGTTTTCATGCCTGCTTCTGGCATATCTTGTTGGGTCAATACGATGGTCAATTCTTTAGCACGGTCGTTACGATAGTTAAAGAAAATAACCACGTCGCCTTCTTGAATGCGAGCATCTACGGCGCTATTTTTAATAGGTTTGATAAACTCGTCGGTAACGCCTGCATCGTACGAATCTTGTACAGCTTGTACCATATCGGTAGCTTCGGAACCTACACCGTTTACCAACAAATCGTATGCTTCTTTTACACGTTCCCAACGTTTATCGCGGTCCATTGCATAGTAACGACCAATGATGGTTGCAATTTTACCAGCGGTTTTTTGGGTGTGAGCGCTCAATTGTTCAATGAAGCCCTTGCCGCTTTTTGGGTCGGTATCACGACCGTCCATAAAGCAGTGAATAAAGGTATTGTCAATGCCATAAACTTGTGCAATTTCGCATAGTTTAAACAAGTGATCGAACGAGCTATGTACACCACCGTTAGAGGTCAAGCCCATAAAGTGTACATTTTTGCCGTTTTCTTTTGCGTATGTAAATGCGCTAACCACTTCGGGGTTTTGTAGAATGCTACCCGATTCGCATGCTTTGTTAATTTTTACCAAGTCTTGGTATACTACACGACCAGCACCAATGTTCAAGTGACCTACTTCTGAGTTACCCATTTGGCCGTCAGGCAAACCTACGTTTTCGCCCGATGCTTGCAATTGCGAATTAGGATATGTTTGAGTTAGATAATCCCAATAAGGAGTTGGTGTGTTAAAAATAACGTCTGCTTTACCTTTGTTACCAATTCCCCATCCGTCAAGGATCATCAATAATGCTTTTTTTGCCATAACTTTATTTTTATAAGATTTGATTTAACTTTTAAACAATGTGCAAAGTTACAAAAAAAACGTAGGTTTTTAAGGTCGAACACACAAAAAAAATATTTCCTAAAATTCAAGTTCCCAGTGCAACGGGAATTTTAACGCCATTTACCTTGCCTGACAGGGTAATGTATTCTATTACAACCATATAAATTCCTACGCTGCAGGGTTCGCCGGCATCGTCGCGTCCATCCCAATAAGTGCTACCAACCGCCGCCAATAAAATATTGTTATACAACCGATAAACCGGAACACCTTGTAAATTATACACCCAAGCATTGGCAATGGTGCCTTCTTCTACGCGGTGGTATATACTTAGGTATTGTTCTTGAGGCGCAAACCAACTATCCGACAGCCAAAACGCCTTGTCAGTGCCTGATTCGGTAGAACCATCGGGTAATATTTGACTTTGTGAATTCCTGCACCCCGGCGTTGCCATCACATCGGACGATGCCGAGAACCAATCTACCCCGTCTACCGGTACGCGCTCTAACGAGAAGCCCTCGGCATCATATAGTTGACTGTGGTGCATTTTATCGGAATAGACCATGGAATCGAGTACCGCCGCATCACTCAAAAGATACACCCGACCCGAATCGTTGACCCAATTGGGCAAGGTGGGCACTTGCAGAAAATTTTCGTAACAAGCATCGGGATATTGTTCTAGCAAAATACTATCGGACGATGTAATGGCTACGTATTGCTCTGGATGCAACGAATAGGCTGGTAGTCTTACCTCTTTTTTACCCGCTGATAATACGCACCGATTTAGGTTGATAATGGCATCGGAAGCATTGTACAACTCTACAAAATCAACCCCATCGGGAAAGGGATCGTACAATACCTCGGTAATGTATAGGTGCTCGATGGGCGGCAAAACAGGTGCTTGATAAGCATCGCCAACGGCCGATAATTTAGAAAAAGCAAAAGCCGTGTTTCGGGTTTTGGTAAACTTGCAGCTAAATCCCCAAGCCTTACTTTGAGTATAGGTATCATCTAGTATCGTAGTTGTAGACAACCAAGTACCTTTATCTAAAGCATACTGCAACTGCCACTCAAATTGTTGATTGCGCGTCACTTTAATATGCACGTCTATTGGAGCCTGGCTCAAAATAGCATCGGGTGCAGCTAATAATAACTGATTCTTTGTTTCATCCTGCCGATACAAAGCAATGGTTTTGTTAGCCCCACCAATTTGCACAAAATAACCACACAAGGGAGCGGTAAGGCAGGTAGTATCGGCCATTACATACACCCTTGCCAGATTGGAAGAGCTGGGCACATACTGCAACTGAACGGTAGCTTGCCAATTCGCATTGACCGCAGCCCGAGAAGAGGTTGAAAGATACACCGTATCGGCCACAGCGGGCGCATTGAGCGTAAAAGTAGCATTGTTGTACTGAAAACAAGCAACATCACCTTGCCAAGCAAGTAGGAAACATGGCTGTAGCAATAGCCAAAGAAATAGCATTTTCTTCATAAAAAAGTGTTAGATAACGAATTAAAATAGTATTTTTGCAGTCGATTTGTTGACATCGACAACAAGACAAAGGTAAGAAAATCAAATTAATAATCATTTAATAAAACACTAAAAAAATGAATGTAGCCATTGTTGGAGCCAGCGGTGCCGTTGGACAAGAATTTTTAAGGGTATTGGCGGAACGTAATTTCCCCATTAGCAACTTGTATTTATTTGGTTCTGCACGTAGCGCAGGTACTACCTACGAGTTTAAGGGCAAAACCTATACCGTTAAAGAATTAAAACACGGCGACGATTTTAAAGATATTGACATTGCCTTTACATCGGCTGGTGCTGGTATTTCGAAAGAATTTGAAAAAGACATTACCAAATTTGGTGCGGTAATGATTGACAACTCGAGCGCTTTCCGTATGGACAACGACGTTCCATTGGTAGTTCCTGAAGTAAATGCTGCCGATGCTAAAGATCGTCCACGCGGTGTTATCGCTAACCCCAACTGTACCACCATTCAAATGGTAGTAGCATTGAAAGCCATCGAAAACCTATCGCACATTAAACGTGTACACGTTTCTACCTACCAAGCTGCGAGCGGTGCTGGTGCAGCTGCTATGGCAGAATTGGAGTTGCAATACCGTCAAGTATTGGCTGGCGAAGAAGTTACTGTAAACAAATTTGCTTACCAATTGGCATTCAACTTGATTCCTCAAATTGACGTATTTACCGAAAACGGTTATACCAAAGAAGAAATGAAAATGTACAACGAAACCCGCAAAATTATGCACTCTGACATTGAAGTAAGTGCTACTTGCGTACGTGTACCTTCGCTTCGTGCTCACTCTGAAGCACTTTGGGTAGAAACCGAACGTCCTATCAGCATCGAAGAAGCAAAAGAAGCATTTGCTGCTGCCGATGGTGTTGTACTAGAAGACAATCCAGCAGAAAAAATATATCCTATGCCACTTTTCAAATCGGGCTTGGATCCTATCTTTGTTGGCCGTATCCGCAAAGACCTAGCTAATCCAAACGGTCTTACTTTCTGGTGCGTAGGCGACCAAATTAAAAAAGGTGCAGCGCTAAATGCTGTACAAATTGCAGAATACTTAATTAAAGAAGGTGACATTAGAAAATAATAACTCGGTTATTTTTTCTAACAATTTGGCTTCCGATGTAAATGCCCTTTTACAGGGCGTTTCGTCGGAGCAATTGTTTATACTAACCGATACACAAACCCAGCAATACTGTTTGCCCTTATTGCAAAGCGAAGGAGCGTTGCAGCAGGCAAAAGTGTACACCATGCCCAATGGCGACGATCACAAGACCATTGAGACTGTGGTGGACATTTGGAAGTTTATGGGCGAGAACGGCGGTACCCGCCATTCAATGCTCATTAACATAGGTGGCGGTGTCGTAACCGATTTAGGTGGTTTTGTGGCCAATACCTTTAAGCGTGGCATTCGCTTTATCAACATCCCCACCACCTTGCTATCGATGGTAGATGCTGCCGTAGGTGGTAAAACAGGCATCAACTTTAACGGATTGAAAAACGAAATTGGCGTTATCAATCCCGCCCAAAACGTCATCATACATTCCGATTTTCTAAAATCGCTCGATACTCAAAACTTGCTTTCGGGATACGCTGAAATGCTCAAACACGGTTTGCTATCGTCGCGCAACGAAATGGCACGACTTAGCAGTTTTGACGCTACCCGCCCCGATTATGCACTATTGGCATCGCTTATTGAAACATCGGTACAAATAAAAGCCGATATTGTAGCACAAGACCCTACCGAAAAAGGCATTCGCAAGGCGCTTAACCTGGGGCACACCATTGGGCACGCCTTTGAGAGCTATTCGCACGCCACTGGTCGCCCCATCTTACACGGTTACGCCGTAGCCTGGGGGTTAATAGGCGAGCTATTCCTTTCGCACAAGGTGCAAGGATTCCCACAAGATGTAATGCTCGATACCATTCGATTCATCAAAGAAAATTACGGCGTATTTGAAATTACCTGCAACGACTACCCTGCCTTGTACGAATACATGGCGCACGATAAAAAGAATGCTGCAGCAGGCGAGGTGAATTTTACCCTACTAAAAGACGTGGGCGATATTGTTCCCAACTGCATTGTAGAGAAAGAACTCATCTTCCAAGCCCTGGACTTCTACCGAGATAGCGTGGGGTTGTAAAGGCGCCGTGCCGAAAGGCACGTAATAAAAAAAATGGATAGGACTACAAACAAAAAAGAGCATTCCGCAAAGGAATGCTTTTTGTTTGTAGTCCCGCCGGGAATCGAACCCGGATCTAAAGTTTAGGAAACTCGTATTCTATCCATTGAACTACAGGACCTCGCTTAAAGGAATGCAAATTTACGATT
>JAEIGA010004788.1_pt1 | contig 20854 bp, 16 predicted proteins | sample 9270691 | NCBI WGS metagenome assembly JAEIGA01 (sample SAMN17057246, study PRJNA624740) | gut metagenome | biome: biome; isolation source: fecal sample | host: Bos grunniens | place: China: Xizang | collected 2019 | reverse complement strand
TTTTATGAACATTTCAGAAAAAATAAAGCGCAAGGCTTTTAATTTGGTTGGCTCTGTCATAAACGGTCTTTCACAAAATGAGGCAAAGCTAACTGATAACCTTGACAAAACTGTTACCGAGGGTATGCCGGAGCTTCTGCGTAAGGCAGGAGCTGAGGGTACTGTACTACTACGTAATGACAACGTTTTACCCTTTAGCAAGGATGATGTAATATCACTTTTCGGCAGAGTGCAATATGACTATATGTTTGTGGGCTACGGCTCAGGCGGTGACGTTATAAAGCCCTACACCGTAAACCCTGTGGAGGGTCTTATTAACAGCGGTGCAAAGCTTAACACAGACCTTGCTGATATTTACAAGGATTGGTGCGAAAAGAACCCACCTGACCACGGATTCTGGGGTCATTGGCCACTTTATTATATTGAAATGCCAATTGAAACATCGGTAATTAAAAGCGCTTCTAAAAAGAGCGACTGTGCAGTTGTTTTCATCAGCAGGTCTGCAGGTGAGGACCGAGAAAACAAGCTCGAGGCAGGCAGCTATTACCTTACAGATGACGAAAAATCACTTATCAAGCGTGTAAGCTCTGCATTCAAGAAAACTGTTGTTGTACTTAACATAGGCAGTATTATTGATATGAGCTGGGAGGATGAGTGCCTTAAGGGTGACTCTGCAATTCTTATCCCCTGGCAGGGCGGTATGGAAAGTGGCAATTCCCTTGCAGATGTTCTTCTTGGTGTTCAGGAGCCTTCAGGCAGACTTGCAGATACAATTGCCATCTCTTATGATGATTACCCCTGCAGCAAGGATTTTGGTGAAAAAGAATTCAATAACTACACCGAGGATATTTACGTTGGATATCGCTACTTTGAAACCTTTGCAAAGGACAAGGTGAAATACCCCTTCGGTTTCGGCCTAGGTTTTTCACAGTTTAATAAATCATTTATAAATGCTGTTGAAGGTGAAGATGTTCTTACCTTTACCTTTAATACAGAAAATACATCTGATTTCTGTGGCAAGGACGTTTTACAGCTTTACGTTTCACAACCACAGGGTAAGCTTGGCAAACCCGCCAAGGTTCTTTGCGGATACGCTAAAAGCGATTCTCTCAACAATGGTGAAGCACAGAAAATTGAAATTACTGTACCCCTTTACTATATTGCATCTTATGACGATAGTGGTAAATCGGGTTATAAAAACTGTTATATCCTTGAAAAGGGCAACTATGATTTCTACCTTGGCAATAATGTCCGAGATTGTGACAGAGTTTATACACTTTCTGTTCCTGAAACAAAGGTTATTGCAAAGCACGAACAGGTTTGTGCGCCTATAGAAGGCTTTAACAGAATTGTACCAACTGAAAAATCAGGTAACCTTACAGTAGATTATGAGAAAACACCTGTTTCTGAAGAAAATCTTAAAAAGATTATCCTTGATAATTTACCCCAGGAGCTTGCAAAAGCAGATAAACCCATCACTTTTGATGATGTCAAAAAGAATCCACAATTAATTGACAAATTCATTTCACAATTCAGTCTTACTGAATTAGAGGCCATCAGCCGTGGTGACTACACTATGGATAGTCCTTTAGGCAACAAGGGTAATGCAGGCGCTATGGGCGGTGTGCTTAAATCACTTCGCGACAAGGGTGTTCCCCCTATTATAACTACTGACGGACCATCTGGTATCCGTATAGGCGCTTGCTGTTCACTTCTGCCCATCGGTACAAGCATTTCTGCTATGTGGAACACAGACCTTGCACAAATGGTATATGAAAAAGTCGGTGGTGAAATGATTGTAAAAGGCTCTGACATTTTATTAGCGCCCGGTATGAATATTCATCGTAGTCCCCTTTGTGGCAGAAACTTTGAATACTATTCAGAAGACCCACTTATTACAGGTAAAACCGCAGCTGCAGTTGTACGCGGTGTACAGTCAAATGGTGTTGCGGCTTGTCCCAAGCATTTTGCTTGTAACAGCCAGGAAACTAACCGAAACAAAACTGACTCACGCCTTTCGGAAAGAGCCCTGCGTGAAATATACCTTAAGGGCTTTGAAATATGCGTGAAAGAATCTGACCCGTACACCATAATGACCTCATATAACAAAATCAATAGCGTATGGGGTCACTACAACTACAACCTTTGCACCCGTCTGTTACGTAAGGAATGGGGCTTTAAGGGTCTTGTAATGACTGACTGGTGGATGCAGTCAAGCAAATCACCCGAATTCCCTCAGATGTGCAACAATGCTTACAGAGTACGTGCCGGTGTTGACGTGCTTATGCCCGGCGGTAATCGTACCGGTAAAAGAAAGCCTGACGGCACATTACTTAAGACATACAAAAAGCCCGAAGGTATAACCTTGGGCGAAATGCAACAAACCGCAAAACGTGTTATTGAACTTGCACTTAAAATTAAATAATAAATGGGGAGTGAACCCACTCCCCCATAGCACAAAAAGAATCCCGATTGAGTTAACACTCAATCGGGAATTTGTTTATAATTTAATCAAACAAGAATACCTGCAGCAATCTTGAGGATATCAGCTGCGTCTGTTGTTGCAATCTGACCATCTTCGTCGATATCGCCAAGGAGCATCTGTGCTTCAGTAGCTCTTACCTGACCTGCAGCAATCTTAAGAGCAAGTCTTGCGTCAAGAGTGTTTACTGAACCGCTACCATCAACGTCACCAAGAATTTCACCATAAGGCATAGCCTTTGTTGTTTTCTTGTATGTGTTATAAAGGAAGAACTGAGGATAGTTAGCCTTGTCAGTTAATACTGTAGGCTGTCTTGTCTGGCCAAGGAGCCACATAACAAGATCAAGTGAACCATTCTCACGGTTGAAGTTGTTGTGCTGGAAGTTCTTGATGAACCATGTGTTCTCAGGGAACATAGCAGTTGAAGCATCAACCTTTGAATCCCAAGAAATGTGGTTGTGACCATCTTTAATCTTCTGTGAGTAAACCTTACCCCAGTCATCATGTGCCTGAAGGTATTTTGCGCAAGTTGCGCCACCACTCATATACTTTGTATCAATGATTGTATCACTTGATTCATATTCTTCACTGATAGGAATCATCTGGCAGTTGTAACCACAAACGATAGAGAACTTCATGCCCTCTTTCTTTGCATCCTCGATAACCTGCTTTGCATTACCCTGAATTTTGTGGTATGCATCAAGCTTTGCCTCGTAAGCGGGGTCAATAGCAATTTCGTGGTCACCAAAAATAAACTGTTTACCTGCTTCGTAATCCTCCTGAGGAACGAGTGCCCAAAGACCGGGCATACCTGCGAAGTAAGGAATAAATGTATCTGTATATAAGCGAGGATTAATATTCTGTAAAACAGCGTTAATATCACCGAAATATTCGTGTGAAAGACCTTTTTCACTTGCAATATAGGAAATAATGAAAGCTGTGATATGTGTAGCAGCACTTATGTTTGCTAACTGAACAAGGTAGTTTTCAACAGTGAAAATATCAATTTCAAGGTTGTTTGTAACAACGTTACCGAAAAGGCTTGTACCCTGCCATGCAGGTGCAGCAAATACAACGTTATTGAGTCTTGAACCACCAAACTCTGCAATATAAGCAAGTACAATATTTGCACCCATGCTCATACCAACAACGTTAACCTTACCATTGGGTGAAACTGTGTCGATAAAGTCTGCAAGCTCAGCTGCGATTGTGATGGGATCCTCACGCCAGTCATAGCAGAAGTTATAAACGTTCTCTTCACCATACTTTTCAGCATATGCATATGTAAACTCACTAAGGATAGCTTTTTCTTCCTCTGTGTATTCTGACATAGGCTTGAAGTTTTCTTTATAACCAACAGTAGCATTAACGGGTGTACCGTCAATATTGTAACCGATGTCTGCAACGTATTTATTAACTGCAGGGTAGAATGTATCTGCAAATTTGTTATAGTCCTTCTTTGCGACACCGAACTGGATAAGACTGCTTACAAATGCACCACCCACATCAGTAATTAAACCCTCAAGGAATGCATCGTCACCTGAGAAAACGAGCTGCTCCTCGGGTGTATCAATGTTTTTATAGAGGGGTGTAGAGCCAATACCATTAACCATAATGAGGGGTAATGTCTGTGCAGCGCTAACCGGCATAACAAATGCAAGACCCGCCATTATAACAGCAAGGGTAAGGCAAACAATTTTCTTGGTTGCTTTCATATTAATCCTCCTAATTAGATAACGATAGTAATACATACTACTCTATATACGGATGTATTTTAGCACAGATTTTCAATAATTGCAATAGTATTAAGCAAATTTTAATGCTTGACTTTAACTAATTTATTCGCAATTTTATTGTATATAATATATAAATTTTATTTTTTTACTTTTAAAGACACTTCACCCGAGGTTAATACGTCTTTTTCGCCATCTGCATACTCAACTATCAAGCCACAATTATCATCAAGACCCGACACCCTTGCCTGCCTTACAGAATCACCCTTAATCACATCAACCTCACGCCCGTAAAGGAAGCAAAGCCTTTTGTATTCTGCTATATGTTTTTTCGATGTAATATCAACATAAAATCCATAAAACGCATTGAGAAATCCGGCTATAAATCTATCTTCCAATCCCTCTTGTTTTTCTGAAAAAACAGCACCTGCAATATTTTTGATATCATCGGGGAAACCGCCCGCGGGCTCATACATATTAAGCCCCACACCAAGCACAGCAAAGCTGAGCTTACCACTTGCATCAAAGCCCGCTTCTGTAAGTATTCCGCAAACCTTTTTATCATTCAGGTAAACATCATTAACCCACTTTATTGCAGAGTTATTTACCCCCATTTGTGAAAGAGCCTTGCACACACTTACTGCGGCGGCTGTTGTAATAAGGGTTGCATCCTCGGGCTTTAAATCAGGCCTTAACAAAAGGCTCATATAAACACCGGTATTATCAGGTGAAAAAAATGCTCTGCCAAGCCTACCCTTGCCATTTGTCTGACGGCAGGCAATTATTACAGAGCCTTCTGTACCGCCATTTCGGGCAAGATTTTTTACATCATCGTTTGTGGACTCAGAACACTCTTTTATTTCAATATTCAATTTGCCTTTGAGGGAAGAATCAAGAGACTTTTCAATACCCTTTACAGATATAATATCCAACATAAAACTCCTTAATTATGATTAAAAAACACCGTCCGAAGACGGTGTTTAAGTATTATTTAACAATAATTAATATGTCATTGTGTACTCGGTGTAAACGCCGATACCAACCTTTGCATTATCAATGCTGATAACAGCCAACTTAGCTGAAAGCTGAAGAATACAAGGAGCGTCGATTGTAAGAGCAACAAGGTTACCTGTTGACTTTTCAATCTTAGCAATTGTTGTAACATTCTCGTATGCGATTGAAATGTTATTTAATTCAAGACCGGGAACAGAGCTGATAGAGCCTGTGATTGTTGACTCCTGAATAACACCACAAAGAGAGCCTACGCCAGGACCACCTGACTTGGGATTAACTTCGTCATTACCTGTAATGGTAAGGATATAGTAATCGCCTTCTTCTTTGCAGTCAGCACTCTTGATGCCACTTTCTGCAAGAGCAGCGTTAGCGCCATCGGGGGGAAGCTTTGATTTATCCCATGCCTCGTTCTTAGCCTGGATTTCATCCTTGCTGCCAACCATAAATGCACCCATAAGAGAAGATGCTGCACTTGAAAGACCGCCTGCTTCTACAATATTGTTGTAGTTTGTTGCACCGTCTTTAACACGAACAACGTTTTTAGCATTTGCTTTTGCATTATTAAGGGCTTTGTTGTAAAGCTCTGCAATCTGTGCTTTTGACTCAGGCTTGCTGCCGGGTGTTGTTGCACCTGAACCACCTGAAGATGATGAACCACTTGATGAGCTACCTGATGAGCTGCTTGAGCTGCCTGAGCTACCTGATGAGCTACTGGAGCTGCCTGAGCTACCTGATGAGCTGCTTGATGAACCTGTTGATGATGAACCGGTTGATGAGCTACCTGAAGAACCACCACTGGATCTGGTAACCTGAACCTTCTTTTCAACAATAACATATTCGGGGTTAATGTTAGCCTCTGCATTTCTGCTTGCGAGGAGCATCATAACTGATGCCATATTGTTTGCTGTAATAATAGATATAGCAATACATGCAGCAGCGATACCAAGGATTATCTTTTTGATAGGTGTCATTTTCATATATGCGCACTCCATTCCTATTTCGCATTTAGTCCACATTATTATAAATTAACTTAAAGAAAATGTCAACACATTTAACACAAATGGAAATAATATAAGCAAAAAACTTTAATATTAATATTGTTTATTTTGCATAAATGCTGTAAAATGGTATAAAACTTAACGTGATATGGTAATTTTTATGAAAAAAATCGACGCTCACAATCTTATAAATCAAACAGGCTTTGGTTTAACAGCTGCAGGTTCAATAGGTTTATATTGCCTATGCCTTTCTGCGGCACTTAACCAAGGTGTTTTTGTTGCGTTAATCGGAATTATTCTGTTCACCGTTTTTTCAATCAAAAAGGATTATATCTATACCCCTTCGCCCCTTTTTGCTGTGATTTTTTTCTTTTTATTACAATTCAACTCTTTTGCCGGTGCCGTCATAAGCCTCGCACTTGGCGGTTGTATCTGTCTCATATTAAATAAACTCACAAAGGGCAAAAAGCTCCCCGACTTTGTTTCAGGTGGTTGCTTTATAGGTCTTGCCCTTTGCGCCACAATACTTTTCACAAACACATACTTCGGCATTGGTGCATCGGGCTTTACCCCTCTTGAAATGCTTGAATCCTACCGTTCCTTAGGCTTTCACCCCGATTTCAGAGGACTTTTATATGGTACAATTACACTATTCACTATGATTACGTACCCCTTTAAATTCCGTAAGCTAAAAAATATTATTCCTGCAGAATTTATTACGGTTGCTATTCCGTTTGTACTTAATCTTATTTTAAACCCCGACTCCAAAAGCACAACAACAAACGAGTATTCAATGGTTGATTTTAACAGCAATATGTTTGATTATACTGATATTTCTGTGGTATGGGGTCTTATCAGCACAGGTATTGCAACAGGCTTTATCTTGTACGCATTACTGCAAAATCATCAGGTAAATAAACAGTACGGGGTTTTGCAGTTCAGCCCACTATCCCTTGTGGCACAAGGCATTACAAGATTATTGCACCTTTAGTGACAATAATCATTTCAACTGCAATAATCCTTTTGTGCCCCTCACTTATAAGTCGCCTTCCCCTACCCTGTGTCGGGGCTATGCTTATTGTTTCTGCATGGCAGCAGACATCTTTCAAGCCACTTTCAGCTACACTAAAACAAAAGAGTGTTTTCAAGCTTTTACTGTTAATCCTTTGCAGTGCTTCGTTTGTAATTTTACCCGTATTTTTTGCAGTTATTTTATGTGTATTTTTATGGGTGGTTACAGAGCTTTTTAACCGCAGAAAGGGGGAAAAGCTATGACTACCGAAAGAAAAAAGAAGATGGCGCGTGTAATTGCTACCTGGGTTGTAACTGCAATTATGGTTTCTGTTTTTGTGCTTGATATTATAACTATATTATTTGACAATAAACACGTAAACAGCCTGACAATACAACCCTACACACATCAAAAATCAACAACTGCAGACAGAATCCATTTTTTGAACACAGCAAACTCTGACTGTATAATAATTGAAAGCAACGGCAGATTTGCCCTTATTGACTCAGGCGAGGGTGATGAAAACCCCCGAAGAAAGACAGCGTACGAGGGCTATGGCGATGAGGTTTTAAGCTACATCAAAAAAGCATGTGCAAATGAAAATAACCAAATTCATTTTGATTTCATACTTGCCACTCATATGCACTATGACCATTCAGGCAACTTTGAAAAAATTATAAATGACGAACAAATATCCATAGGCAAGGCATACATTAAAGATTATAACGGAAACACCTTGACCGAAACCGAAGCTGAGGCATGGGGCAATAAACAGACATATAACAACATAGTTTCCGCATTAGACAACAAAAACATCCCCATAGTCAGCAGCATACCCTCTGCCCCCTTTAACTTTGGTGATTTTAAAGTACAGTTCTTCAACACCGTTACCCCGACCGCCTTAGCAAATGAGGGCGACAATGCAAATAGTATCGGCGTTAAGCTTAATAAAGGTAACAAATCAGCTTTTCTTGGGGCTGATTTTACAGGTACATCAGGATTAGAGCAGCTTTACGGAAAAGAAATCGGTGATGTTGATGTTTTAAAAATAGGCCATCACGGATATTTCGGCTCGTCATCAGTCGGTTTTTTAAAAGCAACAAAGCCCGATATTGCTATATGCACAAATTATATCGGTAAAATTTACCCTAACGTTAAATGGAACATCACAATGGTAGCAAAAGCCCCTATACTCTCAACAGAGCACAGGAACGGAATCATAACTGACTTCACCGAAAACGATGTTATGATTTATGATAACATAATGTAAAAAATGCCCGAAACACAAAATGTTTCGGGCAATTTTTATATTTCAAAAAGAACTACAAGCCTGTGTATTACAGGGAATAACACAGTTATAATATTGGGGAAAACCATTGAGTAAATTATTGATAAAATAAACGTAAGCGAGTATTTTTCAAGACAGGTCATTGAACAAACCACCCCGAAAAACGGCGCGAGAATTATTTTAAGCACCTTGTTACTGCCACCATATACACAATCCTTAAACGCCAGCATATCTTCAAAAGAAGGTGTGCAGTTTGCAAGGCATGAAACACCTAACCACCAAACACCGATGCTTGTTAAGGATATTTCACCAATATAAAACAATCTGTAAGCACCTGTAAGTAAAAACATTGTGCCTATGGTAAAATTAAGGGTAAAGGGCAACCAGCACATAAGAAAAGCGTGGCTTGTTTTTTTGATTATTTCGTGCTCAACGTGACCGCAAAGCTCGTCATTTTTAAATGCTCGAACATCCTCTGCAGGGATTTTACATATTCTGCAAACAAGATGCTCCCAGAAGGTACGTAAAAATGTGCCAAAGAATGCAAGAACACGTGTAACTACATAAACTGTTGTCATTCTATATCACCTGTACCTTCCCCGAACAATTTTTCAATAGTAAGCTTACCATTAAGATAATCCTGTGTACGCTGTGGCAATTCTATGCCATTTTCCTCGAAGTAACCTTTCATTTCTTTAACGGTGTCTGCTTTACCTAACTCATTTTCTACAACCAATAACGTCACACTCAGCAAAGTATTCTCCTCAATAGCAAGAGCATCACCAAGAACCTTTTCAGCCTCTTCATATTCGCCCTTCATCGCAAGAGCCATAGCCTTACAACGTCTGATTTCAGTATTTTGAGGTACATTTTCAATACCCTTATCTGCCCATTCAATGGCATTATCAATATTTCCTGCCAATCTTTCAGCACAGGAATATACGCAATAAGAGCCATAATCCTCAATATTGTTATTATAGATTTTTTCTGCAAGTGCCTTTGCCGATTTATAATCACCTGACTGAGAATCAACTACACCTAACTCATAGGCATATAACCACAAATAATCGGGGGTTTTATCGGCAACCTCACGCATATATTTATAAGAATCATCGTGCTTTCCTGCGGTATAGGCAAACATAAACTGACAAAAACGCACTATAGACTCATCTGCAGGATATGAATTACTGCTATCACCATCTATTGTTTTAACCTCAATCTGCTCATCAAGGATTTTACCAATAGCGGTCATGGCTTGTTCATAAACCTTATCATCTTCAATATCTGCATACTCTGAATTGTTTATGACCACATAAAATTTTTGCATAGTGCCATACATAACCATAACCCGGTCACGCATATCAACATACTTTTTATTGATAATCAGATTACTTTCAAAATCTGAAAATGCACCTGAAATCAAATCCTCTATTCTGTTCATTGACGATATACCCTGGGGCATACTGTCATATAAAGCATCTGCACATTCAAGACGAACTTTTTTTGCATTAATATCGTCATCATCGAATATACTTATAGCTTCCTCATACTGTGTAACTGCAGTTGTTAATTTGCGTTCTGAATAGGCTTTTTTTGCGTTATATACAGCATAATAACCATCAAAATCGCCGAAAAACGTCATAACAGATACAATAGAAAGAACAAGAATTACAGCGGTGACAAGTAAATTTGACCAATTGAAGGGATATCTGGACATAGCATCACGGCAATCCTCACAATAAGGGTAACCCTCACCATAAGCATCACTCTTGCGATTTTCACCGCAGCACTCACAAAGGTCTTCGGCAGGTATTATGTCATCCTCATCATCAAAAAACTCTTCGCCCTGCTCCTCCTGTGCTTTTTTTAATTCATCACGGAAGGTCTGCGCAAGTATCTCAAGCTCTTCATCAAGCTCTGATTTTTTGTATGATTTTTCAGCGCTGAATTTTTTTGCGGCTTTTTCTTCTAACTCAGCATTTTCATCTGCTGAATCGTTCTGTTCATTTTTAAGCTCTAAGTCTTTTTCACTCATAAAAGGAACCTCCTTTCAGATATACCATAACATTCTACCACTATTTTTTATAAAATTCAAATAGTTTTAGGCATATCTTAAGGAGGTTTACAAATTTTTTACTTTATTTTGATTTTTTCATTGGCTTTCTTACCTTTATTTCGGGTGAAGAAAGGTCAACCATACAACCTATCACGCTACAACCGATTATTGTAATAATAAGCTCGGGCAGCATATAGCTCGCATTGTATGTAATTGAATACCAAACAGCGCTGACTGCACCGCCTGAATAATCGCCCCAGATTGTAACACCACTTATAAAATGGCACAAAAATCTTATAATACTGACAACAGCACCACCAAGAGCAAGTGCACAAGCGGGATTTTTAATCTTATTCCTAAACATTCCGCCAAAGCCAAGACAACCAAAGGCTATTACGTAATCGGCAAAAACCAATATAAGATATGCTACAATACCGCTGACGTAAGAAAAATTGCTTAAACCGAAAAGCAATTGAATAACACCCATTACAAAGCCTGAAAATGCGCCCCATTTTATACCATATCGATAAGAAATGACTATCATAGGCACCTGACTGAAAAGGGTTACACTGCCACCATGCGGTAGCTTAAACACAGCAAACTCTGATAAAACTGTTGCAAGAGCCAACATAATTGCACTCTCGGCAATACGTCTGATTTTTTGATTTTTTGTAAGTTTTTCCATTAAAATTCCTCCGAATAAAAAAGCTCCCTACGGCGGTAACACTGCCATAGGGAGAAGAATCCGGAAGAATATTTTTCCTACGACGGCATTATCCGCATCAGGTTATTAGGGTCAGAAAAGGGATGTTTTCTATCTCAGCCGACGTCCGTCAGCTCCCCTGTTTTATTTTCGGCATGAAGTGTAGCTACTTTCTTCAAGCAACATTATTATACAACCATCAACAAAAAAGTCAATGGCAAAATCACAAATTTTTAACGCGGAAGGGAACGTTTTTACCCTCAAGACGTTGTGAAATTCTTAAAAATGCCTGGTTACCCTTACTTCTGTATGGTATTTTTTCACCATTCACAAGGCGATAAACCTCTTCACTATCAGGTATAACACCCAAAAAACGTGCTCCGACAGTATCAATAAATTCATCAACATTAATTTTTTTGTGTATTTTTTTATTGAATTTATTAATTACCAATCTGATATTTTTAATACCCATTGAGCGCATATTCTGTGCCGCGTATGTTGCCGCACGAATGCTTATGGGGTCAGGTGTTGACATTACAATACAACAATCTGCCACACCACCGCAAAGCTTAAAGCCAATTTCAAGACCTGCGGGTGCATCGAGCAAGATATAATCAAAATCCTTTTCAAAGCTATAAATCATAGCTTTAAAAGACTCAATAGTATATTCATCACAAAAATCAATAGGCGCAGCCATAAGGTAAAGTCCGTTTGAAATTTCAGTAACGGCTTTTCTGTATTCACAGTTACCCTTGATAACATCGCCCCAGTTATAAACTGTTTTTTCGGCAACACCTAAAAGGATATCAAGGCTTCTTACACCAATATCCACGTCAACAAGCAAAACCCTTTGCCCGTGAAGGGCAAGCATTTTACCCACACTGCAACAGAATGTAGATTTACCTACACCACCCTTTGCAGACGCAACTGCAATAATATTCATTTTATCACCCTATAAGTGTATTAGGAATACGGGCTGTATCAACACTTGTTTTTTGCCCGAAATAATAGTTATAAACAGGCACAGCCGCCTGAGATGTTCTTGAACCGCTGAGTGCATTTTCAGCAACAATAGCAATAGCAATTTCAGGGTTATCGTATGGCGCAAACGAAATAAAGAAACCGTTATTGCACTTCATACTTACTCCACCCTCTGTGGTACGGTTAAGCTGTGATGTACCTGTTTTACCTGCAGCATCAACAATACAATCCTTAAAATAGATTTCACAGCTATCGTCAATAACCTGGTGCATACCCTGTTTTACAATATCAAGATTCTTTTTATTAACGTTAAGAGTATTTATAACAGTAGGCTGTGTTTCATAAACAATCTCTGACATATCTGATGATAAAACAGATTTGATAATGTATGGCTGATATCTTGTACCGCCATTTGCGATTGTAGCACAATAGTTTGCAAGCTGAAGCGGAGTAAAAAGGTTATCAGACTGACCGATTGCCGCCTGAACAGTATCACCGGGGTTCCACACCATACCGTTTGCCTCTTTGTTTGCAATACTTGCAAGCATACCCTCTGCCTCAGGTAATTCAATACCTGTTTTTTGACCAAGGCCAAGCAGGTTACAGTATTTATTCATTTTATCAATACCTAATTCTCTGCCTAATTCAAAGAAAAAGATATTGCAGGATTTTTGTATAGCCGTTGTAACGTTTATGCCACCATGGTTTGAAAGACAGTTAAAGGTCTGGTCCTCAACAACAAGTGCACCGCCACAATGATAACCGCTGTTAATATTAATTGTGCCCTCTTCAAGACCTGCAAGAGCAATAGCAGGCTTCATTGTTGAGCCGGGTGCATACGCACTCTGCAAGCCACGATTCCACAATGGGCTTGCCTTATCACTTGCAAGCTTATCATAGTCCTTATAGTAAGTTGTAATATCATAAGTCGGCAAGCTTACTGCCGCAAGAACTGCGCCTGTATTACAATCAAGCACAACCATTGCACCTGCGGTATCAAAGTAATATGAATTTTTGTTATCAATAAGCATTTTTGCAAGGGCATTCTGCGCTACCCTCTGAAGACCTGCATCTATTGTTGTAACAACTGTATCACCCTGCACAGGCTTAATAAGGTAATCCTCAGATATTGAACCGTCAGAAGCGGTAGTAGTTGTTTTTATACCGTTTGTACCCCTCAGATACTGCTCCATTGTACCCTCAATACCGCTTTTACCATAGGTATCATCAAGTGAATAAGCACTGTTTTTGAGAGTAGATATTTCAGATGCAGTAAGAGAATCGTCATTAAGCTTTTCATCTAATTTAGTTTTTTCTTTCTCATACTCATCAGAGCTGATTGAACCAACAACACCTAAAAGATGCGAAAAGCTTTTTTTATCGGCATATTCACGATAGCTTACATTCTCTGCTGAAACACCAGGGTATGTTGAGCTTTTTTCCATAATAATAGAAATAATTTCTGTGGGTACATCCTCCGCAAAGGTGTATGGTGACACAGTTGAGAATGACAGGTATTTCATACCGAAGCATACAGAAGCAATCTTTCTTGCATCTGCTCTGTTATAGCCCTCAAGACCATAACGCTTTATAAGTGCATCAAGACACTCATCAGGAGTGGATTTTTCACCTTTTTCTAATTCAAGCATGGTTTCTGATACCATATAGGTGAATTCCGCTTTTTTATTTTTATCAACAACAAGCTTGTTATTTACATAAACTATAGGTAATCTGTCAATCCATTCAAGACCCTTTTCTTCAAAGAGCTTTATAAGTGAAAAAATAAGCTCGTTACGTGCTTTCTGGTCCTTTGCCTCAGGGAATTCGGTGTATTTGAACACAACAGAGTTACCCTGTCGGTTTACAACAAGGGGGTTACCGTTACAATCGAGTATTTCACCACGCGATGCAGTTACCTTGCTTGATGAAACTGACAAGCTTTTTGCTGCCGCCTTATATTCATCACCATCAATCAACTGGGTTTTAACAAGGGCACCTATAAGCATAAGAAACCCTACTGCTATTCCGATGATACCGAAAACTATTCTCTTTTTACGTAATTCAATAGACATTTCAATACCTCTGTATCAGTTGTTGCCTGACTCTTCTGCTTTTGTGTAAATCCACCTGACCAAAAAATAAAACACAGGAACAAAAAGCATTGTGTACACCGCTGAGGGTAAATAGAACAAAAGTGCTTGCTTTACAGGACTACCCCCACCGGAAAGACCGATATTTATAATCATATAAAGAATGTTATATATAGAAATCGTACCTGCAGAAAGAACAAGTGACGTAACCACGTTATTCTGCATAAAGTGGCTTATAAGTAAGCTACACACCGCACAAAGCAACATAAGCACCACAGAATTAAATCCGTCGTTTGCGGTACATATATCAAGCAGCACACCTGAAGCCACACCAAATATTGCCGCCGCAATTTCACGCTCATGCATTGAAATTGCTACGCACAAGGGTAACACAACAAGTGCCCTTGCGCCGAAAATCTCGGGGAAAGCCCCACGTGAATTCTGTAATAGGGTTGTGATAATAATCACAACTGCATAAATTGTATAACGTATAATTTTAGGCTTATTGTTATCATATCGCAAGGGGCTCACCTCCTTTGAGTAATTTTAAAATTATTCCTGAAATTCACCCTGACCCTGACCTTCAAATGAGGTAATAACAAAAACGTCTGTTATCTCATTAAACTGGGCAAAGGGCTTAACCTCTGCATAATAGCCTGCAGAAACATCATCACTTTTTACTGCAACTATTTCACCGATAATAAGTCCGTTGGGGAATACGCCACCTGCACCTGACGTGCATACCATACCACCCGATACAATAGATGTTGAGGAATCAAGACCCGAAAGCTTACACATACCCTGGTCATAAAGCTTATCGTCACCGCTTAAGTAACCGTACTCTCTTGTACCTGATTCGTATGCGCCTATATTTACTCTGGGGTCAAGAACAGAGTAAACAACACAAGATGAATAATTAACCTTTTTAACTATACCCACAACATATTCACCATATATTACAGGGTCACCTATTTCAACACCATCACCTGAGCCTGTATTAAGCACAAATGAATCATAAGCATCTGCCGCATCACGTGATATTACAGTTCCGTAGCAAAACTCAAAATCCTGATTTTTTTGTTTAACGCCATAAAACTCTTCATATGCATCAACCTTATTTTTAAGGTCATCATATTCAACAAGCTTTTTGCGATATTCCTGAATCTGTTTTTCAAGCTCTGCATTTTCAGCTCTGTAAATAATAGAGGATTCAAAAGATGCTTCAACATCATTCAAATTATCTGCAATATACGCCGACAGCCTTTGCAACGGCGAAAAAACAGTACCTATAGCGGTGGTTACGGGTGACGAAGCGTTTCGGCTTATTGCCGCACACAAAACACCCAGCAAAACAACAACTGTTATTGCAACAAGTGTCTTAAAGCTACCGCTTTGCAAAAATCTTTTCATTATTTCAGCCCTTTATAGTTTATATAAACTCAAAATTATCTGTCATTAAAACCAAGTAAGTCTTTTTCAAGACAGATGCCTGTACCATTAACTACACAATCCAAGGGGTTTTCAGCAACCTTAACAGGCATACCTGTTTCAGCAGCAATAAGCTTATCAAGACCTCTGAGAAGTGCACCGCCACCTGTAAGTGTGATACCTCTTTCAATAATATCTGCAGCAAGCTCCGGGGGAGTTCTGTCTAATGTATAACGGATTGAGTCGAGGATTTCATCAACCGGATCTGCAAGAGCCTGACGAACCTGCTCACTTGTGATCTCAACTGATTTGGGAAGACCGTCAATAAGGTTTCTACCCTTAATCTCCATAGCAGCCTCACCCTCATAGGGGTATGCAGAGCCTAATTTTAATTTGATATCTTCAGCAGAACGCTCACCTATAAGCAGGTTGAAGGTTCTTTTTACGTAAGAGATAATTGCCTCGTCAAAGTTATCACCGGCAACCCTTACTGACTTTGAAGTAACAATATCACCAAGTGAAATAACCGCAACCTCAGAAGTACCGCCACCGATATCAACAATCATACTACCTGTTGCTTCAAGAACAGGAAGACCTGCACCAATAGCAGCAGCCATAGGCTCCTCAATAAGGCTGACGTATCTTGCACCTGCACTCTTTGCAGCATCGTGAACAGCTCTGCGTTCAACCTCTGTAACACCTGACGGGATACAAATCATAACCCTTGCACGGTTAAAGGGTGAACTACTGATAGCACGTTTGATAAATGCCTTAAGCATATCTGCGGTCATATCAAAGTCGGCAATAACACCATCCTTAATAGGTCTTACCGCAGTAATTGAGCCGGGTGTTCTGCCAATCATTCTTTTAGCATCTGCACCTACAGCAACAACTGTTTTGGGGTTTGTTCTTTCATCTACAGCCACAACAGAGGGCTCCCTGATAACAATGCCCTTACCCTTAACAAAAACCAAAGTATTGGCTGTACCTAAATCTACGCCGATATCCTGTGAAAATAACATTTATATACATTCCTTTCGGGATTATTTTTTTCTTGAACCAATAATATAAGTAATGAAAAATACCACAGTTAAAATTGTAACTATAGTAGCACCTGCAGATGTATCTGCATAGAAGGACACAAGTAAGCCTGATACTGCACCTACAAGTGATATTGCAACAGAAATCGCAAGGTACTGTCTTGAATTTTTTGCCAGATTTCTGGCAGAAGCGGCAGGTAAAATCAGCAAGGAATTAATAAGCAGAATACCCACCCATTTTATTGAAAGCATAACCACAACGGCTACCACAATAACAAAAATATTTTCATAAAGCGAGGTTTTGATACCTCTGCTTGCCGCCAACTCACGGTTGACAGAAATAACAAGAAGCTTGTTATACATAAACGCCCATATAACAACAACGCAAATGAGCGTAATAAATAGCGTAAGAATTTCACCCTTTGTAATACTAAGCACATCACCGACAAGGTATGAATTATACTTTGAAAAGCTACCCCCGTAGGAAAGAACAAGAAGTCCCAAAGCAACGCTACCTGACGAAAAAACGCTTATAACCGTATCAGAGGAGGTGTTACCCCTGTTTTTAACACGAGTTATTATAAGTGCAATAAACACACCAAAGGCTATAAGTGAAATTAACTCGTTTTTTATACCCAACAAAACACCGAGTGCAATACCCGTAAAGGCACTATGACCCAAAGCATCTGAAAAGAATGCCATTTTGTTGTTGACCGCCATTGTACCTAAAATACCCATAAGGGGTGAAATAAGCATAACAGCAATCAATGCATTAAGCATAAATTTGTAATCTGCCCAGGCAAATGGTAATACGGCAGAAATAATATCGTAAATACTACTCATTTTTCACCATACCTTTCCGGCACACTGAAAAACGCCTGACTGAATTCAGGTGACTCAAAAACCTCTCGGGCAGAGCCACTTTTAAGAACGGTTTTATTAATGAGCACAACGTTATCTGCATACTCTTTAACAATACCTAAATCGTGTGAAACAATGGCAATAGCCATATGATAATTCTTTTTAAGATTCATTATGGCTTTATAGAATTGCTCACTACCCGTAGCATCAACGCCTGAAACGGGCTCATCCAATATAAGGAGCTCGGGCAAGGGGTGTAACGCATTTACCAGCATTACCCTTTGAAGCTCACCACCCGAAAGCTCACCTAATTTTCTGTTTTTTAATTCAAGGCAACCAACAGACTCTAAATCCTTATCAAGCTCTTTTGATAATTTCTTTTTTCTGCTGAAGCACACAGGCAGGTTTGTTCTGCCAACAAGCAGAAAATCCTCAACACTAATGGGTGCTGATTTATCAAAATCAAGATGCTGTGGCACATACCCAATTGTAATTTTATTAATTTTATCACCATGATGGGATTCAAACGTAACCTGACCCTCGTGACGGATTTCACCAAGAATTGATTTAACAAGTGTGGTTTTACCTGCACCGTTTACACCGATAACCGCTGTAAGCTCACCACAATGCAAGTGAAATGAAACATCCGAAAGAAGAACCTCGCCGCCTCTTTTAACGCTTATATTATTAATCTGAATTTTACAGAGACCGCAGCCGTTCTCGAACGCCATTTATTTCACCGCCTTTAAAATAATTTTTATGTTTTGTCGCATTATATCTTCGTATGCTGTTTTAACATCTGAACCGCTTAATACAGGGTTAATCGTGTAAACATCAACGCCTGTTTCAGCAGACAAAATACTTGCTGCACTACCCTCGTAGTTTGGTTCAATAAACATAGCTTTTACACTATGCTCACTTATTTCTGATGACAAGGCTGCCAATTTTTTAGCAGAAGGCTCACCACCGTGGTCACTTTCAATGGTGCTTACTATTTCAAAGCCCATATCCTGCGCCATATATTCATACGCATTATGGAAGGCGATAACCCTTGTGCCCTTGATATTCACAGATGCAGCTGCCATTTCACTCTGCAAAGCATTTAACCGCGCAATATACATATCACGATTTTCACAAAAAGCATCTTTGTACTGTGGGTAAACCTGACAAAGACCGTCAGTTATATTGCATACCTGCTGCTTTGCATTTTCAACAGACATCCATATATGAGCATTTTCACTATGCTGATGATTATGGCTGTGACCCTCTTCATTATGATCCTCGCTATGGGCTGAATGACCACCCTCGTCACAAAGAATATCTATCCCCTGTGAGGAGTCGACAATATATAAATCATCTGCAGTTTCACTCAAATCGTGAATAAAGCTTTCCATACCTGCACCGTTTGTTACAAGCACGTCAGCATCATTCAAAAGCTTTGCATCCTTTGCGGTAAGTGTATAGTCATGCAGACAACCAACATTCTGCTCTGCCATACATTGTACCTGCAAATCCTCTACCCCGTCAGTTATATTCAATGCAAAAACATACACAGGATAAAATGATGCAGCAATTAAACCGCTTTTATTGTTACGTGGTGCAGAGGGCAGACAACCTGATAGCATCAGTATTGCCACACCCACTACAACCGCCAGAATTTTTCTGAACCTCATATTATTTTACCACTTTGAAATAATAGGGGATTTCTGAACCGTACATACCTGTTTCAACCTTAACGTAGTATGTACCTGCAGGCAACTCAACAACCTGGGTTGAAAGAAGACCTTCGTTAAGTGCAGATTTAAGCGTACACTTAGCCTTGCCGCTTGTATCAACGATACTTGCAACCCAACAGATGTTACTGCCCGTCTTTCTGTCGTGACCAAACTCAAGACAAACTCTTGAAGTGGTATCCAAGGTAAACTTGTAATAATCTTCATCATAAGTAACGTCAGATGAAATTATTGCACCATAGTAGTAACTACGTACATCAATATTCTCTGCCGTAGCGTAAGTGCTGTTAGGCTCACTTTCAAAGGCATTGTGTTCAGTAAACTGCCACTTACATGAGTAGGTTGCAGAGTTATATGCCATTGAGTCGCCATCAATACATACGTAATAATCACCCGGCGCAAGACCCAATGATTTAATGGTGATACCATCATCATTCCACTTTGAAACCTTACGTACAAGCTCATAATATGTGCCGTCAGCCATAGGCTTGAATACTCTTATATTCCAACCATTCTTGTTACCATCCAGACGCTCGTGACTGAAGGTGAGGTCAACATAACCGTCCTTTTCTACGGTAAATTTATAATAGTCCTTATCAAGGCTGAGCAATCTGTCAGCAAGGCTACCGCTGATTGCAAAGTTATGTGGCAGCACTATTGCTTCCTCAGGTCTGTCGTTAAGCTCAAACTCATGGTTAACTGCCTTATCAGCACCAACAACAAGTGTATATGTCTTACAAAGCTCGGTCTGTGGCTCAACAGAAACGTAATACCTGCCCGACTTAAGACCAATAGCGCCCGTTTTCATAACAAGCTCTGTAAGTCGTGAGGTAAACTGTGTAATCTTGTCATTATTTTCATTGATAAGAGTAACTGTCCAACCAACCTGTGGGAATGTGCCGTCGGGATGGTTGAATGAAATATCAATACAGCTATCCTCAGCAAGGTCAAAGGCAAACCAGTCAATATCAGCACCCTCTGTACGGCGTGATGATACACCATACTTACCATAGCCAACCTGAAGGTATGTGCTTGTTTCTTTAGTATCGTTAAACTCACGCTCAAAGGTATCTGTTGGTGTAAAGGTTGTTGAAAGAGTGTATTCACTTTCAAGGAAATAAGCACCCGCATTTACCATAAGCAGGTAAGTACCTTTATCAAGACCGGTTTCACCCCAGTCAGAAGTCATATCACTCCAGAAGGATTCAAAATAAGCAACCTCTTTATAAACCTTTTCTGACTCGTTAAGCACTCTGTAAAGTGAAAGAGTCCAACCTGATTTTGTAGAATCCATAAAATCTTCGTGGTTGAGCTTTATTACAATTGTACCCGGCTCTGCTACATCAAACATATATGCCTCGTAGTCATCAGAGCTTCTGATGATACCCGTAAGCTCTGTACCAAGTTTTATGTATGTGGGTGTGTTATTTTTAAA
>JAEIGA010004787.1_pt1 | contig 20855 bp, 17 predicted proteins | sample 9270691 | NCBI WGS metagenome assembly JAEIGA01 (sample SAMN17057246, study PRJNA624740) | gut metagenome | biome: biome; isolation source: fecal sample | host: Bos grunniens | place: China: Xizang | collected 2019 | reverse complement strand
TTTGATCCCAGCAAACCATAGACTCCATGTGTCTTAATTTCAAGATCGATATCTTTTACTGCCCACTGTACGCTATAGCGGTGTGACAGATTCTCGATCTTTACGATTGGTTGTTGATCCATGAATTGTTTGTTTTAAGTAGTTGTTAATCATTAAGTTTCTTAGCATAAAATATACTACAACGAGAAATTTGCAGATGAAATTTCCCGCTGTTAGTTCAGCAAAGGTAGTTAAAAAAACATAATTGCAATAAAAAAGTAGACAAAAAGTGTGATTTTGTCGACAAAAAAATTGCCGTTTGGAGTCTACATTTCCTCTCTTGCGAAGATAATTGCCCGATTCAGAAGCTCGTTGAAATCTTTACATTTCAGTAACTCGTCAACACATTCATTTAGAAATTTAGGATCATCTAAATTGCGTATTCCCAGAGGTTTGAATAGGGTAAAATCTTTAAGTTTTATGTACTTGATCCACGGTGAATCTTGTGGGAAATCTTTTGGCGGACGTTTCAGAGCCGATTCGAAATCCAACTCAAACGGAGCTGCCGATTTTATGGACTGATGGAGCAGTTGTCCATTGTCGAGAAATTCTTCACGAATACTGCGCAATTCTTTTGGCGTAGGGCAGTGGGCTCCGGCTGCGAGAAAACTTTTTTTCAGGAAGTGTCCTTGTTCGGGTTCGATGTGAATGTAGTATCCAGCCAGCCCAGATGATTTTCCTTCGGGTGCGAAATATGCACTGAAGTGGGTCTTGTAGGGAGTCTTGTCAGATGAGAATCTCAAGTCGCGATAGATGCGATAGGTACACTGTTCAAGACGCAGACCCGACAGCGATAAATCTTCTGATGCAAGGCGGTCGAGCAGTTGTTGTGCAAAGTGGTCGAAATGGCTTTTGGTTTCGATGTAACGTTGTTTGTTTGCATTAAACCATTCACGATTATTATTGCGATTCAACTCTTCGAGGTATTCCAATATAAGTTTCACAAGTATAATCTATTGTAGTACGGTGTCAAAAATAGATTTTTTTTTCTACCTTTGCAAGTGTTAAATTCGGGTGGCGTGTTTCGGTTGAGACGAAATAGTTGCTCGTGAGAGTATGTAAATAATTGAAACATAATATATTAACATTCTAATGGGATACTTTAAAAAATACAACACGATTTTTGGCTGGATAGTGGCATTGGTATCAGGAATCGTGTATGTTATGACAACCGAACCCTCGGCAAGTCTTTGGGATTGTGCCGAATTTATTGCTACATCATACAAGTTGGAAATCGGTCACCCTCCGGGCAATCCGTTGTTTTTCCTCGTAGCTCGTCTGTTTGCAATTTTTGCACCATCGCCGCAATACGTAGCATTGGCTATCAACATAATGTCTTGTGTGTGCAGTGCTCTGACAATAATGTTCTTGTTTTGGAGTATTACGCATATGGCTCGCAGACTGCAAATTGCTGAGGGTGGTGAACCTACTATAAAACAATCGTGGTTGATAATTATTGCCGGAGTAATCGGCTCTTTGGCTTATGCCTTCACCGATACATTTTGGTTCTCGGCCGTGGAGAGTGAAGTCTATGCAATGTCATCATTGTTTACAGCAATGGTGTTCTGGGCAATTCTTAAATGGGAAGAGTATGCCGATGAACTGCACTCATCACGTTGGTTGGTATTGATTGCCTACCTGATGGGTCTGTCTGTCGGAGTTCACCTGTTGAACTTGCTTGCAATCCCGGCAATAGTATTCGTATATTACTTTAAAAAGTACAAAAAGATTACACGTCGAGGAGTCATCATTGCAACTATTATGTCGGTATTGATTCTTGGCGTAGTGAATTTTATGGTGATTCCAGGAACAGTTGCACTCGGAGCCGCATTTGACTATATGTTTGTCAATGGTTTCGGACTGCCGTTTAACTCGGGATTGATATTTTTTGCTCTGCTGCTTGTCGTGGGGCTGGGTATCGGACTCTGGCTTACTTATCAGAAGGGTATGGTCAAGACCAATGCTGCACTATTATTTCTTTCTGTATTTATGATAGGTTACGGCTGCTATACGTCATATCCGATTCGAGCAGTGGCTAATCCACCGATGAATAGTAATAATCCGAACAATGCTTATGCTCTGAAGGCTACGCTTGACCGTGAACAGTACGGCTCCCGACCGTTGTTTTTCGGACCATACTACAACTCTGAATACACAGGTGTGAAGGAGGGTGATGTATATATGGCATTGGGTAATCGTTATGAAAAGTTTACCCGTGTTGAAGATTATGCCTATCCTGACGAATTGCAGACATTTTTCCCGCGAATGTATAGTCCTGCACACGCTGATGGTTATAAGGCTTGGGGAAATGTAAAAGGTGTGAAACGCAATTTCGTTAATTATCGCGGAGAGCCGGCTACCATTACGATTCCGACTTTTGGAGAGAATCTGAGATACTTTTTCAGTTACCAGTTGAGTTTTATGTATTGGCGATACTTTATGTGGAACTTTGTCGGACGCCAGAGTGACATTCAGTCGACAGGCGAAATTACCGATGGTAACTGGCTGTCGGGTATAACTCCGATAGATGAAATATTCTTGGGACCGCAATCGGATCTGCCCGATAAAATGAAGAGTAACAAAGGTCGTAATACCTACTTTTTCTTACCCTTCATTCTGGGTATGTTGGGATTGTACTACCAATATATGCGAGATGCTCGAGGATTTACGGTGGTAATGTGGCTGTTTATAATGACCGGATTTGCAATCGCTGTATATTTGAATATGCCTCCTGGAGAACCTCGTGAACGAGATTATGTGTTTGCAGGTTCGTTCTATGCCTTCTCAATTTGGATTGGTTTGGGTGTATTGATGCTCAATCAGATGTTCGAAAATTTGCTCAAAGGTAATCAAAAACTTGCGATGGCTTGTGCTACGATTCTGTCGGCAGTGGTTCCCGTTATATTGATTGCTCAAAACTGGGACGACCACGATCGTTCACACCGATATGTTGCCCGTGATTTCGGACATAACTATCTCGAATCAACCCTGCCCAATGCGGTTATAATGAACTTCGGTGACAACGATACATTCCCTTTGTGGTACAGTCAGGAGGTCGAATCGGTGCGTCCTGATGTGAGAGTGATGAATATGAGTTATTTGGGAGCAGAATGGTATATTGACCAGATGAGAATAAAATCTAATGATTCTGAACCTCTGCCATTCTCGTTGCCCAGAGAAAAGTATACGGGAATCAATAGCTCGTTGCCTATCTATGAGACAATTGACCGTCCATTGGAAATCTCTAAGGTTATCGAACTGATAAAGAGTGAAGACCCTCGTACAAAGGTAAAAATGCAGAGTGGTCGCGAGATGGATTATATTCCTGTCACAAAGATATTGTTGCCTGTTAATAAGAAGAATGCCATCGAATCGGGAATTCTCCGTGCTGAAGATGCAGATTTGGCTGAAGATACAATCGTGCTGAGTTTGACAGGACAATACATAGAACGCAGTCATATGATGTTGCTCGACTTATTGGCAAACTTCGATTGGAAGCGTCCGTTGTACTTTACACAACCTTCAGCTATAGTCCGTCAGATGGGATTGCTCGATTATATGCAACAAGATGGTTTTGCATATCGATTGGTGCCGATTAAGACTCCGGCTAAGGTGTTGACAGTTGGTCGCATTGATACCGAATATCTGTGGAATAACCTTATGAATAAGTTTAAATATGCAAACATCAAGGATCCGAGATCCTATGTCGATGCTACAATTCAACATTCGTTCAGAGTTACACAGATTCGCGGAACATTCGCACGTCTTGCTCAACAGTTGATGGCCGAAGGTGATACGACACGGGCAAAGGCCGCACTCGAAAAGGGTCTGACCGAGGTGCCCTATTCTAAGGTTGACCACTCGTATGATTCGACGCTGCCCGTAGTTGAAACATATTATATGATGGGCGAAGACGATAAGGCTAACAGTTTGGTTAAAGAATGGGCTACTGAACTCGGACAATACATTGATTACTATGCAAAATTCTCAGGTCCAAAGAGAAAAAGTGTCGAAAGTGGATTTGAAGAGAAGATATATATGATGTATGAACTCTACAAACTCGCATCTAAGTATGAACAGGCGGATACTGCTGCCGAACTTGAGAAATTCTTTAAGGATAGAGGCCTGATGGAGTAACAATGAGAGATCTTCGTCAATTTGAAACGGATCTTGAGTTCGAAAATAAAATTCGACCTCAGCAGTTGGATAATTTCAGCGGTCAAGAAAAAATCGTTGAAAATCTGAGAATTTTCATCAAGGCGGCCTTGATGAGAGGTGATGCATTGGATCATCTTTTGTTGCACGGTCCTCCGGGACTGGGTAAGACAACTCTGGCTAATATAGTGAGTCACGAACTTGGCGTAGCAATGAAAATGACATCGGGACCTGTGTTGGATAAACCGGGCGACTTGGCCGGATTGCTTACGTCACTTGAGTCTGGAGATGTGTTGTTCATAGACGAGATTCATCGTTTGAGTCCTATCGTAGAGGAGTATCTCTACTCGGCTATGGAGGATTACAAGATTGATATAATGTTGGATAAGGGGCCGAGTGCCAGGTCGATACAGATTGAACTGAATCCTTTTACGTTAATCGGAGCAACTACTCGAAGCGGGTTGCTTACAAGCCCATTAAGGGCAAGATTCGGAATTCAGTGCCATTTGGAGTATTATGATACCGATACGTTGCGTCGGATTATATGCAGGTCGGCCGGAATACTCGGAGTCGAAATTGACGACAAAGCTGCCATAGAGATTGCAATGCGTAGTCGTGGAACTCCACGAGTGGCGAATTCATTGTTGCGTAGGGTACGTGATTTTGCGATGGTCAAGGGTGATGGACGTATAGAGTTGGGAATTACACGTTATGCTCTTGATGCGTTGAATATCGACTCACGAGGATTGGATATGATGGATAATAAAATTCTGAGTACGATAATCCACAAGTTCAACGGAGGACCGGTCGGTTTGAATACGGTAGCTACTGCAGTGAGTGAAGATGCAGGTACTATTGAAGAGGTTTATGAACCATTCCTAATAAAGGAGGGTTTTTTGAAACGTACCCCTCGAGGCCGAGAGGTGACCGAATTGGCATATAGTCATTTGGGCGTTACAAAACCTAATTCCGAGCCAACATTGTTCTAATTGTTTGGAATATATTGAGATGATGAAACGGTTAGCATTTGTCAAAAAGTTTATTGAACGATTGACATTGTTAGTCGTTTTTTCATTTGGGTCGTGTGGGTACAACGATTTTGACCATGTGGACTACACTGAGAGTATGCCTCCGAAAGATTCACTGCAGCAGATTTCTATATCTAAATTGAAGAGTCTGTACGTTGAGGGAGGCGTGACATTGGTGATAGATGCCGTGATAAGAGGGGTAGTTGTGGCCAATGATATTGCAGATAATTTTTATAAAAAGATAGTCATTCAGGATTCGACGGGTGCTATAGCTGTTGCTCTCGGTTTGTATGATTTGCACAATAGCTATCCCTTGGGCAGTGTTGTGTCAGTACGTGTCAGAGGTTTGAGGCTTGGAATAGATGGTGGACTCTGCAAACTGGGAATGGTCGCCGAAGATGAATCATCAGAGATTAGTGAAATACCCACTAAAGAGATGATTGATAAATATCTGTTCGGAGTAACTCAAGACGGAACAATAGTAGTTCAAAATAGAAAAATATCGCAACTGAAGGAGTCGGATATAGGAAAATTGGTGCGGGTCGAGAATCTTGTTGCAGACTTGTCTGTGTGGAATCGTTGGGCTAAAACCGAAAAATATTCACCAACGGGATATGCTAGTTCGATGGATATTGCGGCTGTTGATGAGTCTGGAGCAACAATATACATCTATACAAGTGGTTATGCATCGTTTGCAGACGAACTTATCCCTAAGCAAAGTTTCTCGGTGACGGGTATTGTCGTGAAAAAGAATTCGTCTGAGTATCGAATCAGACTCAGAACAATCAGTGATGTCAAGATAAACAAAAATTAGTCGATGTCGGGTGTCTATATACATATTCCGTTTTGTGAGACAAAATGTTTTTATTGTGATTTTTATTCTGTGGCTAATCATTCGCAGATGGATTTGACAATAGAGTCAATTTGTCGTGAAATAAAATTGCGTAGAGATTTTTTATCGACATCGCCACGAACACTCTACATTGGTGGTGGTACACCGTCGTTATGTACACCGACTCAGTTGGGTCGTCTGGCAGCTCAAGTCTGCGAGCAGTTCGGTTGTGACGGATTCGAAGAATTTACGGTTGAGGTTAATCCAGAACAACTAAATCCTGAATATCTTGCCTCAATTAGACGTATAGGTGTAAACAGATTGAGCATAGGCATCCAGTCACTATCAGACAGAATCTTGCAATTTGTCAATCGTAAGCACACTGCGGCACAGGCACTGCAGGCGGTACGTCAGGCTCAACAAGCGGGATTTGACAACATTTCGGTAGATTTGATTTATGCTATACCCGGATTATCCATTTCTGAACTTGACGAGTCGATATCGGGCGTGTGTGAACTTGGAGTACAGCACCTGTCGGCTTACCATCTTGGAATTGAACCGGGTACGGTATTTGGTCGCAGATTTTCTGAAGGTCGCTTGTCGGAGGTTTCAGAGGCTGTTAGCAATGAACATTACGGATTGGTCTGTCGCAGATTGCGTGAGGCTGGTTTTGAACACTACGAAATATCTAATTTTGCGAAATCAGGATATTGCAGTCTGCATAACTCGTCGTATTGGCAGGGAGTACCATATCTCGGAGTTGGGCCGGCAGCTCACTCGTATGAAGGTAGAAATCGCTATTGGAATGTGGCAAATATCTCGAAATATATCTCTACGGTCGATAGTCTCGAACACATCGAGGGTGAGATTCTCTCGCAAAAAGATATTTATAATGAATATGTGATGACTCGGTTGAGAACATCAGAAGGAATTGATATCGAAGACTTTAAGAGTAGATTCGGAGTGGAGTCTTCAGACCGATTGCTCACTGATTCGCAGCCTGCTCGGAAAATCGGCAACATTATTGTTGTAGACCGATGGTTGAGAATCCCCGAAGAAAAGTTTCTAATATCAGATTCAATAATTTCCGAACTCTTCTTAGGCTAAAAGATTCTCACATAAGTTATTATGGTTGAGAATAAAGTTATCCGTCCTGATTTTCTGTTTGAAATAAGTTGGGAGGTCTGCAATAAAGTTGGAGGTATTCATACCGTTTTGGTATCAAAAGCCCGCGAAACGGTACAGTCAATGGGTGATAATTATGTGCTTATAGGTCCTGATTTACAGACCGAAAATATCCATTCTGAATTTGAAGAGGATCCGGCAATGATGTCGCATTGGCGAGATTTGCTCTACGATAGCGGAATTCGTATCAGGGTTGGACGATGGAAAATTGATGGTCGTCCGCTGGTTGTATTGGTTGATTTTGGCTCGTTGATAAATTATCGTGACGATCTGCTACGCAGTATGTGGGACGATTACGGAGTTGATTCGATCAGTGGCGGCTGGGATTATATTGAACCTGTTTTGTTCGGATATGCAGCAGGACGTGTGATTGCCAACTTTTCAGAATCGGTTTGCAATAATGCGACCCGCATTGTTGCTCATTTTCACGAATGGATGACCGTTTCGGGTGCATTATATCTCAAGTCAAATTCACGACGCGTAGCAACTGTTTTTACTACACACGCTACGGTTTTGGGGCGGGCATTGGCTGCTGCAGGATTGCCTCTGTATCGTAAAATGGAATATTACAATACTGCTGATGTTGCTAAAGCACAGGGGGTTATGGCTAAACATTCGCTTGAGAGCATTGCCGCGGCTAATGTTGATTGTTTCACGACGGTCAGTGTAGTGACGGCTCGTGAGTGTGCAGCGCTGCTGAAACGTAAACCGGATTTGATAACACCCAATGGTTTTGATGTTGCTACGATTGAAGGAACCGCAGTTAAGGATCGAATGAGAGATAAACTGTTGAGAGTTGCATCGTTTTGTCTTGGAACGGATCTCTCGACCGATACGTTTATCGTGGGAACGAGTGGTCGCTATGAGTTTCATAACAAGGGTTTGGATTTGTTGCTGGATTCGATGGCTGCTGTAGAGGGGAAATTGACTCGACAGGTGTTGTTTGTTATAGCTGTGCCTGCAGCTAATCGCGGAGCTCGACAAGATCTGCTCGGATGGTTGAGGTCGGAATCCGTCGAACGTGAATCTTCCGTGTCAAGAAATATTACACATTACCTGACAGATTCTGCAAATGATGCCATATTGCGTAAGATTGCTGAATTGAAATTGGATAATCCAACGTCAAAATTACAGATATTGTTCATCCCGACCTATCTTGACGGTTATGACGGTGTGTTTAATTGTAATTATTATGATTTTCTTCAGGGCCAGGATTTTACGATGTATCCATCATACTATGAGCCCTGGGGTTATACGCCTGTTGAGAGTATTGCATTGGGCATTCCGACGCTCACAACATCGCTGTCCGGATTCGGAATCTGGGTCGAGGAGCAGCGTTTTGGCAACCGTTCGGGGGTTGAGGTAGTTTTGAGAAATGATGATAACTATTCAGAGGCTGTATCTGTGATAGCAACTGCGATTGTGCAGTATAGCAATCTGTCGCAGAATGAGATGCGAAAACGGTCATTCAATGCACGTCAGGTGGCAGAGTTGTCACGCTGGACTAATTTTTTTGATTATTATGTTCAGGCTTGGAGTAACGCTTTGTCTGAGTCGGCAAAACGTACGGTTGATGTGGTCAAATGGGTGACGTTGACATCTTCGCAAGAGGTCGATTTGATAGAGTTGACGGGAGATTCAAACACTCCTCATTGGATGAGGGTAATGGTTGAACGAGATTTGCCATCTGAGTTGGCTCCGCTTGAGGAGTTATCGAGAAACCTATGGTGGTCGTGGAATCATCAGGCAGAAGAACTGTTTGAATATATTGACTCGGAATTGTGGCACGATTCGGATAATAATCCTATAATATTTCTGGACGGATTGAATATGAGCCGTTTTCGCGAGTTGCTCTCCGATGGTGAGTTTATGTCTAAAATGAATCGGGTCTATGGTGAGTTCAAAAATTATATTGATAGAAAACCTGATGCAGATGGGGTAAAGATTGCATATTTTTGTATGGAGTACGGAGTCCATAGTTCATTGAAAATATATTCTGGCGGACTCGGAATTTTAGCTGGTGATTACCTTAAAGAGGCGAGTGATAAGGGGGTACAAATTGTCGCCGTAGGATTGCTCTATCGATATGGCTATTTCACCCAGCGATTATCGGCGAGCGGTGTGCAGGAGACTGCTTATGAAGCTCAGAATTTTTATAAACTGCCGATTGCACCCGTTAGAGATGAAGAGGGTAATTGGATCTCGGTGCAGGTGTCGCTACCCGGGCGAAATATTACGGCACTTGTATGGTGTTGTGATATTGGTCGGGTAAAGTTGTATCTGCTTGATACTGACCACGAAGATAATCAACCTGAAGATCGATCTATAACCTACTATCTCTATGGAGGAGATTGGGATAATCGCTTGAGGCAGGAGTTGTTGCTTGGCATAGGAGGTGTCAGGTTACTCGAACAGTTGGGGGTAGCTGTAGATGTGTATCATCTGAATGAGGGACACGCTGCGATGGCTGCTATCGAAAGGTTAAGAGGAATAATCCAAAGACAGAATTTGACCTTTGACGAGGCTCTTGAAATTGTACGCAGTTCGCAACTATTTACTACGCATACACCTGTTCCTGCTGGACACGACCAATTCCCGGAGTCGATGATTCGTCAGTATGTTTCTAATTATTCGGACTATTTGGGAATATCGTGGTCGAGGTTCATATCGTTAGGTACAGATGCAAATTCTGTTGATAAACGATTCTCGATGAGTCGACTTGCCTGTAGTACATCTCAAGAGGTAAACGGTGTGAGCTGGTTACACGGTCGAGTCAGTCGCAAAATATTTTCATCGATGTGGCCAGGGTATTTCCCTGAAGAGTTGCATATAGGGTATGTGACAAACGGAGTGCATTATCCCTCGTGGACCTCACCTATGATGCAATCGATTTATAAAGAGTATTTTGGCGATGAATTTACGATTACAAATAGATACGATGCGAAATGTTGGCAGCAGATTTATCGGGTTCCCGACAATGAATTGTGGCAAGCACGACTAAAACAGAAGAATGATTTGATGGACGAAATCAGACGAAGGGTATCAGATCCGAGTCAATTCAGATTTGATTCACCCAGAACAATGGTCACAATTCGTGAGGGATTGAAATCGGATATATTGACAATTGGATTTGCGAGAAGATTTGCAACATATAAGCGAGCGACTCTGCTGCTCAATAATTTGGATCGTCTGAATAAGATCGTGAATAATCCGCAACGACCCGTACGGTTCATATTTGCGGGAAAGGCTCATCCGAATGATCGTCCTGGCCAGGAGCTTATTCGTCGAATTGTCGAGGTGTCATTAATGACACCGTTTGTCGGGAAGATAATTTTTCTGCAGAATTATGATATGGAGCTTGCTAGACGTATGGTTCAGGGTGTAGACGTGTGGCTGAACACTCCGCTGCGGATGCAGGAGGCTTCGGGTACGAGCGGTATGAAAGCTGCAATGAACGGTGTGCTGAATTTCAGTGTATTGGATGGTTGGTGGGTTGAAGGGTATAGAGAGGGAGCCGGGTGGACATTGCCAATGACATCCTTGTTTGATGACGACCGATACCAAAATGAAATGGACAGCGAGATGATATACAACATAATAGAAGAGCAGATTGCTCCGATGTATTATAGCCGTTCGGATAGCGGGACTCCTGATGATTGGATGCGTATGGTCAAACGTAGCATTGCAGATGTAGCTTCGAATTTTACATCTTACAGAATGATTGCTGATTATGAGGAACAATACTATAAACCATTGAGAATCCGAACGGAAGAGTTGAGCCGAAATCGTTATGAGTCGGTACGTTCTTTGGTGAAGTGGAAACATCAGGTCGAAGATTCGTGGCATAAAGTAAAGATACTCTCCGTGTCTCGATTGAATATGAATCGTGCAGTTATAAAAACGGGAGTATGCTATCCGATTGAGGTCGTGGTTGATGTGGGAGATTTGTCAGCAGCAGATGTTGGAGTTGAAATATTATATTCATCTCAGATATCCGAGTCCTCGGAGGTTGATGTACTGACTCATAACGAGTTGATCGTAGCTGGTGTAGATGGTTCAAAAGTTCGATTCAAGTGTGAGATTATTCCTGATAGGACGGGTATATTTGATACGACCATACGTGTTTTTGCTCGGAATTCACGTATTATTCATCGTATGGATTTTCCACTCGTAAAATGGATATAAACAATCAGCAATGCAACTAATTTCCGATAAAACACAAGTTTTTTCGCTTAAATTGTTTTTATCGAAAAAAAAATATAAATTTGCGAGGAATTTATGTGGTATTCTGTTGTGCATTGGCCTTATGAATGCCACTTTCGAGAGACTCTACGTAAAGTAAATATACGCAACTTAAATAAATTTAGTTATGGCAAAACACAATTTTAACGCAGGACCCTGCGTACTTCCAAAGCAGGCTATTGAAGCTGCTATTGAAGCAATTCGCGATTTCGATAACACAGGTATCGGTATCCTCGAAATTTCTCACCGTACACCGGGTTGGGAACGTGTAATGGCTGAAGTTGAACAACTTTGGCGTGACCTTCTGAACATTCCTGAAGAATATGCTATCTTCTTCTTGGGTGGTGGTGCTTCAACACAATTCTTTGAAGTTCCTGCTAACTTGTTGAAAACAAAGGCTGCTTACTTGCAGACAGGTGTTTGGGCTAAGAAAGCTGTTAAGGAAGCTAAATTCTACGGCGAAGTTGAAGTTGTTGCTTCTTCTGAAGACAAAACATACAACTATATTCCGAAGAATTATACTATCCCAACTGATGCAGATTATTTCCACATCACAACTAACAATACAATCTACGGTACTGAAATCCACGAAGATATCGATTCTCCTGTAACTTTGGTTGCAGATATGTCTTCAGATATTATGTCTCGTCCAGTGGATATCAAGAAGTATGGTATGATCTATGGTGGTGCACAGAAAAACGTTGGTCCTGCAGGTGTTACTTTCGTAATCATCCGCAAAGACTTGCTCGGACAATCTGGTCGCAAACTTCAAACAATGGTTGACTACGCAACTCACTATCCAGAAGAAGCTCGTAACCACTCAATGTTCAATACACCTCCAGTATTCCCTATCTTCGTAATGTACCAAACTTTGAAGTGGGTTAAAGAAATCGGTGGTGTTGAAGAAATGTACCGTCGCAATAAAGAAAAAGCTGCTTTGTTGTATGATGAAATCGACCGCAACTCGATGTTCGTAGGTACTGCAGCTAAAGAAGACCGTTCATTGATGAACGTATGTTTCGTAATGGCTCCGGGTAAAGAAGATTTGCAAGACGAGTTTATGGCATTCGCTAAAGAACGTGGTATGGTAGGTATCAAAGGTCACCGTTCAGTAGGTGGTTTCCGTGCATCTATCTACAACGCTTGCCCGAAAGAATCAGTTGAAGCATTGGTTGCTACAATGAAAGAATTCGAAGCATTGCACACAAAATAATTCTGAAATAAATAAAAATAAGGCGATCGGACTTTGGACGGTCGCCTAATTCACAATAAAAAGAGATATAACAATGAAAGTATTGGTTGCAACAGAAAAACCGTTCGCAAAGGCAGCGGTTGATGGAATCAAACAAATCTTGAGCGATGCGAATTTTGAAACCGTAATGCTCGAAAAATATACAGATAAAGCAGAATTGTTGAATGCTGTTGCTGACGTTGACGCTTTGATTATCCGTAGCGATAAAGTTACTCCAGAAGTTGTTGATGCAGCTAAAAATCTGAAAATCGTTGTTCGTGCAGGTGCAGGTTACGATAACGTAGATTTGGCTGCTTGTACAGCTCGCGGTATCGTCGTTATGAACACTCCAGGTCAAAACTCAAACGCAGTTGCTGAGTTGGCTTTGGGTATGATGATCTATATGTCTCGAAATAAATTCACTCCGGGTACAGGTAAAGAAATCAAAGGTAAACGCCTTGGTATCCACGCTTACGGTAACGTAGGTCGCTTGGTGGGGCTGTACGGAAAAGCTTTCGGTATGGAAGTTATCACTTTCGACCCGTATGCAAATCCTGAAGTTTGCCAAAACGACGGAGTGAAGATGGTACAATCTGTTGAAGAACTCTACTCAAATTCAGATTTCGTGTCAGTTCACATTCCAGCAACTCCTGAAACTAAAAAATCATTGAACTACGACTTGTTGTCAAAAATGCCTAAGGGTGCAGCTTTGATTAACACAGCTCGTAAAGAAGTTGTTGATGAAGAAGGCCTTGAAAAAGTATTGGCTGAACGTGCAGACTTTAAATACGCATCAGACGTTGCTCCGGAAAACCTCGCACAATTGATGGAAAAATATCCTGCACAAGTTTTCGCTACAGCTAAGAAAATGGGTGCTGAAACAGCAGAAGCTAATATGAACGCAGGTCTGGCTGCAGCTCGCCAAATCGTTGATTTCTTGGTTAACGGAAATCGCAGATTCCAAGTTAATAAATAGAATATTGAATTGAGCCGTCCAAATAGGGCGGCTTAGCTCTCTAATTATATACACAATTATGGTAAGAATTAAACCGTTTAAGGGGATTCGTCCTCCGAAAGAAATGGCCGCAGAAGTTTCATCTCGTCCTTATGACGTGTTGAACTCTGAAGAAGCTAAGGCTGAAGCAACTGAAAGATCTTTGTATCATATCATTAAGCCAGAAATCGATTTCGAACCTATCGCAGATGAACACTGCCAGGCAGTTTACGACAAGGCTGTCGAAAACTTTAAGAAATGGAAAGCTAATGGTTGGTTGGTGCAAGATAACGAAGAATACTATTATATCTATGCACAAACAATGGAAGGCCGTACTCAGTATGGTCTGGTTGCAGCAAGTTACTTTGAAGATTACCTCTCAGGTGCAATCAAAAAGCACGAATTGACTCGTAAAGAAAAAGAAGATGACCGTATGATTCACGTTCGTATCCAAAATGCAAACGTTGAACCTGTATTCTTTACATACCCTGCAAATGCAGAAATCGATGCAATGGTTGCTGAAGTCGTAAAGGCTGCTCCTGAATATGATTTCGTGTCTGATGAAGGTTTTGGCCACCAATTCTGGGTGATCAAAGATCGTAAGATGATTGACCGTATTACTGAAATCTTTGCTGAAATTCCTGCAATGTATGTTGCTGACGGTCACCACCGTACTGCAGCAGCTGCTCGCGTTGGCGAAGAAAAGAAAGCAGCTAATCCAAACCATACAGGTGACGAAGAATACTGCTTCTTCTTGTCGGTTATCTTCCCAGATAACCAATTGAAGATTATCGATTATAACCGCGTGTTGAAAGATCTGAATGGTTTGACTAAAGAAGAAGTTATCGAAAAACTCGGTAAAAACTTCGACGTTAAAGAAATGGGTACTGAAATTTACCAACCTAGTGGTTTGCATAACTTCTCGATGTACATTGATGGTAAATGGTATAGCTTCACTGCTAAACCAGGTACTTACAATGACAATGACCCGATCGGTGTTCTTGACGTGACTATCTTGTCTAATCTCGTTTTGGACGAAATCTTCGGTATCAAAGACTTGCGTACTGACAAGCGTATCGACTTCGTTGGCGGTATCCGCGGTTTGGGCGAATTGAAACGTCGTGTTGATAGCGGTGAAATGAAGATTGCATTTGCACTCTATCCAGTATCAATGAAACAATTGATCGACATTGCTGACACAGGTAACATTATGCCTCCGAAGACTACTTGGTTTGAACCAAAATTGCGTTCAGGTTTGGTAATCCACTCTTTGGACTAATCGATCTGAAGTAGGTTTATATTTTGCAGAATCTGCCCTCAGTAATGTGGGTGGATTCTGTTTTTTAGAACATTTATGTGGAATTATAGAATATTTGATATCGTATTGATTATTAATTAGTTAATTTTCATTGGTGTAAATAATTGAACAAATATTTGTTTTTTTATAAAAAGTTTATTATCTTGCTTTCGAATCAAAAAACCTAATGCCTATTGAATGACCTCTACTCTGACCAATTATTGAGTAGAAGATGAAACTGAGAAATCTAAATGATGTGGAACTGCTGAGTTTGTATTCAGTGGGGAATGAGGCTGCCATTTCAGAAATTATTGATCGTTACAAGAAACGAGTACACGATTATATAAGGAATATGGTTAAGTCTGAGGCTGTGGCTGATGATATCTTCCAAGAAACTTTCATAAAGATTGTAAAATCACTTAGCGAGAATAAGTATGTCGATAGCGGACGATTGCTCTCGTGGATGTTGCGTATTGCCCACAATCAGGTGATAGATCACTTCCGCAGAACTAAATCCGAAGCAAAGGTGTCGTATGATAATGAGGGAATCAATATCCTAAACAATAAAAATCTGGTCGATTCGAATGTCGAGGATAAGATGGTTGAAGAACAAAAACATTCACTCATACGTCGCTTGGTTGATCGCTTGTCTGAAGAGCAAAAGGAGGTAGTGGTTATGCGTCACTATCTGGGATTGAGTTTCAAGGAGATTGCTGAAAAAACGGGTGTTAGTATTAATACTGCTCTGGGTAGAATGCGTTACGCCCTGATCAATCTGAGAAAAATGATAGAAGAAGAACAACTGATGTTGTGTTAAAAAAATAAAAAATTAGCACAATATTTGTACTGAGCATATCGTTTTATACCTGTAACGTCAAAACAGATATGCTTATGGGTGAAGATGACTATTGTTATTTAACAGAATGTGAGAGGGATAATATGCTGTACTTGAGTGAGGTAATCAAAGACGATTTCGATCTGTTGGCGATTGATATGTTGCTGAAGGAGACGTACAGCAAATTAGGAGAAGAATTGAGTTGAAGATGGGTTGTGTGTGATTTTTAGGGGAGAAACGCCGGAATCTTGTTTAAGGATTTCGGCGTTTCGTTGTTTATTGAGTGTGATCAATAAGGGCAATTATTACTCTTGAGGCACGAGCTTTATGAATAATTCTTTGAGTTGTTCATCAGAGATGGTTGACGGAGAGTCAATCATAACGTCACGACCCGCATTGTTTTTAGGGAATGCGATGAAATCGCGAATCGAGTCTGCTCCTGCAAAGAGTGAACACCAACGGTCGAGACCGAATGCAATACCTCCGTGAGGTGGAGCTCCAAATTTAAACGCGTTCATCAAGAATCCGAATTGAAGTTCAGCCTGTTCTTCAGTGAATCCCAATGTTTTGAACATTTTTTGTTGCAACTCAGCATCGTGGATTCTGATAGAACCACCACCTATTTCTACGCCGTTGCATACGAAATCGTATGCATCTGCGTGTACCTTGCCTGGATCGGTGTCGAGCAGATCAACTTCATCAATTTTCGGCGATGTGAATGGGTGGTGCATCGCGTAGTAGCGTTGAGTTTCGTCGTCCCATTCGAGCAACGGAAAATCTACTACCCACAGAGGTGCAAATTTCTTCGGATCTCTCAATCCCAAACGGCTACCCATTTCAAGACGCAACTGGCATAATGCCGACAGAGTTTGTCGTCGATCCCCTGCCATAATCAGCACAAGGTCGCCAGGCAGTGCTTTACATTGGTCGATGATTGCTCTCAGTTGGTAGTGATTTAAGAATTTGTCGACACTTGATTTTACGGTCCAATCTTCCTCTACGCGAGCATAGATAAGACCTTTTGCACCAATTTGTGGACGTTTTACGAATTCGGTCAGTTGATCTAATTGTTTGCGAGTGTAAGATGCACAACCTCTTGCACATATTCCTCCGACATATTCAGCCGAGTCCATAACTGTAAATCCTGTGTTGCGAACGAGATGTGTAACCTCATTGATTTCCATTCCGAAACGGATATCTGGCTTGTCTGAGCCATAGCGAGCCATTGCATCTTCCCACTTCATTCTTGGGAACTTAGCAGGGAGTTGTACTCCCAGAACTTTGTCAAACATATGTTTGATTAATCCTTCGAAAGTCTCGAGAACATCTTCGCGTTCGACGAATGACATTTCACAATCGACTTGGGTGAATTCCGGTTGACGATCGGCACGCAAGTCCTCATCACGGAAACAACGTACAATCTGGAAGTAGCGGTCGTAACCGGCTACCATCAGCAGTTGCTTGAAGGTTTGTGGAGATTGTGGCAATGCGTAGAATTTTCCAGGATTCAATCTTGATGGTATGATAAAGTCACGAGCACCTTCAGGTGTTGAACTGATCATATATGGAGTTTCGATTTCAAGAAAATTGCGAGAGTCCATATAGTTTCTGATTTCGAATGCCATTTTGTGACGCAATATCATAGCATCTCTCAACGGGGGACGTCTGAGATCGAGATATCGGTAGTGCATTCTCAAGTCGTCACCACCATCAGAATTCTCCTCGATTGTGAATGGCGGAGTTGCAGATGTGTTGAGTATTTTGATTGCTTCAACGACGAGTTCGATGTCGCCTGTTGCGAGTTTTGCATTCTTAGATTGGCGTTCACGTACGGTTCCTGTTACCTGAATAACATACTCGCGTCCCAATGAGGCAGCACATTCTCTTACATCATCGGTTACGGTATTATCGGCTACGGCCTGAGTTATGCCATAACGGTCGCGAATGTCAATAAATGTCATTGCACCGAGTTTACGTACTCGCTGCACCCAGCCTGACAATGTGACATTTTTGCCGGCATCGGCGAGGGTTAGTTCGCCGCAAGTGTGAGTTCTATACATAGTTGTTATCTGTATTTACTATTATCTGAATAACCCACAAAGATAATGATTTAAATGTTTAAGTCTTCGATAATCTGACTTTTTTTTCATCAGAATCATATAGCGTTGTCGTAAAATTATCAATAAGTGTTACCTTTGTGATGAGTAAGAGATGTTTTATGGTTAAATTTACACAAGAAGATGAGCAGTTTATGCGAAAGGCAATAAATTGTGCTCGTGAGGCGTTTAATAAAGGAGAGGTGCCTATAGGGGCGGTTATCGTAGCTGATGGCGGGGCGGTGAGAAAAGAGGGATGTGCTAAGGTTTTGGCTTCGACTTACAACTTGGTGGAGACTCTGTGTGATGCAACGGCACACGCTGAAATGCAGGCGATAACGGCTGCAGCATCAGAACTAGGAGGTAAATATTTAAAAGATTGTACGTTGTATGTTACGGTTGAACCTTGTCCGATGTGTGCGGCTGCGTGCAGGTGGAGTCAGATTGGACGGGTTGTATGGGGTGCTGATGATCCTAAAGGGGGATATAGACGCTACTCAGAAGAGTTGTTACACCCGAAAACTGTTGTGCAAAGTGGTCTGCTTAGTGATGAGTGTTCAGACTTGATGAAAATCTTTTTTCTAAAATTACGTGACTAAAGATTTGAAAATGTATAAATTTTAATTAAATTTGCATTTGTGTTTTTTAAAAAAGTTGCAAATCTAATTTATAAACTACAAACAAATTTACACATATGACTAAGTTAAGAACTCTTTTAATGGCCGTAGTTGCCGTATTCGTTGTTTCGGGCGTATCTGCTCAAACAACAGCTGCCGATGTATTGAAAAAGTTTAACGAGGCTACAGAATTAATCCAACAGTCAAAATTTAACGAAGCAATTGCAAACTTCGAAATCGTTTTACAAAAGGGTGCGTCAATGACTGATGCTCAAGTAGTGCAAGCAGTTACTGAGGCTCGTAAAAAGATGCCGGTTATTCTCGTTGCAAGAGGTAAACAATTGGCTGGTCAGAAGAAATTTGAAGAAGCAATTGGTGTATTCAAGATGGCTCAAAAACGTGCTCAACTCAATAGCGATATGAGATATACTGCTGAAGCAAAGAAATTTATCGTGGCTTGTTATAAATTCCAGGGTAACGACCTGCTCAATGCTGGTAAATCTGCTGAAGCTATCGAAATGTATAAACAAGGGGCTGCAATCGATAAGAACAATACCGAATTGCGTCTGCTGATTGCTCGTTCTTTTGGTGCTATGAATAATTATGCTGAAGCTTCTAATATTCTGAAAGAGGTTATCGCATTGGAAAAACGTCACGACAGATATCGTAAAGATGCTCAGGCTGCGAAACTTATGTTCAATAACTTTATGCTTAAGGGTGCAACTAAATCTGTTGAAGCTAATAAGTATGCAGATGCTATCAAATATCTTGACGAAATCCTGTCTGTTGATGCTAAAGAACCTAAGGCTCACCTGATGAAGGTTCAGATTGCGAACAATATGAAGAAATTTAATGATGTAATCAAATTTGGACCTGTTGCTGCAAATGCTTTGACAGATCCTGCTGAGAAATCATCAGTTAATTTCTTTATGGGTTCGGCTTATGGCGAAATGAAGAATTATGAAAAAGCTATCGAATGTTTCAAGAAGGTAACTGCGGGCGAATATGTAAAACTCGCAAAAGACCAAATTGCTGAATTGAGCAAATAATAGCTGATTTTTTCTAAAAAAGGGCGTCTATCAAATCAGATAGATGCCCCTTTTTTGTCTTAATGGTTGTTATTTATCGGCGAAATGTGGCTTTGAGTCGATGAATCGGAATGTTATTTGCTTGAATTGAAAATAATTATTTATCTTTGTGCAGTAAATAACACGTGAATATATGAAACAGTTGCAATGTATAATAGTTGATAATAATTCTCAGTCGAATGATTTGTTGCGTTCATATTGTGAGAGGGTGCCATATGTCAATCTGCAACGTACATTTGAATGTGGATTTGATGTGATAGATTATCTTAATTCGACGACTGTTGATTTATTGATATGCCGACTTGAACTGCCTGATATAAACGGGTTGGAACTCGTGGCGAGTCTGAAGAATTGCCCTGAGGTGATATTTGTCGCAGAGAGTGGAATTGTTGCTCTGGAGGCGTATAATCTCGGAGCTGTAGATTTTCTGGTTGATGTGGGATTTGCAAGATTCCTCAAAGCTGTTAATAAAGCGTGGAGACTGTTTGCTACCGAAACGGCCCCGTCGGTGGAGATTCAAAATCAGACAACTTGTGTCGATGGACAGATGTTTGTGAAGTCTGGAAGTCGAATCGTGAGAATCTCTTGTGGCGATATATTGGCAATCGAGGGATATGGCGATTATATAAAAATTCATACTACGACTCAGGGTGTCGTTTATTCGCCGTGGGGTATCCGGGTTCTGGAGTCGAAATTGCCATCAGAAAATTTTGTTCGTGTTCACAGGTCTTACATAGTGGCGATAGATAAAATCGAAGAGATTGAACACAAGCGTATTAAAATAGGCCAGATGAGAATTCCGATTGGTGAGACCTTTGCCAAGAGGTTTTTTGAGTATATTGATATTTAATTACAAAAATAAAAGGGAGCAATTGGTTTAATTAACGGCTCCCTTTTATTAGATTTCTTTGCAGTTTCTTACTCGTTTTCGGCTAAGATTTCTTTAGCCTTGTTCAAGATTGAGTCATCGTCGATAGTAACAGCTCCACCATCAGGACCCTCTTCAAAATGGATTCCAGCAACTTCACCACTTTTATAATTACTTGCTCCGAAATAGTTTCGGACTGTTTCTACGTTAAGATTCAAATCGTCAGCGATGCGTTGCATACTGCCTGACGGCAATTGGTCTTTAATTCGACGCAATTCGTTAAATGTCATTATTACTGCCATAACCAATAAGGTTTAGAATTAAAACATATTTATAGATAAATACTCT
>JAEIGA010004786.1_pt1 | contig 20856 bp, 13 predicted proteins | sample 9270691 | NCBI WGS metagenome assembly JAEIGA01 (sample SAMN17057246, study PRJNA624740) | gut metagenome | biome: biome; isolation source: fecal sample | host: Bos grunniens | place: China: Xizang | collected 2019 | reverse complement strand
TATGCGGCCTGTATCCGGTCTACAAGATCACCTTCGTGATTGGATTGGTATTGCTCGATTTGAATACCCAACTCCTTACCTGTCCGCTCCAGGAGTGCCAGCAGGTCCTTAAATGATTGCTTTCCGTAAATTTCAGGCTCACGAATACCCAACATATTGATATTCGGCCCATTGATTACAAGAATCTTCATAGTACATTACCTTTCAAAATTTCAGCAACTGCATCTTCCGGATTGCCATTGTTATCAACAACTATATCGGCAAATCGATCATACATCGGCTTGCGCGTGTCCCACATCTGCGATAATTTCACGGATTGGGAAAGGGGTCTGCCATCTGTGGGAAGGTCAGAAATGTCTCGCTGCAGCCAGAAGATGGTACTGTTTTGATGCAGAAGGGGATAGTTCTCTTCTTTGGTAACACAACCGCCGCCGGTTGCAATTACCAAACCGGATCGCTGACCGATTTTACCGAGAATCTCTGTCTCCCAATGACGAAAACCTACTTCGCCCTCCGCGGCAAATATTTCTGGAATGGATTTTCCGGCAGTTTGAACAATTTCAGCATCGGTATCCACAAACTGTTTCCCTGTCGCTTCAGCCAGCAACTTTCCTATGGTTGACTTTCCGCATCCCGGCATACCAACCAATACGATATTCTCCATCTGCTTACGGAGGCTATCATGAATATTGGCAATAACAGAATCATCGATTGTATTACCGGTGAACCACTCGGCTGCTTCCTTGGCTTGCGCAACCAACATAGTCAATCCGTTTTCACATAGGATTCCTCGGGCTTCGGCATCCAACAAAAGTTGTGTTCTGGCGGGATTATAGATAATGTCGAGTACCCCTGCCAAATTCGGAAACAGACTCAGATCGATAGGGGATACCCCTGTGTTGGGATACATACCAACAGGTGTTGCATTGACAATTACAGCGGCATCCGTATGTAGATACAGATTGCTGTAGTTATTAATTCCGCTTCGGGAAATAACGATGACATTAGCCCCTAAATTTTTCAAAACTGCAACTGCAGTGGCAGATGCGCCGCCGCTGCCTAAGACAAGTACTTTCTTATTTGCAACAGACAGACCTGTTTTTACAATCATATACTGAAATCCAAAATAGTCAGTATTATGACCGATCAAGCGGCCATCTGCTTGGCGGACGATTGTATTGACCGCGCCTAAAGTCTTGGCGCAATCCGTCAATTCGTCGCAGTAGGGGATTACATCTTTTTTGTAAGGGATGGTAACATTGATGCCTGAAAAGTTTCCGTTTTTCAGAAAATCTGCAAGCTCCTCGGGCTGCTTTTCAAACAGTTCGTAGGAATAATTGCCCAAGTGTTTATGAATTTGTGGTGAATAACTGTGGGAAAGTGTTTTTCCCAGTAAGCCGCAAAGCATTATACCACCTCGGTGTAGCTTCCCAAATACTTAAATTCTTCACAAAGATCATCCAACTCACACATCAGTTGGACAAACTCCTCCGAATAGATGGAGGTTTCTAAGTCAAAATAGAACATAAACTCAAAGTCGCGGTCAGGAATAGGCCGGGACTCCAGCTTGATAACATTGATACCAAGCACATACATTCTTGCCAAAACGCGATACAGTGCGCCAGGTTTATGGGATAGAATCATCATAATGCTGGTCTTGTCCGAACCGGGATAAATTTCCAGGTTTTTGCTGATGCAAATGAACCGTGTTCGGTTATTGCCCTCATCCTGAATAGAATCCGCAAGACTCTTTAAACCATACAGTTCCTCGCAAGCATGACTGGAAATAGCTGCCACATCCATTCTGTCGGATTGTGCAACCATATTGGCAGCGACCGCAGTGTTTTCAACGGGAATTACCTTGACACCGGGCAGATTCTTAAGAAATTCGCTGCACTGATTGATGGCCTGTTCGTGGGAATAGATTTCTTTGATTTCAGAGAGTTTGCTGTTGGGCTTTGCAATCAGATTATGGTCAATTTTCATGCGGAATGTGCGTACAATGGAAAAATTGTGGTGAATCATCAGATCGTAGACCTTTTTTACAGAGCCGGCAGTGGAGTTCTCGATAGGGAGGATGCCGTACTGACAGAGCCCCTGCTCAATAGCGTTAAATACACCGTCAAAGTTCTTGAAATACAGAATCATGGGTGACCTAAACATCTTCTCACAGGCGATCTGTGAGTATGCACCTTCTACACCCTGACAGGCAACCATGGGCGCCTGGGGGAACAGTTTATCTGTATTCTCAATAGATTTGGTAATGGTTTGATAAAGCGGTGTGGTGTCGGTGTTGCGCTTGCTTTGATAACTTCTGCTCAGTTCAAAGAGCATAGAGTACAGCACTCGGGTGTAGTTGGCCATTTCAGGGCCGGCCTTTTCTGCAACATCTTTTAAGATCTCACGCTCCCGTGTAGGAACATGAATGGGCATATTATTTGCTTTTTTGTAGTCTGCAACCTGGGCAGACAATGCCATTCGTTTTACAAAAAGAGATACAAGCTGATCGTCAACAGAATCAATTTGTTCTCGGATTTCCTTTAGATCCATACAGATCACTCCTAAAAAATACCTTCACACAGGCAAAGGTCAAATAATGCAATCGCAGCCACGGCTTCCACAACAGGGACGGCTCTGGGTACAATGCAGGGATCGTGTCGGCCCTGTACGGTCAGTAATTGTTCTTCCATTTGGCTGATACTTACCGATTGTTGTTCTTTCGCAATTGACGGCGTAGGTTTTATAGCGGCACGGAACACAATTGGCATTCCTGTAGAAATACCGCCGAGGATACCACCAGCATTGTTGGTTGTGGTCTGGATTCTTCCATCTCGTACCGTGTAAGGATCGTTGTTCTCACTGCCACGAAGCATTGCACTATTGAAACCGGTGCCGAATTCAACGCCCTTGACCGCAGGGATACCGTACAGAGCTTGTGCCAACTTGCCCTCAATACCGCCAAACATCGGTCCACCTAAGCCAGTGGGTAATCCGGTCACAAAACATTCGATGGTTCCTCCAACACTGTCCTGCTCTTTTTTTGCCTGGGCAATGATTTCCTGCATTTTGATTCTTGCAGAGGAATTTACAACAGGAAAATCTTTGGAAATACTATTCAAATCCGGGTTGACCCAATCCAGATTATCATCACAAATACCGGCAATTTGGCTGATATGTGCGCCGATTTGTATACCCTTAGTTTCCAGCCATTGTTTGCACAAACCACCGGCAATACAAAGGGGGGCTGTCAGACGGCCGGAAAAATGTCCGCCACCTGCCACATCCTGATACCCTTTGTACTTGATATGGGCAGGAAAGTCGCAATGTCCTGGTCTGGGGCAGTCTTTGAGATTACTGTAATCATCAGACTTTATATTAAAATTGCGAATAATGGCAGCAATGGGCGCACCACAGGTGTAACCGTCAATAATTCCGGATAAAAACTCCGGATCGTCAACTTCTTTGCGTGTGGTTGAGTATGCATTCATACCGGGTGCTCGTCTTGAAAGAAAGGTATGCAGTTCAACATAATCAATATGTAAACCGGCAGGAACGCCGTCAAGGGTCATGCCAATCGCAGGACCGTGGGATTGACCGAAAACAGATAATTTTAAAATTTCACCGTAGGTGCTGCTCATACTTGCCTCCTAATTTGCGATAGTCCTCCCAAAATGCAGGATATGATTTTGCTACACATTGGGCGCCTAAAATTGTGATTGGACCATCTGCTACCGTTGCAGCAATTGCAGCTGCCATTGCAATTCTGTGATCGCCGACGGCGTCGATGGTGCAACTGTGATACTGACCCGGCAGGACTGTCAGCGTGTCTTCCGTAGCAGTTGCAATGCCACCAAGACGATTGATTGTTTCACATACACTGGCCACCCGGTCTGATTCCTTCAGCCGAAGCCGCTTGATATCAGTGAAAACTGCGCCACCCTTCGCTGCAAATACGACCGCCATGATAGGTACAAGATCCGGGATATCCGCTGCAGAAATGGTTGGCATTGCGGAATCGATTTTGAATATATCAGCGATTGCCCTGTCACCTTGGGTGGATGCAGCATCCAAATTCGTGACCTCAATGGGATTATTCAATGCTTTTGCACCGAGGAAGAATGCGCCATTGCTCCAATCGCCCTCCACGGTTACATACTCGGGAGATCGGAAAGGGAAGCAACCTGTAATCTGAAGATTGTCCGTTTTGACACCAAAGTTTTTTAACACTGACTGCGTCATATCCACGTAGGGCTTGGATTCTAATTTGCCCGTTAGTGTAATTTTGCTTGCGCCATCCAACAGAGAAAGCGCGAAGAGCAGACCGGTGATAAACTGGCTGGAAATGTTACCGGCGATGCAGTAGTTTCCGGGGTGTAACTGTCCGTTGGTCTGTATCGTGTCTTCTGCCGGCCGTGACAATGTGCACCCCATACGCTCCAATTCCTCCCAGAGTGGAGATAACGGGCGATAGGGGAGTCGGCCATGCATTTGAATAGTTGCGTTTACGCCCAATGCACAGACAATGGGCAGGATGAATCGTAGCGTCGACCCACTTTCACCGCAGTCCATAACAGCGTATTCCGAAATTTTGGACACAGGGATTACTGAATAGCCGTTGTCAGTTGGGGATATTTTGGCACCCAAAGCATTCAGGCAGCGCACAGTTGCTTCAATATCTTCATTGGTCTGTGGACATTCAATAAAAGTTGTTTTGTCTGAAAATGCCGCACAGATCAGCAATCTGTGGGCTTGGGATTTGGAAGGAATTGCCCGGATGGTACCGCTTAATCTTCCAGGAGAAATGGTTATGTCCATATTAAAGGCCTTCTTTTATAAAGGTTTCCAATTGTTCAATGGGTGTGGGAACAATGTTACATTTGCCGATAGCTTCCGGGATAATTAGATTGATCGTGCCGCCGGACCGTTTTTTGTCAGATAATGTACTGGAGAATAACTGTTTCGCAGTAAATTCAGTTGCAATAGGCAATTTGAATTTCTTTAAGACTTGTGTCAGTTGAGGATAAACTGCCTGGCAACCGGCTTTTGTCACAATAGCCATTCCGATTGCTACAGCCTGACCATGGGTGATGGTAAAATTACTTTGGGCTTCAATTCCGTGACCGATGGTGTGACCGAGATTCAACTTTTGCCGCGCACCGGTGTCGAATTCATCCATAGCAACGACATTCCGTTTCAGTTCCACGCAACGGCTAATAACGGCCTCGCGGTCAAAAGACAAACCGTTTTGGGCCAAGTGTTCAAACAGTTCAGTATCGTAGAGCACGCCGTATTTAATAACCTCTGCGCATCCGTCACAAAAAACAGATTCCGGTAGGGTATCCAGGGTGCTTATGTCGCATAAAACAAGACGGGGCTGGTAGAATGCGCCCACTAAATTTTTGCCGGTTGGAAGATCAATGGCTGTTTTACCGCCAACAGAGGAATCTACCATTGCCAGCAGTGTTGTAGGTACCTGAATATAATCAATTCCCCGTAAATAAGTCGCAGCGGCAAAACCGCTCATATCCCCTGTAACGCCGCCGCCTAAAGCCAATATGGCATCAGTGCGAGTGATTTGGTTCTCGGCAAGAAAGTTTAAAATTTCAAGATATGTATTGGCATTTTTGCTGGATTCACCGGCAGGAAATACAAAATTGACAACATCAAATCCAGCACTTTTTAATTGTTCTGTAACAACCTCTCCGAAAATGGGATAGACATTGTTGTCGCTGATAACAGCTACTTTACAAGTTCTGTTCAATGCGTGGAAAAAATATTTCCCGAGATCTTGAAGCAGACCGGTACCAATCAGTACATCATACTTTTTGGAGGTTTCTACTGTAATGACCTTCATCCGTCAACTTCCTCCTTGCATCTTCGACCTTCGTCCAAAAGGGAAATCAAAGTTGTTGCATCTTCCTGTGCGATGGCATCTCTGTACCGGGATAATGCATCCAAATATGTATCCAATTCAAATAGAACATTTTCTTTGTTGGATAGGAACAATTCTGCCCACATATTGGGGTTCAGCCAGGCCACGCGGGTCAGATCTTTATAACTGCCTGCAGAAAAACCTTTATGCTGCTGGGCGGTGGGTGATTTGATAAAGGCATTACTCAGAATGTGAGGCATTTGAGATGTAAACGCGATCATTTTGTCGTGCTCTTCGGCGGTTGTAACTGAAAAGGATCCAAATTTGCAAGGCTCAAGTGCATCTTCAGCCCATTGTAATAGCTCCGGATCATCGAATCTCTCCGGTACCAGTACCATAGGCGCGCCTTGAAACAGGTTGGAACGGCTGTACTTAAAGCCGGAGTTATGAGAACCAGCCATTGGGTGACCGCCAACAAAGGTAAAACCGTAGGTTTGAGCAATGGGGAAGCACCGTCTGCAGATGGCGCTCTTGATACCGCAACAGTCTATAACCAATGCGGAAGGGGGAATGGTCGATGCATTCTTCTCTAACCAATCAGCTGCACCGTCTGCGAAGATAGCCAGCAATAATAGATTGCAGGATGGGACAGTAGATTGATCCAGCACGCCATTTACAACACCTGCAAGCTGGGCAAAGGACAAAATTGTCTCATCGCTGTCAAAGGCATAAACGGTGTGCCCGGATTTGGCATATGCGCGGGCCAGAGAGCCGCCGATCAGCCCAAGACCCAATATACCTACATTCATTTGATTACCTCTCTGATTTTGGATATCTGCTGGTTCAGCTCGTGGAACTGTATCGGCGTCAGTGACTGTGCGCCGTCACAAAGTGCGCAGGCAGGGTTGTTATGTACTTCTACCATAACGCCGTCTGCGCCTGCTGCAGCGGCTGCCACAGCCATGGAAGGTACAAGCGCGGAGCTGCCGGTTGCGTGACTTGGATCAACAACTACAGGCAGATGTGTCAGCTGGTGTAAGACAGGAATTGCAGAAATGTCCAGAGTGTTTCTTGTATAGGTTTCAAATGTCCGAATACCGCGTTCACAGAGAATAATGTTTTCGTTGCCTTCGCTCATAATGTATTCAGCACTCATAAGTAGTTCTTGCAATGTGTTTGCAAGTCCACGCTTGAGAAGAATCGGTTTTCTTGTTTTACCCAACTCCTGCAGCAAGTCAAAATTCTGCATATTTCTGGCGCCGACCTGAATAATATCCACATCTTCAAAAAGTTCCAAAGAGCGAATATTCATAATTTCAGTAATAATCGGCAGGCCAGTTGCTTTTTTTGCTTCCAGCAGCAGCTTAATACCGGCATCCTTTAGTCCCTGGAAGGCATAAGGAGATGTACGGGGTTTGAATGCACCGCCACGGAGAATATTTGCGCCACTGGCCTTGACTGCTTCGGCAACCGCAATGATTTGTTCTTCGGATTCAACAGAGCAGGGACCAGCGATCATGGCAAAATTACCGCCACCGATTTTTACACCGGCACAGTCAATAACACTGTCATTGGGGTGAAATTTTCGGTTGGCTTGCTTGTACGGTTCGGAAACACGCTTTACTGACTCAACAATTTCAAGACTTTTCAGTAGATCAATATCCACACGGCTGGTATCACCGACAAGGCCAAAAATCAAAAACTCTTTACCTTGAGATACATGAACCTCAAGGCCCATATTCTTCAGCCAATTCATCAAATGTTCTGCCTGTTGGGGTGTGGTACCGTTTTTTAATACAGCGATCATAATGAACATCTCCTAAATACAAAAATACCGCACAGTTGCGAAACTGTGCGGCATCTGATAATAAAATCGTTAGAATTAATTGCAGCACAAATCGCTATTACTTTTTGCCATTAAAAAAGTAATAGTAGCCAAAGTAAATCTGTGCAGCATTTTTGCTCATGACCATATTAGGCCTCCATAAATTTGGTTAGGTTTAATATAACACCGTTCTTGGCACTTTTCAAGACTAAATTTTAAATTTTTTGCAGAAATAATGAAACAGAGAGTACAAGGCGTACTCTCTGTTTCTTTGTTGTTATTGAACCGTAAAGGGCTGCTCGTGGACCAACATGCCGTTAAAGTAGATTTCCATTGTATAAGCACCGGCAGTACCGGGCATTGCAGGAATATTCAACTTGTAATATGTTAAGGGCCACATTTTTTTCCAGGTGTCGAAATGTGTTGCACTGTGAATTGCCTCGCCGTTCTGGTTGCGAGTGACAAACAGTATGGATACATTCTCGTCCGGAGCATTATATAACTTGTCGAACCGGACCAAAAACGCCGCATATTCGCCAACCGTAAAGTTGTTTCTGTAGTCACTGTCTTTTAAATCATAGCGTCCCCAGTTCTGCGGATGGGGTCTGTGGACCATTGTGAACACCAAATCTGTTGTCTGTGCAGTAAAGTTTGCAAATTCTTTGGTAAATGGAACCGGAGCGCCAGTCTTGATAACATTTTCAGATCCGAGCAGTACATTCCCCTTAATATCTTCCAACTGTACTTTATAGGTAGCGTTGGGAATGACGGGGGAAATCACAGCTGCATTGGCGCTGCAGGGAATAGACTCTATATTGTCGATTCCGGCAACACTGTATTTAAGTAACCAACCACCCTCGGGTATGCTCTGACTTGTGACCCAGGTGAAAGACAGTTTGGTTGGGTCGGTTGTATCGATTGTAAAGTTTTCAGCAGTGATGGAGTTGGCAGGTACAGTGACGGTTTGGCCAATGCTCATACCAGCTGCCTTGACTTCGACGGTGAATGCTGCAGTGCTGTCAAGATCTGCAAAGGATGCGGTTGTTTCGGTTGTGATAACGGTCTTATTATAGGTGTCATTGAAGCAATGTACCGACCAATTTGTAACTGTATCACCATCCGGAACATCCCAGGCTACGGTCATCGTACTGTTAATGCAGCTGGTAACACGCAGGTTTTCCGCCATGACGAGACCGCGGGGCGTAAATTTGATTGTAGATTGGCCTGCTACATAAAGATCACCGTCCGGGACCAGGCGGAAGGTATATTCCTTTCCAACAGTCAGACCGGTAAGGGTGACCATATGAGAGGAGAAGGTGGCAGAATTTTCTTCTTCACCCTCGGCCGAATAGAAGACTGTCCATTTGTCCACATTTGGACCTTCTACAGTAAAACTCAGGATCGCACTGTCATCGGTAGTACCGGTAACAGCATCAAATTGTACCACATTGGACTGAACCGGCGTTGAATAAGCGGTCTTTGCGTTGCCGGTTAGCCGATGGAATCCTTTTGCAGTTACCTTGACAGTATAAGCCGTGTTGGGGACCAAACCTGTAAATACAGCTTTTCCATCCTCAACCGCAGCAGGAATTTTGTTGCCGTATGTATCGGAGCAGATGACGGTTAGCAGAGATTCATCAATCTCAGATGTGACATAGACAGTCAGTGTATCCATACTGCCTTCCACGGAGATATACTCAATTGGCAGAAGGTAGTAGTGTTTATAGAAGAACAATCCGCCAGCCAATAGTGCCAGCAATACAACTATAAGAATCGTATTTCGCAGCCAATGGCGCTTTGCAGTGTGCGTTTCCACTTGCTCGTCATCGTTTGTCAACTCGTTGATGATTATTTCTTCGGGTTCTTCGACTACATCATCTGTAACAGAGACAACGGTAATTGCTTCTTCACTATCTTCGGTAACTTCGGTTTCCTCGGTTACAACAGGGACGATTTCCGGAATATCGACATGCTCCGGTACGATCACAGGCTCAGGAATCGCTGCAGTTGCCAATACATCGGCACGCGTGAGCATCTCGGAAACTTCTTCGGTCAATTTAACATCACCGGTTTCCTCGATAATCTCTTCATCCCCATCAAACTCTTCAGCATCGACAGTTAATAGCGCTTCCGTTGTAACCGTCTGCACTTCAACAGATTCAATTTTGACAGGATCTTCCGTAACAACGGTCGTTTCACAGGTATCTACATGAATAGTCTCTGTAACTACCTCTGATGCCACCTCGTCAATTCCCTCTGCTTCCAGAACAACTGATGATTCATCCACAGTGGTTTCTTCGGTAACAAGTTCGGCGGTGTTTACTACAGCTGTGATTTCCGCATCCTCACTGACTGCAGCCGCTGCGGTATCGATCAGCTCCTGAACCTCAGTCACAACAGTGTCTTCCTGCTCTTGGATTTCATCGGTTTCAGCATTTGCGGGCTCGGGAACACTTTCGTTAACTGGCATCGGGACGATCGGTGTGTCAGAGGCACCGTTGCGTTGCATATAGCTGATAATTGCCTGACCCATCTGGGTAGGATCCTGCCAGCGGTCTTCCGGATTTGCTGCGCAGGCCTTGAGAATGATTTCACTCATTTCATAGTCTGCATACAGAGGTGCAGGCAGCTGGTCGCCGGGCTGAATTTCGGAATTAAAGGGCAGTTCACCGTTGTTATAGGCCTGGTACAGGATCAAGCCGGCTGCATAAACATCCATCGTGGTGTTCAGTGCAGAGAATGCGTCCCGGATTTCCGGCGGTGTATATGTACTGATATACTTCTCAGGAAGGGATGCGTATTTTAAAGAGTCCAGGCGCATAAAGCCAATGTCGCCGATACGGAACAGACGCTGGTCGGTAACAAATACATTGCTGGGTTTCAAATCAACATACAAATAGCCTAACCGCCGACAAACAGCCAACGCTGCACACAGATCAAGACCCAGATTCAGAACATCAAGATGTGTAAAGCTGTGGCGTGTGAAGTGCTTTTCCAATGTTCTCTTATAAGTACCAAGAAGGTAAATATCATAGCCGTCGCCGGCCTCTTTTTCCACGATTTGATAGGCATTGTATGCTATATAGCCTTCCAGTTCAGTCAGCTTCTCAAGGGTATCGACTTCTGACAGTACACCGTCAGCAATTTCCTTGAAATAGGCAAGTGCAGAGGCGGTGTCCGGGTATGCGCCTGTGATGAGTAATGCATCTAATTGTGCAGTGCTTGCCGGAACAGAGATGACTTTTACGATATACCGATCGCCGGTCTCGTTTTCAATGGCAGGATAGCAACTGACACCGTGGTGTTCACTCATTGCACCACCCATTATAAAATTGTCAAGCAATGGCGAAATCATTCTTGGCTCTGACATAGAATCGCCTCCTTTTTCATCTGTTTTATATCATAAAATAAATTTCTAAAAAAAGCAACAGAATTATAGTTGTTTTATTCATCAAAAAATGTTATAATGTTTTTGCAAGCATATTGCAGGCGTCCCTGCTGACAAGGAGGAAACAGAATGAGCAAAATTATTTGTGAAATTTGCGGAACATCTTACCCTGAAACGGCAAAGCAGTGTCCCATTTGCGGCTATGTCCGCGCAGGCGATGTTCATCGTGTGACCAACGAAGTTAAAAGTGATGGTAATGTTTCTACTGGTTACACCCAGGTGAAGGGTGGTCACTTTTCCAAGAGCAATGTAAAAAAGCGCACGAAGGATACCGGTGCGGCGCCCTCTAAGAAAAGGAATGAGGCACCCCGCAACACAGAGTCTGACAGAGAGAGTCGGGGTCTTGTGATTGTGGCAATTATTCTTCTGCTTGCTGTAATCGGCGTGGTGATTTACATTGCCGTTCGATTCTTTGGACCAATCTCCAATCCCAACGACGGCTCCCAGCCTACCGGTATTGTGCAAAACATTGCTTGTACGGGCATTACTTTGGATACGGATACGCTGACATTTGATGAGGCGGGTGAAATGCTGCTGTTGAATGTTACCGTTCAGCCTAAGAACACAACGGATCTGATTAGCTACCATTCTGAAGACAAATCTGTCGTTACCGTAAACAGTGTGGGTAAGGTTACTGTTGTCGGTGAGGGCGCTACAAACATTGTGATTACTTGCGGTAAGGTTACGAAGGTTTGCGCTGTAACTGTTCAATTTCCTGAAGATTCTACCGGTGTTGACAGCACAGAAAATACTGCTTCTGAATCCACCGGTGAGAGCGTTAATACCACAGAAGAATTGCGCCTGAACAGAAAGGATATCACTTTCACCAGTAAGGGCAGCAGCTGGAATCTGTATGATGGCACACTTCCGAGAAATCAGATCAAGTGGACCAGCGATGATGTATCGGTTGCGTCCTTTACAGATGGTGTAGTTATGGCTGTCGGTAACGGCACTACTACTGTACATGCTGAGTATGGCAACCAGAAGATCAGCTGCACTATCCGTTGTACATTCAAGGATAATGGTGGCATTGCCGGAAACGGTGGTGTGTCTGAAGACGGCGGCGGATCTTCTACAAGTTCTGTAACCGGCCGTGTGAATGTGGAAGGCTTGTATGTCCGTAGCGGCCCCGGTACGGGTAATGACTGGGTTACGCTCCTTCCTCTTGGCCAAGTTGTTACGATTCTGGAGCAGACAACTGTCGATGGTAACAAATGGGGCAGAATTAACGAGGGTTGGATCTGCTTGGTTAACAATGGCGAAACTTATGTTGTAATTGGTTGATAATCATTAAGAAGCCGAAATGCAATTGCATTTCGGCTTCTTTTTTATTCTGCTTGGAACTGTGCGCGGTTTCTGCGGAACAGAAACGTAATACACCACAGGCCTGCAAGACCCACAACAGCATAGATGATTCGGCTTAAGACTGCAGCTTGCCCGCCAAAGAGCCAAGCAACCAAATCAAATTTGAAAAGACTGATCAGTCCCCAGTTAATAGAGCCGATGATTGATAAAATCAAAGCCAATGTGTCCATTTGATTCCCTCCGTTCATTTTCTTGGGTAATGGTATTTTGTCCTTCTGAAAATAAAATATGCAAACCGTTGAAATTATTTTGATTTTTGATATAATAAATAAAACGCCAAGGAAGGACAATCAGGTATGACAACATTATATGAAGGTGCATTTGCAAAGATTAATTTGACATTAGATGTTTTGGACAAACGGCCGGATGGCTACCACGATCTTAAAAGTGTTATGCAGACCGTTTCCGTTCGTGACGATATTGAAATTGATGTAGATACTGGCAAACCATGGGTGCTTCTCTGCGATCAGGAGGGAATTCCCACAGATGAGAGAAATCTTGCCTGGAAAGCCGCTAAGGTATATTATGAGCAGATGAAACTGGAGACCTCCGGTCTTGAGATTCGTATTACAAAGAGAATTCCTACTGAGGCAGGACTTGGTGGTGGTAGCGCGGACGCAGCAGCGGTACTGAGAGCCCTGAACCGTCATTATGGCAATCCGCTTTCTATTATGGCCCTGGCCGAGCTGGGAAGCTTGGTAGGCAGTGATGTGCCTTTCTGTACGCTTTGCGGAACTGCGATGGTAGAAGGCAGGGGAGAGCGCTTGCGGAAATTGCCGGATATTCCCGATTGTTGTTTTGTAATCTGCAAACCGGATTTTTCTTCTTCAACTCCGGAACTGTACCGCAAGCTGGATGAAACGGAAATTGCGAAAAGACCGGATCATCAGGCGATGGAGAGTGCAATCCTGGCTGGTGACTTGGGTAAAATTGCAGAGAATATCTATAATGTATTTGACCCTGTAGTAACGAATGATCATTTGGAACTGAATTACATCAAATCTATATTCAACAGCTATGGAGCGGTTGCTTATCAGATGACCGGTTCCGGCTCAGCCGTATTTGCAATTGTACCTGATTTTGAGTTTGCAGCTGTAATTTGCAATATGCTCAAGGAGAATTATCCCAAAGTATTTATTGCGAAACCTGTATAATCCCTATCCGTCCGTAACGAGTTTCGCTTTGCGGACGGATTTTTTAAAGCACCCTGTTTTTTGGACCAAATATTTCTTATGATGGGGTAAAGGAGTGATTATATGCTGACACTGTTGCTGGGAACGGATTGGACTGCAAACAGAGATACGATTCTTTCTATGATTGCGCAGGATGTTTCGCAATGTAAGAGCGGTCGGATTCTGATGGTTCCGGAACTTATTAGTCACGATACAGAGCGAAGGTTATGTGAAACTGCCGGCGATACAGCCAGCCGTTTTGCAGAAGTACTGACTTTTACGCGATTGGTGAATCGTATTGCCGATGCGGCCGGTCTTGGTGTGCCGGAGTGTTTGGATAATGGTGGCAGATTGGTCGCTATGGCTTCTGCAACGCGCCAACTACACAGTAGGTTGAAGGCTTATGCGGCAGTAGAATCACGCCCTGAGTTCCTGAACAGCCTGCTGGATGCCGTTGATGAATTCAAGCGCTGTTGTATCAGCCCTGCTGATCTTCGTGCTGCATCTGTTAAGTCTTCAGGTAGTTTTGCGCAAAAACTGGAAGAGCTTGCGTTGATTTTAGAGGCCTATGACAGTGTTTGCGCCCGTGGAAAGCGCGATCCGCGGGATCAGATGTTTTGGCTGCTGGATCAATTAAGGTCTTGTGAATTTGCGCAAAATCACATATTCTATATCGTCGGTTTTCCAGATTTTACAAGACAACATACGGAGATTATCCAACACTTGATTACAAATTCCGCACATGTAGTTGTAAGCTTGACTTGCGATGGAATTGACACAGATATGCCTGCTTTTGAGAAGGCATCCGAAACGGCTGCGGAATTGCTTCGTATTGCAAAGGGCTGCGGTATTCAAACGGAAATCATAAACGTACAGTCTTCCGGCAGACCAGTCGGTGAAATTCTGCCATATCTGTTCCAGGGGAAAGCGCAGAATATATCGCCAATGCTGACGGCATATCGTGCGGACTCTGTATGCGATGAATGTCATGTTGCTGCCGAGGTCGTTCTTGATTGGGTGCGGTCAGGGTGTAGATACCGGGATATTAGCATTGTTTGTACAGATATGTCTGCCTACAGTAATACATTGGATATGGTTTTCTCCAGATATCGCATTCCGCTCTATCTTTCCGGTACGGAAGATATTCTGGACAGGACTGTCATCACAACGGTTTTGTTAGCGATTGATGCGGTTATTGGTGGCTTTGAACAATCGGATGTATTGCGTTATCTGAAATCGGCATTGTCTCCTTTGGAGATTTCAATATGTGATCGTATTGAAAACTATGCTTTGCTTTGGAATATTACAGGTGTCCGCTGGGAGTCCCCCTGGGAAAATCATCCCGGAGGACTCAGCACAGAATGGTCGACTGCAGATGCAGAATATTTGGCGGAACTAAACCGCGCAAAAAGTATGGCCTTGTCGCCGTTGTTCCATTTAAAGAAGCGCTTTGCCGATGCTCAATCAGTTCACGAGATGGTTTCGTCCGTTTATGGGTTCTTAAATGAACTGGAGTTGGATCGCCGTTTGGAAAGTATGGCGCAGGAGATGGAGCGTGCCGGTGATTTACGGAATGAACAGATTCTCAATCAACTATGGGATATTCTGCTGTCAGCCTTGTCACAACTGGACGATACCCTTGGTGATACTTTTTGGGATACGCAGACCTTTACAAAACTGCTAAAATTACTACTTAGCCAGTACGATGTAGGTACGATTCCTGCAACATTGGATGCAGTGGCAGCCGGTCCTGTATCGGCAATGCGCTGCCAGCAAACCAAGCATTTGATCGTGTTGGGCGCTGACGAGGGAAAATTCCCTGCATACAGTGGTTCCAATGGTATCTTTACAGATATGGAGCGAACTGCTTTGCGGCAGATGGGTGTGCCGCTGACAGGTGGCGCATTGGAGGGACTTCAAGCAGAATTTGCAGATATCTATGATATTTTCTGCGGTGCGGATACCTCTGTAAATATATCTTACAGCGGTGAACAGCCGTCTTTTCTGTACAGACGCATCAGCGAAATGTCTGGCGGTGAATGTATAGCCAATACATTAGGTGTTGCTCTGACGAATGCTGATGAAGCAGGTGCTTTTATGGCTCGGATCGGCGCAGAAAAAGAGGCGAAGGACCTTGGCATTGACCAGGTATATTCTGCGCTGCTGGAACAAAATGCATATCAAATGGGTTTTATCAGCCCGGAATGTGTCCGGAAACTTTATGGCACGCAATTGAAATTATCTGCATCTCAAGTGGATAAGTTGGCTGATTGCAGATTGGCATATTTCTTGCAGTACGGTCTCCGCCTGAAGGAACGAAAGTCTGCAACGGTGGATCCGGCTGAGTTTGGTACCTATGTCCACGCAATCCTGGAAGATACCGGTCGTAAGGTTATGGAGTTGGGTGGATTCCACAAGGTATCACTGGAAGAAACATTAAATATCGCAAATAATTACTCTAAAGCATATATTTCACAACATTTTAAGCAAATCGATTCCCAAAGAGTGAATTATTTGTTCCAGAGAAACGCACAGGAATTGGAAATGGTGGTCACTGAACTTTGGCATGAGCTGAGTGCTTCTGCCTTTGAGCCTGTAGACTTTGAATTAGGCTTTGGCACAAGTGAAGGTTTGGACTATATTCCCGTGAATGGTGAGAATATGTCTGCATTATTGCGCGGATATGTCGATCGTGTTGACCGTTGGGAGGAAAATGGCCAGGCTTATTACCGGGTTGTTGATTATAAGACGGGCAAGAAAGACTTTGACTATTGCGATATTTATAACGGTCTTGGCCTGCAGATGCTTCTGTATATGTTTGCACTGGAGGAAGTCGGAAGGGAGCGGCTTGGTGATAATGCGGTTGGTGCCGGTGTGCAATATTTCCCAGCCAGGGTACCCGTGGTAACTGCAGATGGCCGCCCGAATGCGGATACTACCGAAAAAGACAGGGAGAAATTATGGAAACGCTTGGGTTTGCTTCTTGCTGATGAAGCGGTTCTGTCTGCAATGGATCCATCAGAAACGCAAAAACGGTTGTCATGCACTAAAAAGAAGGATGGCACACTGTCCGGAGATATTGCTGACAGACAGCAAATGGCGTTATTGAAAGATTATGTATTTGAACTGCTGGGGAAGATGATCGACGATGTCGCTTCCGGTTGTATTGAGCCGAATCCTTATACTCGGGGTTCAAGACATAATGCCTGCGCATTTTGTCCCTTCGGCGCCATTTGCAGGGATAATGCGGAAAACGGCAGACGAAATTATGCTGCAATGCGTGCAGATGAATTTTGGGATAAGATTGAAAAGGAGGGGACCGACCGTGGGTGAAACACTGACTTTTGAACAACAACAGGCGGTGGATAACCGCGGTGGAAAGCTACTGGTATCAGCAGCAGCCGGTTCCGGCAAAACAAAGGTGTTGGTTGACCGCCTTATGGGATATATTTTGGATTCCCGAGACCCTGCCAATATCGATGACTTTTTGATGATTACCTACACAAAGGCAGCAGCCGCGGAATTGCGCGGCAAAATTGCAGCGAAATTAACAGAACTGGTAGCAACTGATCCCGGTAACAAGCATCTGCATCGGCAGCTGCAGCGCCTTTATCTTGCCAAAATCTCCACAGTTCACGGCTTTTGCGGAGATGTTTTGCGTCAATATGCCTATCGCTTGGATATCTCTTCGGATTTCCGTGTTGCGGAGGAGAGTGAGTGTCTTCAGCTGCAGCTAAGGGCTTTGGATCAGGTCTTATATGAGGCCTATGAATCAGCTGATACAGACTCGGATTTCCGCGCATTTGTGGACACCCAGGGCATTGGTCGGGATGACAGACTAATTCCGGAAATTGTGCTGAAGGTCTACTACAGTTCCAGATGTCATTTGAATCCGGACCAGTGGCTGCAGTGGTGCTGTGGCAGTGCGGATTCTGTGGGAACAGATGCAGAAATGACCCCTTGGGGCCGGTATCTGATTTCTGACTTACAGGAGAATGTAGCGCTTCAAATAGATGCAATGCAGCGATGCGTTAGCGCAGCACAAAAAGCGGATGGTTTCGATAAGCAGATTGCATTATTTGAGAGTATTATTCTGCAATTACAAAATCTGCATAATTGTAAATCTTGGGACGAGATTGTTTCCAACAGAGATATTGAGTACGGCAGATTGGTGTTCTCAAAAAAAATCACTGATCTACAATTAGCAGAACAGATGAAAGCGGTACGAAATGCCTGCAAGGAAGCGCTTACACGCCGTCTGCGCTGTTTTAGTGACAAAAGCGCAGTTATGCTTGAAGATCTGTCGGGTTCCTTTGGCGCTGCCCATGGTTTGGTTACCCTGGTTCAAAAGTTCTCTGAGTATTACGACAGACTTAAAAGGAATCGTGGCGTTTTAGATTTCGGTGATCTGGAACACAAGGTTTTGGATTTGCTTTTGGGCAAGCAACGCAGCGAACCTACAGCGGTGTCGGCTGAGATTGGTGAACAGTTCCGTGAGATTCTCGTTGATGAATATCAGGATTCCAACGAAATTCAGGATGCCATTTTCAGCGCATTAACACGAAAACGCCAGAATTGCTTTATGGTCGGCGATGTAAAGCAGTCCATCTATCAATTCCGTTTGGCAGATCCCAGTATCTTTGTGGATAAGTACAATACCTATATTCCGGCATCCGATGCGTCGGATGGACAAGGAAGAAAGGTGCTTTTAAGCCACAATTTTCGTTCTTCAGCGGGCGTAATCAGCGCTGTAAACGATGTTTTTTCCATTTGTATGTCACGGCAGGTTGGTGGATTGAATTATGGCCAAGCCGAAATGCTCCGGGAGGGGATTCCGCACATTCCGCTGAACGGACCGGAAACAGAACTCTTTGCGATCGATGTACAAAAGGATACTTACGAGGAAGAATCAACATTTGTTGCAGATAAAATTCTCTCTTTGTTGGATGGTACCCACTGTGTCAGAGAAAAAGATGTTTTGCGGCCCATACGACCCGAGGATATTGTTATTTTGTTGAGAAGTCCCGGGTCTGTCGGTTTGGATTTTCAGCTTGCGCTGCAGGCAAGAGGAATTCGTTGTACAATGGGTGATGCAACAGATCTTTTGCATACGGATGAAATTGCAACCGTGCGGGCTATTCTGCAGATCATACAAAACCCATTACAGGATATTCCTCTGGTTTCTGTATTAACAAGCCCGGGGTTTGGTTTCACATTTGACGAATTGGCAAATCTGCGCAGTATTGACAGATATACGGACATATACACACTTTTGGCAAGCGCTACGGATGCCAAATCTCAGAAGTTTATTGATGTACTCAACACATTAAGAAATACCGCAAGAAACAGTACGGTCACACAACTGCTTGCAGATATCTATTCCCAAACAAAACTGCTTAGTGTCTATTCTGCTATGCCGGACGGCGATGTAAAGACCGACAATTTACAGGATTTCTTCCAGATTGTCTCGGATTTTGAAAATACCGGTCCGAAAGAACTGAGTCGTCTGCTGGAATATCTGGATGCATCGGAGCAGAGAGGTTTTATTACCTCCGGAAATGCGCAAAACTGTGACGGTGTCACGATTATGAGTATCCATAAATCCAAAGGCCTGGAATTCCCCGTTGTATTTATATGTGGACTTTCCAGAGGATTTAATATGGAAAGCGCCCATGCACAGGTTCTTTGCGATAAAGAATTGGGTCTGGGACTTGGTTGTTATGACAGCAAACTTCGTGTTCGTTATCCGTCGCTGTCAAAATTGGCAATCAGCCGTAAGATTACACAGGAAAGTATTTCTGAGGAATTGCGTGTTTTGTATGTAGCTATGACCCGTGCCCGTGACAGGCTGATTATGACCTATGCAGGGAGAAATCTGCAGAAACGGTTATCGGAGATCGCTATGCGGCTGGATATGAGCAACCCTACACTGTTGGCAATGGAAGCAGATTGCCCAGGTAGTTGGGTTTTACAATCGGCACTGCTTAGAACAGAGGCGGGCGCCTTGTTTGCCTTGGGTGGGCAACCAAACTGCAGCAGAGTTTCTGCTATTCCTTGGAATATTCAGGTGATTACCGATATTACAGAAGGTGAAGTTACTGCCTGTGATGAATCAGTTGAGCGTGAGACTATTTCCCGGGAAATTATGGAAAAATTTACTGATGGACTGACCTTCCGGTATAAAAATACGGAAGCGATTCAGATTCCTTCCAAGCTTACTGCAACACAGCTAAAAGGTCGCATACTGGATACAGAGATTTCGGAGGGAATTGCCTTCCACAAACCGCTTCAATTCAGAAAAGCGGGATGTGATACAGAAATAGCCGGTAAAGATTACGGTAATGCAATCCATAGGGTTATGCAGTATATTCGTTTCTGTTCATGCGATAACCTTGAAAGCATAAAACAGGATATTCATAGAATGGTGGAAGAACAATTGATCACAGCGGAACAGGCTGCTGCTGTGGATTGCGAAAGTATTCTGCGTTTCTTTGCATCGCCTGTTGGTTTGAAGTTGCAAAACAGTGTCAATGTACTGCGTGAGTTTAAATTCTCTCTGCTGGATGATGCTTCCAAGTATTTTCCAGGAGTGTGCGGAGAACGAATACTTTTACAGGGTGTGGTTGATTGCGCGATTATTGAAGAAGATGGAATTGTTGTTTTGGACTTCAAAACTGACAGAGTAACAACGGATACTCTGTCAGCAACTGCTGAAAAGTACAAAGCACAGGTGACTGCCTATGCCGATGCGCTGCAGCGGATATATAATCGGCCTGTTAAATCCGCCAAACTGTATTTCTTTTCTCTTGATGCATTCGTGAATGTAATATAAAGGAACCGCCGAAGGTACTTCCTTCGGCGGCTTCTTTGTTAGCGATAGTTCTGGTTCTGGTTGTTGTTCTGGTTCTGATTGTTGTTCTGGTTCTGATTGTTGTTCTGGTTCTGGTTGTTGTTCTGATTTTGGTTCTTGTTTTGATTCTGGTTGTTATTCTGGTTGTTATTCTGGTTCTGATTCTTGTTGTTCATAATGTCTTTCTCCTGTTTGTTTATTTGGGATTACCCTTCGTAGTATACCCCGGTTTTCAGGATTTATCCTTCGGTCGGAACACAAGGCTCATTAAAAGTCCGGCAACAATTGCTGCGGTGATTCCGCCGGCAGTTGCTTTTAGTCCTC
>JAEIGA010004785.1_pt1 | contig 20860 bp, 16 predicted proteins | sample 9270691 | NCBI WGS metagenome assembly JAEIGA01 (sample SAMN17057246, study PRJNA624740) | gut metagenome | biome: biome; isolation source: fecal sample | host: Bos grunniens | place: China: Xizang | collected 2019 | reverse complement strand
GCCATTTTTATCATCCTTTCTGTCTTCGCCGTAAAGCATTCTGCCTAAAATTTCGCTTAGCTTTCCATTTATCAGTTCAAGGGAGGAAACCACCCTTGCATAATCCATTCTCTTTGGTCCTATGATACCTATTTTCCCGTGAAGCTTATCGCCTACACTGTAGGATGCTACGACAAGGCTTGTATCACGCATTGCCTCAACACCTGTTTCACTGCCGATTTTGATGCTGATGCTTTCATCCTCGCCCTCACCGGAAAGCCTGAGCATATTTGACACATTTTCACGCCTGTCAATAAAGGATAAAAACTCCCTCGCACGGTCAATATTTTCAAATTCGGGATTATTCAGTATATTTGATGCACCGCCGATGTACACACGATTTTCCGCATTACCAAGGCATTCAAGCACGAACTCTATAACAACCTTTAAAAACTCTCCATACTGTGCCATTGCCTCATATATCAGCATCAGCCTTGCCGCAGTGAAATCGTCCGCCGCAAGCCCTGTAAGCTGAGTTGATAAAAACTCTGAAATAGAGTCTATAACCTCATAATCAATATTATCACTGACGTTTATGTGACGGTTTCTTACAACTCCTGCATCTGTAACAACAACAATCAGCACACTTCCCTTTTCAATCAGCATCATTCTTACATTGCGAAGTCTGCTTTTCTGTGCCGCAGGGAGTTCCACAATCGCAGGATAATTTGTCACCTTTGAAATAATGTCCGAAATTTCAGAGATTACATTTTCAAGCTGATTGTACTTCCTGTCCATACTGCTTTGAAGACTTGAAATCTCATCCATTGTCAGGCTGTAACGATGCATAAGGGAGTCAACGTAAAACCGATATCCTATTTCTGACGGAATTCTGCCTGCGGAGGTGTGCGGCTTATCAAGATAACCCATTTCCTCCAGGTCAGCCATTTCATTACGTATTGTTGCGGCAGAAAGTCCGAGATCATGATTTTTTGCAATATTGCGCGAGCCTACGGGCTCCGCCGTCGATATATAGTCTTCTATAATAGCCTGAAGAATTGCCTTTTTTCTTTCCGAAAGCTCCATATGCTCACCTCTTTTTTTCTCGTTGTTAGCACTCGTTCTCTCTGAGTGCTAACAATAATGTACCACTACCCAGGGCTATTGTCAAGTATTATTTTACATTTTTTGAATATAAGGAAAAATTTATTCAAAAACCTTTTGAAAACATCAGCCCCCAACCCCCTCTCTATGGGGGAACTCTATGCCATTTTGAGCGCCAAAATGGCGAAAAGCGTCGGGGGAATCGAAACCCACACGTTTTTGGTCCTTTTGACACCAAAAGGACATATTGCCGAGCGTTCCGCTCACTTTCTTAAGCTTCGCTTAATTATTGGGCTACAAAGCTATTATAACTGATTTCCTATAAGATAAAAAGGCTCTGCGCCTTACCTGACGCAGAGCCTTTTTACCTAAATATCATTTTTAGGATATGGTTTTTTCACGTTTGTGATGCCAAGGATATAATCAGCAGATACATTAAAATACTCCGATAATTTTACAAGCATTTCGAGAGGAATCTGTCGTTGTCCATTCTCGTACTGTGAATATGTATTTTGTCTTATTCCTAAATACTCGGCAATTACTCTTTGCGGAAAATCCGAATCTTCGCGCAAATCTTTAAGCCTCATAATTAAATCTCCTCTATGATTTTTTATTATTATACCACATCACAAATTGAGATATTGGCTTTTATCTCAATTTGTGATATATTTTATTTAAACGGAGATGTTTATATGAATAAAAAGACCAATTTAAAAGAAGCCTCTATTATGCTCATAGAAATAGTAGACAATGTAAGCAACCTTAATTTTTTACTTAAAAAAGCTGATTTTCTTACAGGTGAAGTTTCGCACGACTACCTTAATACAATCAATTTCAAAACTGAAAAAGGGCGTCTGACCGCAGAATATAATCTGAAAATAGCCAACGTAAAAGCGAGCGTAGCTTGGGATTATATTATACAGGCAAAAGAGCTTACAGAAAACCTGCTCAATGCATCAAATGCCGCCTTAGACTTTATAAACCAACAAAAATAGGACTGATTTACAGTCCTATTTTTTACCTTAATTTCGCATTTCGAACTTCGAATTTTGAATTTACTTTATTACCTTATTCTCAATCTCTTCCGTTACCTTTGCGATAAAGTCAGAAAGTGCCATACTTCCCAAATCACCGTCACGTCTGTCACGAACGGAAACAGTACCCCCTTCAATATCCTTGTCACCAACAACAAGCATATACGGCACCTTTTCAAGCTGTGCCTCACGTATTTTGTAGCCGATTTTCTCGCTGCGGTCATCAACCTCAACTCTTATGATGCCGTTTTTCTCAAGCTCTTTTTTAACCTCATAAATATAGTCAAGATGACGGTCTGCGATAGGCAGAAGCTTAATCTGAACAGGTGCAAGCCATACGGGGAATTTACCTGCATACTTCTCGATAAGAAGTGCAAGTGTTCTCTCGTAACAACCAATTGATGTTCTGTGAATGATATACGGATTTTTCTTGTTTCCGTCCTTGTCTACATATTCCATACCGAACTGCTGCGCAAGCATCTGGTCAATCTGAATTGTGATAAGGGTATCTTCTTTACCAAATACGTTCTTAATCTGAATATCAAGCTTAGGTCCGTAGAATGCCGCCTCACCTATACCTACTTTATAGGGGATTTCAAGGTGGTTTAAGATTTTCTCCATCATACCCTGCGCTTCATCCCACTGCTCTGTTGTTCCTATATACTTTTCACGGTTATCGGGATCCCACTGCGAGAAACGATATGAAACATCCTCGTACAAACCAAGAGTTTTGAGCATATATATTGCAAGCTCTAAGCATCCCTTGAATTCATCCTCAAGCTGTTCGGGAGTACACATAAGATGTCCTTCTGAAATGGTAAACTGTCTTACACGGATAAGTCCGTGCATCTCACCCGATGCCTCATTTCTGAAAAGAGTTGAGGTTTCGTTTAATCTCATAGGAAGGTCACGATAGCTTCTGCCACGGTTAAGATATGCCTGATACTGGAAAGGACAAGTCATGGGACGAAGTGCGAAAACCTCTTTATCCTTTTCTTCATCACCCAATACAAACATACCGTCCTGATAATGGTCCCAGTGACCTGAAATCTTGTAAAGGTCGCTTTTTGCCATAAGGGGAGTTTTGGTAAGTTGCCAGCCACGTTTCTGCTCCTCATCCTCCACAAATCTCTGCAAAAGCTGAATTATACGTGCACCCTTCGGCAGAAGAATGGGAAGTCCCTGACCAATAACATCACTCGTTGTGAAAAGCTCAAGCTCTCTGCCTAATTTGTTATGGTCACGCTTTTTTGCCTCTTCACGCATAAGAAGGTCTGCCTCAAGCTCGTCCTTTGTAAGAAATGCCGTAGCATATATTCTCTGGAGCATCTTGTTTTTTTCATCACCTCTCCAGTACGCACCTGTCGCACTGAGAAGCTTGTACGCCTTAACCTTGCTTGTATAATTTACGTGGGGTCCTGCACAAAGGTCTGTAAATTCGCCCTGCTTATAAAATGAAATTGTCTCCCCCTCGGGAAGGTCATTTATAAGCTCCATTTTGTACGGCTCATCCTTCATTAATTCAAGTGCCTCTTCCCTTGGAAACTCAAAACGCTCTATCTTGAGATTTTCCTTGGCAATTTTCTTCATCTCTGCCTCGATTTTTTCCAAATCTTCGGTTGTAAATGTATGCTCTGAATCAAAGTCATAGTAAAATCCCGTATCAATTGCAGGACCTATTGCCAGCTTTACATCGGGAAAAAGTCTTTTTACAGCCTGCGCCATAACGTGCGACGCACTGTGTCTTAAAGTTTGCAGTTCGTTCATTTCTGCCATTTTTATCATCCTTTCAAAAAAATAAGCACCCTTAATACAACGTATTAAGGGTGCCAGTTTAGTCTTTCTGCACGGTTCCACCTTAATTTTAACTCATTTTTCCATTAACGCAGGCTTACGGCAGAGAATACTTAGTTTCCTCCCTGCAGCTCCGGAGTGGTCTTCGCCAAAGCTCTGTATAGGATGCTTCCAGCAAATGCATCCCTCTCTCTGATACTCGTCAGAGGCTACTGTCTCCTTCATTGCTTTTATCTTTTTTAATATAACATATTTTTTCTATGCCGTCAAGCAGTTTTTGCTCAGTTTTGAATGGATATTATATAAAGATTGTATAATCTGGATGACAATATTTTTGACAATAAGTTTATATCAGGTTATGAATAAAAACATTATTATCCTTGTTTTTTCAACGCAAGACAAGTGTGGGCTTGAAGCTTCACCTTCAGACAACCGTCTTTTGCCTCATATACTGCATCATCAAATATTTCAATATACTCCCCGGTTGCCGGAACACAGAATTCTGTTTCCTCTTCCGCATAATTGAATACATACAGCCAGCCGTCCTTGCGCCAAGTCGAGGGCAAAGTACTGTCGTTTACATCAGGCACGGCACTTTTGAAATCAGCATATTCCAAGGTTTTCTTTATAAGGCGAAGCCCTTTTTCATTCAACATGCTCATACGGTCACTGAGCATAACAGAGCTGCCGCTCATCAATATGGTTACGCACCAGAATTTCGCCTCATCATACGAAAAATCTTCTCCGTCTCTCCATCGAAAGTCGTCTGTCAGTTCTTTTTTGTATTTGTGCTCAAGCGGATTGATTACATTTGTATCTTCTTCAAATGAGGTGTCCTTTCCTCTTACAACCAGATAGTCCAAATCGTTTTGATAAATGCTTCTGTGTGTTGCAAACTGCGGAAAATAGATTTCAGTGCATTTCTTTATGTGCTTCCACGTGTTGTGAATGTCAAGACTGGTTCTTCTGGAATCTATACCCTCACTCCCGTAGCTGTACGGTAGGGAGCAACCCATAATATGGCTCTCTTCACCGACACACTCTCTTATAATTGAGAATAGCTTGCGCAAAGCATCATAGTGCCCCGCAGTTTTATCGTAAAATCGGTCACATTTCAGCATATTGGACACAAAATCAATTTTGTAATGCTCAAAACCACAGCTTTTAAGATAGGTATAGATTTCTCTTAAATACTTTTCACCCTCCGGATGCGTCGGGTCTGTAACATAGAATTCCTCATCCATAATCGGATCGCCATATTGATCTCTAATCAAAAAGGCGTTTCTTCGCATCACCGTTGCGCAAAGATAGTGCAGTCTTGTCGGTGCAGTCCATATACCTGCCCGGTAGCCTTTTTCTTTGATATAGTTCACTGTTTTTGAAAGTCCGCTCGGAAAACGTATACCTTCTTTCCAGTCGCCTTCTCTTTGCTGCCATCCGTCATCGATTGCAATATATTTAACTTTTTTCAACAAAAACGCATCATTACAAATGAAGTCTACATTTTCTTTTACCGCGTCTTCATCTATGGATGTACAATAATAATCCCAGCTGCCCCAACCGATGACATCCTCCCACTGTTTATCACAGCTGCATTTTTCGGCATTGTATAAAAGAGCTTCTTTGTAAGGCATGTTCCCCGAAACAATAAATTCTTCGCTCAATACTTCGCCTTCATAAGAATATGGGATGATGGTTTCAAGATAAACCATGCCGTCTTTAAATTTGATATTCGAATCGAATTTAGAGGGCAGCACATTCAAAAAGCTGATGCCCGTGCCGCTTTCATCAAAAACCGAGAAAAAGTATTTGCTCATAACCTCTTCTTTAAGCTCGGATACTTTTTTAAACCCGCTTGCTAAAAAGTTGTGCACAAGCGCACTTTTTTCGCTAACATTTTCTTTGAATTCCAGGCAGACATTAAGCTTTCTCACCGCTTTTTCATCTAAAGCTTTCACTCGAACATATGTATATCCGTCTCTTTTCGAACTGAATAATTCAAACTTGTCCGAAAAAGCTTTTGTTCCGTCTCTATATTCCAGTTCTACTCCTGCAAATGTGATATAGTTGTTCATATGAATACCTCCTGAATATTTTTTATATATTTTGATTTAGTTTTTTCGACATTCTTTATAGGCTTGTGTAAAGGCTGGAGAGCCTTGTTGTGTTATCCACAACAGACCTTATTATATTTTCCTTAGATTTCGCTGATTTTCTCGAACATTTTTCATAAATAATTTACATCAGCAAACTATTTTATTAAATTATAAGACTTGTACGAATCTGTATGAATATATCAAACAGCTCTATATCAAATATCTTTTTTTATCAATCTAAACACCTGACAAGCCGTATCTTTTAAATTCTTGTATGCATTATCAATATTCATAGCTTCCTCTAGTGTACATGGTTTTCTTACTATTGGGAAAAACGCATCTATTCCATATTCGTTACAAACAACGGCATCGTCTGTAACACAACCTGAAAAGGCAATTACGGGTTTGTTATATTTCTTTGCAAGTTTAGCTATTCCAACAGGTGCTTTTCCCATATATGATTGTCCGTCAAGCCGGCCTTCTCCTGTAACTACTAAATCAGCATCCTTTATATATCTTTCAAGGTCTGTTTCCTTTATTACAAGATCAATTCCTGACATAAGCGTCGCATTAAGGTATGACAAAAGTGCAAACCCCATTCCACCTGCTGCTCCTGTCCCCGGTATATTTGCATCAGAAGCACAAACAACTTCTTTTGTCAGTCTGGCATAATTTTCAAGCCATGCATCCATATCTCTTATCATTTCAGGTGTTGCACCCTTTTGAGGACCATATATCGCACTGCATCCATTCTCTCCACACAGAGTATTCTTTACATCGCAAGCAACACAGAAAGAACATTCTTTTAATTCCTTTAATGCCTTATCGGTCTTAATTTCAACAATAGATTTAAGTCCTTTTGCACCAAATGGAACCTGATTTCCGTTTTCATCCAGGAATTCAAAGCCCATCGCCTGAAGCATTCCAACGCCACCATCATTTGTTGCACTGCCACCTATTCCTATGACAAAATTTCTGCATCCTCTAAAAATAGCATCCATAATCATTTCACCAACACCGTATGTGGTGGTATTCAATGGATTTCTTTCAGTTTCATCAATAAGTGTAATACCGGCCGCAGCTGACATTTCAATAATAGCCGTCTTTGTTGCAGGATTTATTCCGTAACTTGCTTTTATCTCTTCTCCCAGCGGATTATGAACCGTAATTTCAATTTTTTCGCCATTAACTGCAGAAATAATTGCATCAACTGTTCCTTCTCCACCATCCGCAATGGGAGAAATCGTTATTACGGCATCTTTATATACCTGCTTGATACCCTCTGATATGGCTTTTCCTGCTTGAAAGGTACTAAGACTCCCTTTGAATGAATCAATAGCAATAACAACTTCCTTCATGTTTTTCACCTCAAGACTCCTTCAGTCGTCATCTGTTTTGATACAACTTAAACCGTTGCATTATCAGTACGCTGAATAAACTCTACAAGTATTCCTGCGCCATACTTTGGCCTTAAAAAGTTAACTATTATTCCGCAAGCACCATCAACCGCAGCGTTCTCAAGCATTTGCAGACCCTTTGCCTCATATTCTTTCTTTACCGCCTCAACATCATCTACTTCAAGCGCAATATGATGTATTCCACCTCGTCCACCGTTATATTCGGTCAGAACGCCTTTGGTAGGAATAACAAATTCCAATGCAACTTCATTATCTTTAAGCTTTGTAAATATGCAGTCAGCATTGTATGCTTCAACATACTCTTCATTATCAATTTCAAAACCGAAAATTTCCATAAATTGCTCTGCACGACTTCTGTCATTCATAACAATTCCTATATGATGAATTCTTTTTCTGTCCATAATTATTTCTCCTTTTCAATAAGTAAATTTTTAAGGCCATAACTTCCTTCATTGTAAATAAATTCAGGAATTTCTTTTAAATTTTCCGAAATAAGCGGGGTAAACTCCATCTGATCAAGAATATCTTTTTGCAAATCCAAACCCTTTGCAATTTCTATAAGCATTGGTCCTTTATCTGTCATTTCAAAAACTGCACGTTCTGTCACAAACAACATTTTCTGACCATTTTTATGTGCAATTTTGCCATTATAGGATATCTGTTTAACTCTTTTAACGAGCTTTTTGAATTTTCCTTCATTAACAATTTTAACTCCATCTTTACTAAATTCAGTTTCAAGACCGCCTCCTGTAAAGGTAGAGCAGAATATAACGGTTTTAGCGGTAGTGGTAATATCAATAAATCCACCTGCACCGGGTGCAATGTTACCCATTTTTGTTGAGTTTACGTTGCCTTCCTCATCCATTTCTCCGGCACCCATAAATGTACAGTCAATACCTGTTCCATTATAGAACTCAAACTGTCTGTCGTGAGATACCAATGCCTGGGCATTCATTGAAATACCAAAATCTATTGTCTGGGCAGGAACTCCACCATATATTCCGGATTCAACAGTAATTAATACGTCGTTGCTTAAGCCTTCTTCTGAAATAATAGGTCCTATAACATCGTTTGGAATACCTGTGCCTATATTTATAATCTGGCCAAGTGAAAGTTCTGTCATAGCACGTCTTGCAATGAATTTTCGTATTCCGCTCTCTGCGGGTGCTAATACTGATTCGGGCGCTATGGCCTGACCGCTGTATGATGGGTCATAATACCATGATAAAGTCTGTCTGTGTTCTTCAACAGGATTTGGGCAAACAACAACAGCATCTACAAACACACCAGGAACTGTTACTCTTTTCGGGTCAAGCGTACCTGCCTTGGCAAGGTTTTTAACCTGACAAATAACCTTTCCGCCGTATCTCTTTGTTGCCATAACCGCCGGAAATACTTCCAGCATCATAGCTTCTTCATCAGTTGTTATATTTCCGTTTTCGTCTGCGGTTGTACCTCTTATTAACAGTGTGTCAATTGGTACCGGGTTATATTTTATATATTCTTCTCCGTCAAGTGTTATAAGCTCTACTGTGTTATAACCGCTATCCTTTGCTTTCTGATTCATTTTTCCCCCTTCAATACGAGGGTCTATATATGTTCCGAGTCCTATCTTGCTGATTTTTCCTGGCTCACGCAATGCCATACTGTGAAACATATTCGCCATCTGACCTTGCGGAAGATTAAATGCTTCAACTTTGTTTTCGTCAATGAGTGCCATCATTTTGGATGACTGCCCCCAATGGCCACCTATTACACGACGGATAAGTCCCTCGTGTGCCAAATGAGTAAGGCCATATGGTTGTCTGATTGAAGACTGTCCGCAGGTATGAAAATATGTAAGATCACGAGGGTGACCCTTCTCTAAATAACGATTTTCAATTTCTTTTAAAATTGTTTCGCATGCTGAAATCAGTGTCATACCTATGGTGCAAAGTGTTGAGCCGTCAGCAATCATATCAACCGCTTCTTTTGCGTCTATAAATTTTGGTTTTCCCATATACCAATCTCTCCTTTTTCTGTATATTCTCTAAGTTTTCTTTTCTTTACCTTTCCGTTATGAGTCGTCGGAAAGCTATTAACCACTATAAATTTTACAGGCATTTTATATTTTGCAATATACTTTTTAAGAAATAAATTCAACTCATTAACATCAACGCAGGCATTTTCTTTAAGTATGATTGCACTGTATGGAACCTCTCCGTAATATTTATCACTTACGGCATATACTACAGCTTTTTCAATACCCGGATATTTTAAAATAACATCCTCAATTTCTTTTGGGAAAATTTTTTCTCCGCCACGATTAATTATATCTTTTTTCCTGTCAATTATATATACACCGCCTTTTTCATCCATATATCCGATATCACCGCTGTATATATAAGGCTTATCAAAGCTTTTCATTTTCCATCTTCCGAGAGCACAACATGGCCCGCAAAACACAATTTCTCCAATCGTTCCTGTTGGTACTTCATTAAGCTCCTCATCCACAACAGTAATATGCATATTCGGTACGGCTTCCAAAGGTCCGCAATGTGTATGAGAAAGAGTTCCTGAACCTGCTGTTTCTGTCATTCCATAAGCTTTTCGAAACACTGCATTGGGTGCAAGCTTACAAAATTCAATCATATCTTCATCACTTATATGCGCTCCTCCGCACACAAGCGTTTTTATAGATGAAAGGTCTTTGTCAGGGGAATCACTGTGCATAATATCCAGATAAATAGAAGGAACAGAATGAAAATGCGTCGCTTTATATTCCTTTATTAGTTTTAGAACCACATCTGTTTTGTATTTACGTGTCAGTACAAGCGTACCACCCAGGTAAATAATCATAGTTGTCACACAGCTGAGCCCCAATATGTGAAAAATCGGTGCAGAAAGCACGGAAATTACTGAACTGTCAATCCCCTGCGTTTCAACATATCCGTAAGACGCTTCAAGAATATTCGCATGCGTTATCAGTATCCCTTTGGGATTTCCTGTCGTTGCGGATGTATGCATAATTACGGCTGTATCACCTGCGCTTGCATTTGCAGGAATATCTTCAGAAGACAACATTGGGTCAATATTTGTTTTTTCTGTAATAATACCGCGACATTTCTTTGCAATAGGAACTTTATCAAATTTATCGAGCCACTCGCTATCACTTATAATAAGTTTGGCATCCATATCTTTAAGATATTCTTCTATTTCACATGAACTGAACTTGGTGTTGAGCATAACTGCAACACACCCTATTTTCATCGTTGCATAAAAAGACACTACCATATGAATGCTGTTAACCATGAAAAAAGCAATTTGCTCGTTCTTTTTCATAGAATATTTTTTTAAAAGAGTGTTCGCCATATTGTCAACCATTATTTTCAGCTGGCTGTATGTATATGAACCGCTGTCATCTATCACCGCTACCTTATCAGGCCTTTTCTCTGCTGAAACTTTTAACGTATCATAAAGGTTGTCAAAACACTTAGTATACTCTTTTATGTTATAATGAAACATAATATAATTACCTTTCATATGTTTTAAAAAGCCTCCCGAAGATAACACAATCAATCCTTCAGGAGGCTCAATTTAATTATTTACACAATTCAAACAAAACAGCAAGGCCCTGACCGCCACCAATACAAAGTGTAGCAACTCCATAGCGTTCATCTCTTCGTTTCATTTCGTTCATAAGTTTAATTGTAATCATAGCACCTGTCGCACCAATAGGATGTCCTATTGCAATACCTGAACCGTTAACATTAACCTTTTCAATATCAAGGCCGAGTTCTCGTATGCAACAAAGCGCCTGTACAGCAAATGCATCATTCAATTCATAAAGACCAATATCGTCAACAGTAAGCCCTGTTTTCTCCATAAGCTTTTTAACCGCAGGAATAGGACCTGTACCCATATAATTAGGATCAACACCTGCAACTGCAAAGTCTACTATCTTTACTATTGGTGCAATACCGCGTTTTTTTGCTTCTGACTCTTTCATCAAAATAACTGCTGCACCTGCATCATTTATACCTGATGCATTTCCTGCTGTAACTGAGCCGTCCTTTTTGAATGCAGGTCTGAGCTTTGCAAGAGATTCCATAGTTGTATTATCACGAATATATTCATCAGTGTCAAAAATAGCTGTCTCTTTTCTGCTTACATGATATTCAACAGGCACAATTTCATCTTTAAATTTGCCTGCATCACGTGCAGCAGCTGCTCTTTTCTGGCTCTCACAAGCATAAGCATCCTGATCTTCACGGGAAATATTATATCTTTCTGCAATGTTTTCAGCAGTAATACCCATATGATTTCTTGTGAATGGATCAGAAAGGGCTGTGATAAGACCGTCTTCAAATTCACCGTGTCCCATTCTGTATCCATAACGAGCTTTACGAACATAGAAGGGAATATTATTCATACTTTCACCGCCACCGGCTGCTACAATATTTGCAAATCCTGCCTGAATTTCCATAGCACCCGTTACAATTGCCTGAAGACCTGATGAACAAAGTCTATTAACTGTAAGCGCGCCTGCTTCATATGGAATGCCGGCTTTGACACTGCAAAGTCTTGCCATAAATGCATTTTCAGCAGCTGATGCTACACAACCCATAACTACTTCATCAACATCAGAAGCCTCAATTCCTGCTCTTTCTATCGCAGCTTTAATGGCAAATGCGCCAAGGTCGGATGCTTCATATTCCTTTAAGGAACCATCAAATTTACCAACGGCTGTTCTTGCACCTGAAACAATAACAATATTATCCATAATATCTACACTCCTTATTTTGATAATTTATATTTTCCGCTTTTAATAGTTTCTGTGGGGCTGAAAATTGAATATCCATACTTTTGTGCAATTTCAGCAAGCTTCTGAGCTATGTAATCCGGTTCAAAATCCTGAATAAACTTAACAGGACCCTGTGTATTATAGCCGTATTCCATGGCTAAATCACATTCTTCAAGACTGCACACGCCATCTTCAAACAACTTGCATGCCTCATTTGCCTGAATAAAGAATGGGATATCTGAATCATACTTTCCTGTATATTTTGTTTCATCCAAAACAGGACGTCCTTTTTCCGGCCATGTATAATATCCCTGACCGCTTTTTCTTCCGTAATGTTTTGCTTGCAGCAAAGCTTTTGCAGCATTTGACGGCTCATACTGAGCGTCAATATGCTCATGATAATAATCAAGGCATGCTGACATTACATCAACGCCTGTGTAGTCAGCAAGCTCCATCGGTCCCATCTTCTGTCCTGTCTTCATCATAGAAAGGTCAATATCAGCGGGGTCCAGATTTTCTTTGTCAAGCATTAAACCGTTATATACAATAACGGGAGCTGCAATACGATTCGCAATAAATCCCGGAGTATCTTTTTTTGCAAAGATAAGCTCTTTGCCTATTTTATTAACATAATCGCAGGCAAAATTTAAAGTTTCCTCTGATGTCTTCTCGCCTTTGATAACTTCAACAAGACGCATAAGTACAACAGGATTAAAATAGTGCATACCAAACAGTTTGTCAGGGCATGATACAGCCTCTGCAAGCTTTGTAATGCTCATCGTGGATGTGTTTGTACCAATAACTGCATGCTCTTCCTTTGCAGCATCAATAGCAGCAAGTGTAGACATTTTTATGTCCATTCTTTCAGGAACAACTTCCATAATGAAGTCTGCACCTTTTACTGCCTCAGCCAGTGAAACAAATCCCTTAAGCTGACCATTTTTAATTGCATCAACTTTTTCCTTGTCAAACTTACCTTTTTCTGCAAGTTTGTCTAAGCTCTGGTATATTCTTGAAATACCTCTGTCTACATACTCCTGAGCGATATCACATAAATTTACCTGATATCCGTTCATAAGTGCAACCTGGGCGATTCCATGGCCCATATCACCTGCACCAATAACTGTTACTTTTTTTAACGCTTCTATTTTCATAATAACCTCCCTTTCTACGTATACAGTATATACACCTTTATTATATAAAAAAAACCATACGCTTCAATGTCTTATAAAACATATTTTTATATAAAATTGTGTCATTTGCAACATTTCACCCTTGACAGCCACTTTATTCTGATATACAATAACAAATAGAACAAATTGACTTCGTCAATTAAAGGTGATTATTATGGAAAATATGTTAAACACAATAGAAAACTTAACTTCAATAAAAATTTTACAATCTATCGTAAAAAAGACCAGTACGCTCATCCAGCATGATGTAGTTATCTGTAACCGTGAGGGTATAATTGTTGCAGCAACAAAAGAAAGCCGAATTGGAATTTTCAATGAACTGGTACGTAACATGATAGAAAATGACGATGAGTATCTTATCATCGAAAGTATAGATAATTCAAGTTTTAAAGCAGGTATTAATCTGCCTGTAAAATACAATCAGGAAACGGTAGGCTCGGTAGGTATTACAGGTGATCCCAATGATGTAAAATTATATGGTAAGCTTATCCAGGCCTTTATTGAACAACAGATATTATACAGCAAAAAAGAAAGAGACAAAGAAGACAGAAGGCACCTCATAAACAATTTTGTGTACAGTTGGATTTTTAAAAATGCCTCCAAAAAAGACTCCTCCTTCGAGATGCGCGGATTATCTCTTGGCATAGATGTTAACATTCCTTATATTGTATGTGTGATGGCATCTCAAATATCCGATATGAACATTCAGTATTTCATTGAACAATATATAAGAAAAAGCAATTCTCAACATATATTCACGATGCTAGGAAATGAAATAATTTTACTTTTACATACAGAAGGCACTTCCCATGCACTCAAAATTATAAACGATCTCAAAGAACATCTTCTATTACATTTTGACATAAACAATGCTGCCGGAATAGGCTGTGTGTCACTCAATGCATCAGAAATAAAGCTTTCCTACGATGCTGCAAAATTCGCCTTTAAAGCTTCCGAAACTACTCCCAATAAAACTTCATTAGTATTTAATCATAATACCGACCTGCTTATTTCCTCTGTGAATTCATCCCTGAAGCAGAATATGTACAATTATACCTTCCGCAATTACAAGACAGATAAACAAATCGAAGAAACTATTCGAATTGTAGACAATTATATAAAACAGAACCGTTCAATACAACTTGTAGCACGTGACTTATTCATGCACCAAAACACAGTCCAAAATAAATTAAATAAAGTATATGAGCTGACAGGATACAATCCCAGGAATGCATCAGACTTAACCGCACTTCACTCTGTTGTGCTTATGCATAAAGAAGGGATAAGAAAATCTAAATAAAAATCACTCCATACTCAAACTATTACGAATAAAAAAGAAGCCCCTGTGACTGGGACTTCTTTTTTATTTGTAATAACTATTTACTCTTTTTTGAAAATGCCCTCAATACCATTTACAATTTGTAACTGCTTCATTATCCTCGTCCTTCAAACATTTTTTCATTACTTTACAATAGCTTCTTACACAAAAGGCATCTTAACCGTATGATTAAGATGCCCTGCTTTTTATTCAATTGGCTCGATAGGTTCTGTCTCCGCCTCATCATATTCCTGCTGAGCATCAACATAGATGGCATCCTCTGCATATTCATCGGCAGAAGGCTCATCCTCCACACCAACTTCGTAGGTGTTTTTAATATCGTCTGCCTTCTTGCGGAGAAGAGCAATTTCCTCCTCAATGGCATCTATGGCCATAAGCTTTTCCTTTATATATTCTGCAATATCGGTGTTTGCCTTATATGCCTTATACGCATCAAAACCGATTTCCTTGTAAAGAGCCTTTACGTTGTTCTGCTTTTCAGCAATTTCAAGCTTTATTTTAGTAACACCATAAAGCTTTTTTCCCTGCTTGCCTGATGCTACGGCTACATCTGCCGCAACCTTTTTTACTTTATCAAAAAACTCCACGTTTTTCTCTCCTTTTAATATAATCAATTAAAGCAATCAATCAAAGCTGGGTTTCTGCAAAAAGCTAGGGATTTCCAAATCGCCGTTTGCATCAGAGCCGATTGCACCGAAAAAGTCATTTTTGTCCTTTTTCTTTCCGTCAAGACCTGTTGCAATAACAGTGATGATAACATCATCCTCAAGACTTTCGTCAATAGCCGCACCGAAGATAACATTTGCATCCTCGTCAACACAATCGCCGATAAGCTGTGCAGCCGCATTTGTTTCGTGAAGGTTGAGGTTTGCGCCGCCGATAACATTGATAAGAACGCCCGTTGCACCGTCGATAGTTGTTTCGAGAAGTGCGCTTTCGATAGCCATTCTTGCAGCTTCCTCTGCACGGTTTTCGCCGCTTGCACGACCGATACCCATATGTGCAAGACCTGCATCCTTCATAACTGTTGTAACGTCAGCAAAGTCAACATTGATAAGACCTGCACCAACGATAAGGTCTGATATACCCTGAACGCCCTGACGAAGAACCTCGTCAGCATCCTTGAATGCGTCAATAAGACTTGTTTTATTGCTGCTTATATCAAGAAGTCTGTCATTGGGAATTACAACGAGTGTATCAACATTTCCCTTAAGCTGCTCGATACCTTCTTCAGCCTGAATCATACGTCTTCTTCCCTCAAAACCGAAAGGCTTTGTAACGATAGATACTGTAAGAACGCCAAGCTCCTTTGCAATGCTTGCAACAACGGGTGCCGCACCTGTGCCTGTGCCGCCGCCCATACCTGCAGTTACGAATACCATATCTGCATCCTTGAGCACCTGCTCAATCTCACCGCGGCTCTCCTCTGCGGCTTTTTTACCGATTTCAGCCTTGCCGCCTGCGCCCTGACCCTTTGTCAGCTTGTCCCCTATCTGGATTTTCTGACTTGCCTGGCTCTTTGTAAGTGCCTGCTTATCTGTATTTACAGCGATAAATTCAACGCCCTTAATTCCTGCTTCAACCATTCTGTTTACAGCATTGTTTCCGCCGCCGCCTACGCCGACAACCTTAATCTTCTGAGCTGCGCCCAGTTCATCTGCATATTCCATTCTCATTGGATTTCCTCCTCTATATGTATCATATTTATAAACACGTATAACGAGTATATATTATATAATACACCTAAATGCACACAGTTTCAAGAGAAATTTTAAAATTATTCACTTTTTACTTCCTGATTTTTTCTGTAGGTCAGTCTTTCAAGGTCAATATAGCCTTTTGGGTTTTCACCGATTTGCTCCAGTATAGGACCAAAGCATTCCATTTTATAGTCGATTTTTTCGGTAGTTCCTATGCTTACACGTAAATCTCTGCTCTTGTAATAAAAACGGATGTCTTTAAGGTCTGACATATCAATCTCACGCATATCAAACACATATCCCTGCTTTGAAAATTCGTGAAGGCAGGTAAACAGTGCCTGTAGCTGCTCCGCATCCTCTGATTTAAGGACATTGCCCACCTTATATTTAACGCCTCTAAGACCTTTTATAAGGGGAAGATTTGGTGTGCTTGCCGACATCTCCCCTTTTTCTTTATCACCACCCGACATTCCATCAGAAATATCGACGCATCTTCCGTCTGCCGTTATAATTGCATAACCATCCTGCGCCTTTATATAGGCGACACCTACCTCCTCAACAACCGTAATATCAATAGTCGAGGGCAGGCGCCGCTTTATTCTGACACTTTCAATATAACCCATTGATTTTATATTATCCTTAGCGGCTTTAAGACTTACACCGAAAATATTTATACCCGTCGTAATTTTGCTGTTTTTGACAATCTGTTCATCTTTTACAACAGAATTTCCGTGTACGGATATTTCCTTTATATCAAACATAGGTGTCAATAACATTATCGATACAAGTGCCGATATGAGAATTATAAATGTCAGTGCCGCCATCTGTTTTTTCTGTTTTCTTTTGAATTTTTTCATTTTCATAATTTCCCTCTATACTCTTACTATATCTGCACCTAAACCAGAAAGCATATCCTCCAGTTTAACATACCCTCTGTCAATATATTCTATACCGTCAAGACGACTTTCCCCCTGTGCACCGAGAGCCGCCACCGTAAGTGCTGCACCGCCACGAAGGTCCATCGCTTTGATGTGAGCACCGCAAAGATTACTTCCTTTTATAATTGCAACCCTTGCATCCTGCAAAATATCTGCGCCCATTTTTTTAAGCTCGGGAATTATTTTATATCTACTGTCAAATATATTTTCCACAATAACGCTTGTTCCTTCGCTATAGCACAGTGCCGCCATTATGACTGACTGTGCATCTGTGGGAAAGCCCGGATAAACCTGCGTTTTTATCATATCAGCGGGAAGCACCTTTTCAGGGGCACGTATATACATTTTATCCTTGAAAAACTCTATTTTCGCACCACTTTCCCGAAGGACAGATACAACTGCACCCAGATGCTCTTTTCTTACATTTAAAAGCTCGATTTCGCTTTTTGTTGTCATTGCCGCACACATCAGTGTCGATGCAACAATTCTGTCAGGGATTATTTTATGCTCCGCCCCATGAAGTGATGCCTTACCCTTTATTGTGATAAATTCAGTTCCTGCACCTCTTATATCTGCGCCCATTTTATTAAGAAAGTCACACATATCAACAATTTCAGGCTCCTTTGCCGCATTGGAAATTGTTGTTTCTCCTTTAAGGCGTACACTGGCAAGAATAATGTTTTCCGTTGCACCAACACTTGGAAAGCTAAGGTGTATATCGGCAGGGTGCATTCTCTCGCACGATGCTTCAATAAAGCCATTTTCCTCACGGATTTCTATACCAAGCTCCCGAAGTGCCTTGAGGTGCAAATCAATCGGGCGGTTTCCCAGCTCGCACCCACCCGGGCTGCAAAGCCGTGCCTTACCCAATTTTCCGCATAATGCCCCTAAAAATATAATTGAACTGCGCATTTCACGCATTAAATCTTCAGGAATTTCCCACCTGTCTGCAGATAAAGCATCAATTTTGAGTATATCTCCTTCAAGGCTCACACTGCAGCCTATGGTTTCAAGTATTTTTATCGTGTGCATTACATCGCTTAAAAGCGGACTGTCATATATACGGCACACATCACCAGAAAGCAATGCCGCAGCCATAATGGGAAGCACCGCATTTTTTGCCCCGTGCACCCGCACCCTGCCGCCAAGCCTTCTGCCGCCGTTTATTATGTATCCGTTCAAACACCACACCCCCAAGAAATTATAGCGGGGTAAAATTCTCCGCCCGATACCATATTATGCCATTGGGGGTATAAGGGTGAATATTTCAAATTAATTCACGTATGCATCTGTAAATCGTTTCGCACGCATCTGTGATACCGATTTTTCTGCTGCATTCCTGCATTTTTGTAAGCTTATCGCTGTTTTTAAGCACTGCACTTATTTCGTCGGCAAGCTTTTCTCCCGAAAGCTCGCTCTCAAGCATGACCTTAGCCGCACCGTTTTTTTCAAGATAACGTGCATTATATTCCTGATGATTATGTGCCACATACGGGCTTGGTATAAGAACTGCCGCCTTACCAAGTGCCGTTATCTCGCTTACTGTGATTGCGCCTGCTCTTCCTACAATCATATCGCAAACGCCGAAAACCTCCTCCATATTATATATATACGGAAGAATTTTGACGTTCTTGTGTTTTTCTATGTTTACGCCTTCTTCCAAAAGCTTGGCACAAACCTCATTATAATGTCTTTCACCCGTTGCCGCAATCAGGTTAAATCCCTCAATACGTCCGTTTTTCACCATATCAATAAGGGCAGCGTTCATTTTCTCTGCACCGAGTGACCCACCGAACATCAGCACAATCGGTTTTTCATCAAAATTAAAGCTTGCACGAAGGAGATCCTTATCGTGCGGTGTAAAAAGGTCAGGTCGCAGAGGATTTCCCGTAAGTACCATTTTCTTTGCTTTCATCATATTGCGTGTTTCATCAAAGCTGATTGCCGTTATATCTGCCTTTTGCGAAAGCATTTTTATCGCGAGTCCCGGGAAAACATTTTGTTCGTGGATAAGTGTCGGGATCTTAAGTGATGCCGCAGAGCTTACCACAGGGGCACACACATATCCGCCTGTACCGATTACAACGTCAGGCTTAAATTCCTTTATAATACGGCGCGACTCCCGTATGCTCTTTATATAGTTTATGAATACCTTTATATTCTGGGGGCTTAAGTTTCTTTTAAGTCCCATTACATCTATAAACTTAATATCATACCCGCATTTGGGAACAAGCTTTTTTTCAAGACCGTGCCCGGTTCCCACAAAGAGAAACTCACTTTTCTTTTCTTTTTCCCTGATATAATTTGCTATTGCGATAGCAGGATTTATATGCCCTGCCGTACCGCCGCCTGTGAGTAGTACACGCATTTTTTTCTGCCCCTTTTACAATTTTTTGACTGAGCTTGTTCTGGAAATATTAAGCAGTATTCCAACACCTGTAAGCATTACTATCATTGATGTTCCGCCTGCACTGAAAAATGGAAGCTGCATTCCCGTTGAGGGAAGTATTGACAGAACAACGCCGATATTTATAAGCATCTGAATGCCAATTATTGATGTTATTCCAAACGCCATATATGTACCGAAACGGTCTTTGGCATTGAGCGCAATACACATTCCTCTCCATACGAAAAGAACGAAAAGCCCTATTACTAAAAGTCCGCCTATAAATCCAAGCTCCTCACATACAACTGCATATATGTAATCATTATGCGCCTCGGGCAGGTATCTGTATTTCTGCCTTGACTGGCCAAGTCCAAGGCCGAAAAGTCCGCCACTGCCTACTGCATACAGTGACTGAATTATCTGCCAGCCTATGCCCCTCTCGTATGCAAAAGGGTCAATAAGCGCACGGAAACGGTCAAGACGGTAGCTTGCCGAAAATGCAATTCCTATAAAGCCCAATACTCCAAGACCTCCAAGGGCGTAGAGGTATTTCATCGGAAGCCCTGCCGCAACCATCATCATTACACTGATAACTGCAAGAACAACTGCTGCAGAAAGATGGCTCTGCAACACACACGCTGCACCAAAAAGAGCCAGTATCATTGCAGAAATTCCAAGGTTTTTCATATCGTTTGTAAGGTCAGATGTCCTTTTATCAGAAAATCGTGACGCATAGTATATTACAAGAGCAAATTTTGCAACCTCTGAGGGCTGAAAGCTTATCGGACCGAGGGAAATCTGTCTTGTGGCACCGTGTGATGCAAAGCCGATTACAGGAACTATGTACATAAGAAATAGCGTCCCCGTAACAATAAGCTTTGAAAGCTTTTTATAAATATGATAATCATAATTTGACGTAACAAACATTAAAAAGCAGCCTATTGCACTGAGTGATCCCTGTTTTAAAATTATTGAATATACATTTCCTTCTTCAAGTGCTTTGGGCGAGCTTGCTGAAAAGAGCATGATAAGACCAAACAAAAGAAGAAATATTATTATCATCAACATTACAAAGTCTACCTGACCTGACCTTATG